>Ga0169931_10005355_pt1 | contig 19577 bp, 12 predicted proteins | sample Kivu_15m_20L_FD_129675 | JGI IMG/M metagenome (GOLD analysis project Ga0169931, IMG submission 129675) | Freshwater microbial communities from Lake Kivu, Western Province, Rwanda to study Microbial Dark Matter (Phase II) - Kivu_15m_20L... | ecosystem: Environmental > Aquatic > Freshwater > Lake... | reverse complement strand
GTGGTCCATCAAGCGCTCCTGGATGCCGGGGTGCTGGCGGCTGAACTTGACGCCATCGCGTTCACCCGCGGGCCGGGCCTCATCGGTGCACTGCTCGTTGGCACCTGCTTTGCCCGGTCCATGGCACAGGCACTGGAGATCCCCCTCCTCGCCGTGGACCATTTGCAGGCCCATGTCCTCGCCCATCTCATCCGTGACCCCAGCGACAGGGAGGTGCCGGGGTTCCCGTTCCTAAACCTCACCGTCAGCGGCGGCCATACCTTGCTTGTCATGGTGCACGGCCCACTTGCCATGGAGGTGGTCGGCGGCACCTTGGACGATGCTGCCGGGGAGGCTTTCGACAAGGGCGCCAAGATGCTCGGGCTACCCTATCCGGGTGGGCCGCTGATCGACCGCCTCGCGGCAACCGGTGATGCGACCCGATATGCCCTTCCCCTTCCATCCATCCGTGGTTTCGACATGAGCTTCAGCGGACTCAAGACCGCGTTCAACCGCCTTGTCACGGATGTGCGCAAGACCTCAAGGGATCCCGATGGCGAGGTGCCGCACCTCTGCGCATCGCTCCAGCAGGCCATCATCCACATCCTGCTGCGCAAGCTGCACAAAGCGGGCAGGCACCTCGGCGTGGAACGCATTGCCATTTCCGGAGGGGTGAGCGCCAACAGCGCGCTGCGCGAACAGGTGTGTTCCCTCGGAGCACGGGAGGGCTGGCAGGTCTTCATCCCTCCCCTGGCCTATTGCACGGACAATGCAGCCATGATCGCCATGGCTGGGCACCACCTTCTGCTCGGGGGGGTCCATGCGCCACTGGATATCATACCTGTTCCGCGCCAGGGTTGAAGATCCCTGCTTGGCGATACGCAGCCTACCTTTGACGGCACCATGATGTCCCGTAACCGTCTCCTGTCCGCACTGCTCGCATCGATGGTGCTTTCAAACATCCATGGACAGACGGTAGAACGGCTCATCAGCAGCGGAGACTCGCTGTTGGCGATCGGAAAACCCCATCGCGCCGTGGAACTTATGGACAAGGCATTGGCGAACGGACCTGACGCCCGCGCGTTGCTGATCCGTAGCAAGGCTTACCAACAGTTGGACCGGATGGACCGCTCGTTGTTGGATGTGGAGTGGTCCTTAAGGCTCGATAGTACGTTGGCCGAGGCCCACTATCAGCGGGGGGTATATGCCATGCGAGGCAACGAATACGAGCGGGCCGAAGTGGCCGGTTCCAAGGCCATCGCGTATGCGGCCAATGACCTGTTGCGTGACAAGGCTTACACCCTGCGAGGCGAAGCACGGGCTGAATTGAAGCGGTATGGCCCGGCCATCGAGGACCTTGAGCGTGGCTCCTCCGGCTCCTACGCGGAGCCTGAACCGCTTCGCACACTGGCGCGTCTGCTGGACCTCTCCGGCCGCCACGAGGGTTCCCTCAAGGTACTGGAACGCCTGTGCGAAATGGAACCGGCCGATGTGGGCCATTGGACGAACCGGGGCTTCGAGCTGATCATGCTCGGGCGCTACCAGGAAGCCATGTCCGCCGTGGAGACAGCACTTTCCCTGGACAAGGACGAACCTGTCGCGCTCAGTAACAGGGCCTATATCCAGTTGAAGATGGGGCGCGACAAGGAAGCATGGCAGGATGTGGAGCGGAGCCTGCGCTCCTATCCTTCCAACCCTTACGCCCTACGCACCCGTGCTTTGCTTCGGCTGAAAAAGGGGGAACGGGGAAAGGCGTGCGAGGACCTGTCCCTTGCCAAAGCCCTGGGTGATGTGCAGGAGGTGAACACCCTCATCAAGGAGCATTGCGCATCGGAGAAAGCGCGCAAGCGCCGTTGATCGACCCGCCACTACCGGGGCCGCACATCGCTCCATTCAACCACGGCGCGTGGTACAGTCCCTGATCCAGAAAACACATCACCTTGCCCGCTCTCATCCTTTTCCGGTAGCGGCAATACTGTGAATGGATCCCGGTAGCGCACAGGGTGCCCTGCGGCCCCGTACCCTCTCCCGGCTCAGTGAACCAACACCTTCGCTGTCATGGGACCGATGCCATCCACCATCAATCGGAGCATGTAAGCGCCCGGTGAAAGCTGGATACCTGTTGCACCAACATCCTCCACGACCAGTTGCCCCTGCTCGATGATACGCCCAGAAACATCGCTCACGAGCAGTCCATGGATACCGCGGGGAGCCTGGATGAACACCGTTCCCGTGGATGGATTGGGCCACACGCGGAAGGACGCGGACTGGACCTCCGCAACCTGCACTGTGGCGAGGTCGAACACCTCGAACCGATCGATGCCCGCTTCCACCACATGCCCGGGCGGATCGTCGCTTGCGCGCGCTACGAACCGCATGTCGGCGGTGGGCTGGATGATGGCCGCCACGTCGAAGGTCACCTCCTGCCAGCTGGAACCCGATGCTGTGACGTTCTCCACAACAGCCGTAGTGGTGCCGTTGGTGAGTGAAATGACAAGGCGGTCATTGGGAGCACCGCCCTGTCCCCCACCATTGTGGAACCAACGCTGGTAACGGATGGCGGGTGCGACCATCCCGGTAAGGTCGAAGGAAGGGCTCCGAAGCTCTGTGAAACCTCCATCCACATCGAACTCCCCGGACGAACTTCCGGCCAGGAGGCCCGTCACATATGCCTCGCCACCGCAGTCACCGCCGGCATCAGCGGAGGGGTTCGCAATGGCCCCGTTCAGTGACGTGGCTTGTGGAACACCGCGCTCCCACCCGCCAGCAGTGGCCGTACCGCTGACGGTCCAGCCCAGATCGAGGGCCATGTCATCCATATAACCTTCCGTCAGCAGGACCACATAGGTGCCCATGCCCGGGCTCAACTCTACACCCTCGTCGCAACGGGTACGCCAGCCCCACCGACCAGCCCGGGATGCATAGGTGCCGGTGAAGACGGCGGGAAGATCAAAGCCTCCATCCGCTGCGGTAAGGGCACCATAGGCAAGGTCACCGGATGAGAATTGCACCCGCGCTCCTGCGATACCATCGCCCGATGCGGCATCGAGAACAGTGCCGTCAAGTGCGATCAGCTGCAAGGGCTGCAGCGCCACGTCGAGCATCGTAAGTTCTCCATTTACCAAGGTAACGGCAACAGTCTGTGATAAATACCCCGCAGCGCTGATCGTGACCGAATGTGCACCAGCGAGATGGCTGCCGGTGGCATACCGGCCGTCAAAGCCTGTAACATCCGGCGATGATGGAGCACTGAGCACGATATCCGCTCCATTGATGGGAAGCCCGCTGGAAGCGTCGGTCACGAGCCCCTCCAGCCAGCAGGCCCTGATGTAGGTGGGATCCAGCACCACCAGGCCCTGCTCGATATCTGAAATGATCAAGCGTTCCGACCCGAAGAACGGATACACCCCCCACGCCCCGAAGAACCCGTCGCCGCTGAACGGCGAGGTATCATAGTGCCCCACCTCGACCAGGTTATCCGGTCGGGTCGCATCATATACGGTGACGCCGTATGTGTAGTAGGACGTCACAAGGAAATCATTCAGCCAATAGGTGTTGTGTGGGATGGTACCTGAACCGGTATCGCTCTGCAACTGGTCCAGGAATTCAATGTCCGTGGGATCCGAAATATCGTAGGAAGCCACATAGGAATCGGTTCGCTCGTCGGTCGTAAAAAGGCGCGTTCCGCTATCATCCAGCCAGACATTATGGGTGAACTCATTCGGCGTGACCCGGGTACCAAGAAGCACAGGAGATGCGGGAACGGAGACGTCAATGATGGAGAAGAACCCATCGTAGATGTGCGCCGCATACAGCGTATCGCCGCGCGCAAAACTGTCGTGGCAATACCAGTTATCGAACGCGCCCACCTCCACCGGGTCCATCGGGTCCTGGGTAAGGTCGTACATGATCACGCCACCGTTGCCGCGGTCGGCGCCATGGATGTACAGCCTGCCGTTCTCATCAATGAAAAGGGAGTGGGAGGTGTTCCAATCCGGAGCATCCCACACGATAGCGTTCAGGGCAGTGCTCTGTGGGAGAGGGCTCAGGTCCACGATCGTGATCCCGCCACTTTCCGCTTCAGTGGTGATGTAGGCATGGTCGCCCCACACTTTAACCTCCCTCCAGATGGAGGAGGGGCCCGGGAAGAAAAAGATCTCCTGCGGGTCGGATGGAACGCTCAGGTCAACAACGGAGATACCGCCAGGCTGCTGGGTCCCGACACCATTCACCCCGACAAGGGCATACTCGTTGCCGGATTCATCCGTGTAACCCCAGAGGTTGCTCAAATTGCTGCCGCGCAACTCCTGGTAGCTGAGCGTGCCCACAAGTTCGATGTTCAATTGGGCGGTGACGAACAGGGGCAGGATCGCCCCGAGGAATGATACGGTCCTGGTCATGTGGGGTCAAACTCAGAGGTGCAAGGTACCCAGTCGTGGCGACCAAGCACTGCAGCCCCCCTCATCAGGGGCAGCGGTCCCTTGGAAAGCTGACCACATCCCGCTGCAACGGCATACCCGGTGATGCAGGCATCCCGCTATCTTCGGCCGCATCAACAGCAGTTCCATGAGCGACATCCTGTGTGCCACCGACCTCACCCAAGCGGCCGATATCGCCCTGCATTTCGCGCTTCGCATAGCGGATAGGGCCTCTTCGACGGTGACCCTCCTGCATGTGGTGAAGGATGGGGAAGCCACCGGCCCCGAAGGAATGGCCCATAAGGGTCGTCTTGACGACCACGTAAAGCGCATGAACGGGTCCGAACGTGTGCGCAAGCTGTTGCTGGAAGGGCGTTTCCTGGACCGTATCCCCGAAGAGAGCGCCCGTGGACATGCCCTTACCGTTCTTGGCACCCATGGCCCCCGGGGTATCCGCCAGAACCTCTTCGGGGCCGACATCCTGAAGTTGGTGCGCAATCTGGCCGGCCCATCCCTGATCGTGCAGGAGCACACCCAAACGGACAACACGTTCGACCGGATCGTGTTGCCAGTGGCGGCACATAGCGACATCTCACCGCTGCTCGATGCGGTCTGTATGCTGGCCCGACTGCACGCGTCCGAGGTGCATATCTACCAATTGGTGAGGGTGAATGAACAGCCCTCAGAGCAATTGCTCCGCAACAAACTGCGGATGATCGAGCGGCTGAACGCCGAACACGTGCGCCATGTGGAGGTGAGCGAACCGAGCAGCGTGTTCAGCGTGGGGTTCGCAGAACCGACCATCCGCTACGCCAACAAGGTCGATGCCGGGTGCATCGCCATCATGGCCCACGCCAGCGATGAACTTCGCTACCTGGCGGACGCGGAAAAGGAACGGATGCTTACGAACGAACCGGGCATACCGGTCCTGAGCGCGTGACCAAAGCCCCCTAACCACCCCGGCAAGACTGACGGGCGTTAGGAATTCCGCTCGCGATCCCGTTAATTTTGCCTAACGGGAATGCCTTGACCACAGGGTGCCCCGCGCCCATGAGCCCATTCCTTCGCACGTTCGCACACACCGCGTTCGGACTGTTCCCGCTGATCGTGAACGCCCAATTCGATGCGCCGGTCGCGGTGTTTTCCGGTGTCGGCGTACAACAGCGCATCACAACGGACATCGAGGGCGATGGGGATATCGACATCCTGTTGCTGCTGGCAGAGGGTGGTATCGTCCTTGTGGAGAATAGCGACGGACAAGGTCTTTTCGCCGCGCCTGTGAGCGTGTTCGATGGTAGCAACGGATGCTCCGGCTTCCATGCAGGGGATATCGATAACGACGGTAGCGTGGATGTACTCATCAGGGATGGCGACGATCTGGAATGGGTGCGCAATGAAGGGGCCGGTGCCTGGAGTGACCCCATCCAGCTCGGCGAACTGCCGCACCATGCGGAGGCCCTGATCTTGTTCGATGTAAGCGGAGATGCGGTGCCGGATATCGTTTTCATCGATACGGACGAGCAGCAACCAGGCTTCGCCGTAATGACCAACGTTGAAGGCTCCTTCTCCGAGCCGGTCTTGACACCTGACCCTGTGGATGGTATTTCGGGTGACGTGCTGGTAGCCGCGGACCTCGATGGCGTAGGTGGCAACGACCTGATCGTACGCACGGTGTCCGGTGACCTGATGGTGCTGCGCAACAACGGCAACGCAAGCGAGTGGTCACCGGCCTTCCTGTTGCCATCTGGGGCCTACGCATATGCCGCGCCTGAGGTGATGGACGTGGATGGTGATGGTGACCTGGACCTGGTGGAGGCCAAGCCCGGTGCCGTGCATTGGGCCGAGAACGAGCTCGGCGAGGGCGGTACATTCAGTTTCACCGAGCACGTGATCGAAGAGATCTGGACGGCGGGGTCTGGAGCGTTCGGTAGAGCGGGGTGCGATGGGTTATCGCTGTTGTATGTTCCATCGAACCCCTTCCTGCCTGTGCGCTGGTCGAGCTGGCTGGGTGTTCTGGACGCGTTCGGGTACCGCGCGGACCTCCCGGACCTTCCGCGTGGAAGCGCACCGGCCATGGCCGACCTGGATGGAGACGGAAGGGATGACCTGCTGATCGAGCGCGACGGGGATCTTGTCTGGCATCGCTCTGTGGCTGTGCCGGCCACGACCGACCTTGTCCTTCCGGCAATGGCGGCGCACTGTGTCTTCGGCGCACCACTACCCCTGCCTGCCGTTGAACCCGCAGGTGGCCGCTGGTCCGGAACATGGGTGGATGGCAACATCCTCTACCGGACGAATTTGGGCAGTACCACGGACCTGACGCTCGCGCACACCTACTATGAGCCCACCGGATGTCCCGTGGCCGAACTGGATTCCCTTGAACTGCTCACAGGTCCACGCACCTTCCCCGAGTTGCCCCCGGTGCTATGCTCAAGTGATGCACCCCGAGTGATGACATCCATTCCGGAGAACACCACATGGTACGGGCTGGCTGAAGGCAACGTGCTGGACCCACAGCAGTTCAGCGGTGGCATGGTGGCCTGTGAAATGGTGGACCCCAGCGGTGCGAGCTGTGCCACGCTGCTCGGCCCCTTGGATGTGTGGAATGCGCTGCCGGCCACCATCGCCCCGGCTGGACCGTTCTGCGTGGACGCGGGTCCGCAGGTGATCACCGCTCTTTCAACGCCCCCCCAAGGTGGGGTATGGAGCGGGGACGTCACCTCCACCAGCCCGTTCCAGGCGGTGTTCGACCCTTCGCAGGGAGCAGGTTACTACAGCGTGGTACTGCGCACCGAGCCGCTTGCACCACAACAATGCCCCGGCAGCGACACCCTTTACATCCTTGTGGCCGATGACCATCCGGTGGTCACGCTGCCCGCTGTATCCACCTTCTGCCAGAACGGTGGAGCGTATCCGCTTGAAGCCTCGCCTGCTGGCGGCGATTGGGCGGGCACCGGTGTGGTGAACGATCTGCTCCACCCTGATCTGCTCTCAGTGGGGATCAACAACCTCACCTACACCGCCACCAGCGCGTTGGGCTGCACCACGGTGGCCACATGGTCCGTGGAGGTCTTCGACCGCGCACAGGTGGAATGGGGAACGGAGGACCTGGTCTTCTGCAAGACCGACCCCAGCCTGTTCCTGCAGGGCCTGCCACAGGGCGGTACGTGGTCGGCTCCGGTATGGAGCGATGGCGAGTTCGCACCAGGAACCCTGCCGGCTGGCACCTACCCGGTGACCTACACATGGACAGGGCCCAATGACTGCCAGCTGGTGTCGGATGTGATCACGCTTGCGGTATGGAACGACCTGCCGGTAACCACGGATCCCTTCGTCGCTGTATGCGTTACGAGTGAGGAGGCGGAACTCGTTGCTTCCCATTCCGGCACATGGGGCGGCAGTATCGTGGGCGAAGGGCAGTCGGTGATCTTCTCCCCCGCTTCGCTCGGTCTGGGAGAATGGCCGGTTACCATCACCGCAGTGGAGGATGGGTATTGCCCCGGCACTGCGAACGCGGTGGTGTTTGTGGAGATCTGCTCGGAGGTGGACGACCTTGCCGCAGCAGGTGCGATCGTTGCTCCCAACCCCTTCCTGGATGGCTTCGTCGTACGTCTCGACCGAACACCCATCATGGCGCTGGAGCTGTTGGACGCGAGCGGTCGCTTGATCGCAACGCAACGTCCCATGTCCACACAGGCGCGGATGGAACTGGATGGTCTGGATGCCGGCTCCTACCTGCTCCGCGTGCACAGCGAGACCGGCATCGAAGTATTGCGACTGATCAAGGAGTGACGGGCGGACATTTCAGCGTTCGCCGTAACGGGTGCTCAATCGAGGCCCAGCGTGATCTGTTTTCCGGGTTCGTAACCGATCAGGGGGTCCTCCGGTGAACGCTCCACATCCTGCTGTGCCTGCACCCGCTTGAACTGCTTTACCGGCGACTCCTCCAGGCCCTCCTCCTCCGGGGCGTCCATGTTACCGATCTCGTCCTCGCTGATGAGCATGCCCTGCATCTCTTCCAGTTCCGGTGTCATGGGCATGAACACCGGGTCGAGGAGCGTGAGGTCCTTCACCTTGAACGGCGTCAACCGATTGCCCAGCGCCTTCACGCCCTTCACCGCGATGAACGCAGCCAGATCGATCTCCTCTTCTGGCCTGTCGTTACTGCGTTTATCGAAGCTCATGCGCACTCTGGGTGCATCCACCAGGCTATGGAGCACCAACTTGCTGTCCGGGTGCTCGGTGATGAAGCTCACCGCATCCTTGGCGGGTTCCACAAGGAACCGCTTGACCTGGTACTGCTGCTTCTCCCCCTCCCAGTAGATCACGTTCAACGGGGCCTTGGCATCCCACTTCACCACTGTCTGCACATCGTCGGGGAAGTGCGTGCTGAGCACGAAGGGGAACAACTGGTAGGTTCCGTTTGCCATGACGGCGAGGATGCGGTCATCCCCTTTGAAGCGGCCGAGATAACGCCCGTGCCCGGTGTCGTTCAACCGACGCACCGTTTCGTCGTACCAGACGGGGATCGCGCCAAGGGTGCTGGCCCCACGCTCCTTCTGCACGATGTTGGCCACCATGTAACGCGTGAGGAGGTTGCCCTTGCTAGAGCGGCCCTTCACCGAGAGCGTGCTGAGGTCAATGTCGAACCGGGTCTTGCGCAAGTTGGGGCGTGCACGCAGCACCACCTGGATGGTCTCGCCGGCGCCGTCCGGATTGGCGGTGAAGTACTTGACATCCGAGCCCGGGGTGCCGTTGGTAAGGTCGTATTCCTTGTCCCGTGTGACCCCCGTGACCGCGAATCGTTTCATGAAATGAGCACCCTTGGGACCGTCCTGGTAGACCATGTGATAGATGGTGCGCTCGTCGTTCTTCTTGAACACCCCCACGTGGCGGACCCCCTTGCCGATGAACTTCTTGTCCGCCACCTTGGTCACCAGCATGGTGCCGTCATTGCGGAACACGATGATGTCATCGAGCTCCGAACAATCGTCCACGAAAGTGTGGTTGCGCAGGCTCCATCCCATGAAGCCCTCCTGCAGGTCAACGTAAAGCTTGCGGTTGGCAACAGCGACCTTGGTGGCAACGATGGTGTCGAACGCGCGGATCTCTGTGCGGCGCTCGCGCCCGGTGCCATATTTCTTCTTCAGTTCCTTGAAGAACTCCACGGCGTGATCCACCAGGTGATCGAGCTTGCCCTGCACCTCGGCGATCTGTTCGGCAAGGTGCCGGATATGCTCATCGGCCTTGAAGCTGTCGTACTTCGAGATGCGCTTGATCTTGATCTCCGTCAGGCGCACGATATCATCCTGGGTCACGGGACGCTTGAGCTCCTTGGTGTGCGGCTTCAACCCTTTGTCGATGTAGTCGATCACCTGCTCCCAGGTCTCGGCCTCCTCGATCTTGCGATATACCTTCTTCTCGATGAAGATCCGCTCCAGTGAAGCGAAGTGCCACTGCTCCTCGAGCTCACTTCGACGGATCTGCAGTTCCAGCTCAAGCAGCCGCAGCGTATTCTCCGTGCTGATGCGGAGGAGCTCCTTCACACCCACGAAGCGGGGCTTGTCGTTCTCGATGACCACCGCGTTGGGCGCAATGCTCACCTCACAGTCGGTGAATGCGTAAAGCGCATCGATGGTGGTGTCAGGACTGACACCTGCGGCCAGGTGGATGATGATCTCGGCGTTCTCGGCGGTATTGTCCTCGATATGCCGCACCTTGATCTTGCCCTTGTCATTGGCCTTGATCACGCTCTCGATGAGCGATGTGGTGGTGGTTCCGAAGGGGATCTCGTGCACCACGAGCGTCCTGGCATCCTCCTTGCGGATACGGGCACGGCAGCGAACGCGCCCCCCCCGCTCGCCCTCGTTGTAATTGCTCACGTCCACCAATCCCCCCGTGGGAAAATCGGGCACCAGCTCGAACGAGCGCTTCCGAAGCACGGCGATGCTCGCGTCGATGAGCTCATTGAAGTTATGCGGCAGCACCTTGCAACTGAGCCCCACGGCAATGCCTTCGCCACCCTGTGCCAGCAGCAGCGGGAACTTCACCGGAAGCGCGACAGGCTCCTTATTGCGCCCGTCGTAGCTCAACTGCCATTCGGTGGTCTTGGGGTTGAAGACCACATCATGCGCGAACTTGCTGAGACGCGCCTCGATGTAACGGGGTGCCGCAGCGCTGTCGCCGGTGAGGGTGTTGCCCCAGTTGCCCTGGCAATCGATGAGCAGGTCCTTCTGCCCCAACTGCACCAATGCATCACCGATGCTGGCGTCGCCATGCGGATGGTACTGCATGGTGTGGCCGATGATGTTCGCCACCTTGTTGTAGCGGCCGTCATCCAGATCCTTCATGGCATGAAGGATCCGGCGCTGCACGGGCTTCAACCCATCGTAAAGGGCCGGAACAGCACGCTCAAGGATCACATAGCTGGCGTAGTCGAGGAACCAGTTGCGGTACATGCCGCTCACGGAGAACCCGCCTGCATTGCCCGCGCCGGGAACCCCCTTGCCGGAGGTCCGATCATCCGTTCCTTCCGGCTGGTCACCCAGCCGCTCATTCAGGTCGTCGTTACTTTCGCTCATCACAAGGTCTCACAAATGGTCTCCGCGCGGGCCTCGGAGAAGTTGTTCGCCAGCCGCAGTTCAAGACAGACCTGCTCTCCCGGCATCGGCACTGCCAGGATGTAGGTGAACCGATGGTCTCCCGCACCTGCCTGGTCCAGGTAGACACCCACCCCTGTTGTGCGGTCCTCCACCTGCACGGAATAGGGCCTGCCCGCCTGGCCGGGAAGGAACAGCTCGCTGCGAACACGGAAGCGGATCACCTGCCGGCTTACCGCACCGATGCCGGGGATGGACTCCACGATCAGCTCGGTGCCCTCGGACACGAACAGGTCCTCACCCGTAAAATCGGCATCGAACGGGTTGTTGTTCAGGGACGTGATGGACACGTCGTCCTTCCTGCATCCCGCAAGCAGGAGGATAAGGGCAAGAGGTATCAACCGGTTCATCGATGCAGCGGCATTGAGATGGAGGCGCCCCACAATTCCCCGCCGGGCATCGGGCTCCAGACAAGTCCTTCGAAACGCACCCGTTCCTTGTCCTCAAAGGGCTCCACGGCGCGGTCGCGGGAGCGCATCCGGAAATGGATGGTCGCTGCAGTGGCCAATGCGAAGACACCGCCGGCAACGACCATGCCGGTGCCTGTGGTCCGCAGCGTGTTCTTCGCTTCAGGCAGCGCCTCCGACTTGATCTCCGAGATACGCCCCGGATCGACGGACGTGGCATATTCAGAGGCAAGTGACCTCAACTCCGTGTAGGCGTGCTCGTGCTTCACATAGCTGGCAATGGCCCATGCAGCGGCACCCGCCATAAGAACGGGCGGCGCATATCGTGCCCAGGCACGCTCCACACGTCCACGGTCATTGCGCCTCCGCCAGGCGATGAACTCCTCCGAGTATCGCAGGGTCACCGGCACATCGATGACACGTCCGCCAGCCACGTTGATGGTGGTGTCCAGCATGCGCCGCTCGGGCGCCCAGAAAACGAAGCGGTGAGGGCCTTCAAGCAGGTCCACCTGGCGCTCGCTCATCCGGTACCTGCCGTCCACCACATAGCGCGTGGTACCCACCGGGGCGAAGTCGAACCTGATGGTGCCCGTGAGCTGGGCACGCAGCCCACCGAACACACACTGGCCCAGTGCGCAGGCGAACATCAGGGACCGCGCTCCGCCGTTCATGGCTCCTCCACTTCGTTGGCCTCCAACTTCTCCACGATGTTCTTCACCAGGCTTGCGCGTGCCTGCTCCTCGGCCGCCTCCTCCACCAGGTCCTTCTCCACCTTCAGGTTGCCGATGATGAACTCCTGCCGCTCCGGCGTGTTCTTGCCCATGTAGAACCCCAGCAGGTGCTGCACCGCGGCATCCTTGGTGATCATCACTGGCTCCAACCGCATATCGGGACCGATGAAATGCTTGAACTCATCGGGGCTGATCTCGCCCAATCCCTTGAAGCGGGTGATCTCGGCGCTCTTTCCCAGCTTGATGATGGCTCGCTGCCGCTCCTCATCGCTGTAGCAGTAAATGGTCTCCTTCTTGTTGCGCACGCGGAAGAGCGGCGTTTGCAGGATGTAGAGGTGGTCGTTCTTCACCACATCGGGAAAGAACTGCAGGAAGAAGGTGAGCAGCAGCAGGCGGATGTGCATGCCGTCCACATCGGCATCGGTGGCAATGACGATGCGGTTGTACCGCAGGCCGTCCATGCCGTCCTCGATATTGAGCGCGGCCTGGACGAGGTTGAACTCCTCGTTCTCGTACACCACCTTCTTGGTGAGGCCGTAGCAGTTCAGTGGCTTGCCCTTCAGGCTGAAAACGGCCTGGGTGTTCACATCGCGGCTCTTGGTGATGCTGCCGCTGGCGCTGTCACCCTCGGTGATGAAGAGGGTGGTGTCGCTTTTGCGGTCCTCCTTCTTCGTGTCGTTCAGGTGAAGCCGGCAATCGCGAAGTTTCCGGTTGTGGAGGCTGGCCTTCTTGGCGCGTTCGCGGGCCAGTTTGCGAATGCCGCTCAGCTCCTTGCGCTCGCGTTCATTCTGCAGGATGCGTCCCTGGAGCACCTCGGCGACCTGGGGGTTCTTGTGCAGGAAATTGTCGAGTTCGCGGCCCATGAAGTCGCCGACGAAGCTGCGCATGCTCTGTCCGCCAGGCTCGATCTCCAGGCTGCCCAACTTGGTCTTGGTCTGGCTTTCGAACACCGGCTCGATCACCTTCACACTGACCGCCGCCACGATGCCCGTACGCACATCACCGGCCTCCCAGTCCTTCTTGAAGAAGTCCTTGATGGTCTTGGCCACGGCCTCGCGGAACGCTCCCTGGTGGGTGCCTCCCTGCGTGGTGTGCTGGCCGTTCACGAAGCTGTAATACTCCTCGCCGTAGTGGTTGGCATGGGTGAGCGCGACCTCGATGTCATCACCCTTTAGGTGGATGATGGGATAAAGGGGCTCCCCGTCCATCTTCGTCTCCAGCAGGTCGAGAAGGCCGTTCTTGCTCTGGTAGCGCTGGCCGTTGTAAATGATGCTGAGCCCCGTGTTGAGGTAGCAGTAATTCCATAGCAGGCGCTCGATGTGCTGGTCACGGAACTGGTAGTTGCGGAAGATCTGCTCATCCGGTTCGAACACCACACGGGTGCCGTTGGATTCCGTGGTGGTTTCGAGCTTCTCATCCTTGCGCAGCACACCGGTATCGAACTCAGCCCGCTTCAACTGTCCGTCGCGAACGCTTTCGATCCGGAAGTAACTACTGAGGGCATTGACGGCTTTGGTACCCACACCGTTCAGGCCCACGCTCTTCTTGAAGGCCTTGCTGTCGTACTTGGCACCGGTGTTGATCTTGCTCACCACGTCGACCACCTTTCCCAATGGCACCCCGCGGCCGTAGTCGCGCACCTCCACGCGGCTGCCTTCGATGCGTACCTCGACCTTCCTGCCGTGCCCCATCACGAACTCGTCGATGCAGTTGTCCAGCACCTCCTTCAGCAGGATGTAGATGCCATCGTCAACACTGCTTCCGTCGCCCAGCTTGCCGATGTACATACCCGGACGCAGCCGGATATGTTCCTTCCAATCAAGCGACCGGATATGCTCCTCCCCGTATGTGCTCTCGCTCATCGAAACTACCCAAAACCCTTTATTGGCAAGGGTTCCGGAACGTGCCACGAAGATAGCACCAATGGCACGGACCCGTGGCCGGAGCAACGCGCGCTTTTCAACGATCAGCGCTACTTTTCAACAGGGGCGGGCCGATCCGACCGACCGCAGGTCAGCGCAGGCCACGCTTCACCAGCAGGGGCTCCACGCGAGGATCACGGCCGGTAAGGTCCCGGTACATCTGCGCTTCAGGCTTGCTGCCTCCCTGGCTGAGGATCGCGGCGCGGAACTTGTCCCCGTTGGCGCGCGTCATGCCACCGTTCTCGTTGAACCACGCGTAGGCATCCGCATCCATCACCTCGCTCCAGAGGTACGCGTAATAGTTGGCTGCGTAGCCCGTCCAGCAATGACTGAAATACGTGCTCCGGTAGCGGGGCGGCACCTGGACGAGGTCCAGGCCGTACTTCTTGAGCGCCGCCGCCTCGAAGGCCTCCACATCGGACACGAGCGGGGCCTCGGCTGGCAGGCTGTGCCACTCCAGATCGAGCAGGGCCGCGGCGAGGTATTCGGTGGTGGCATAGCCCTGATTGAACCTGCTGGCCTTGCGCAGCTTCTCGGACAGCTCGGCCGGCATCACCTCGCCGGTCTTGTAATGCTTGGCGAAGTTGTTGAACACCGCGGGCACCAGGGCGAAGTTCTCGTTCACCTGGCTGGGGAACTCCACGAAGTCGGTGCTGGTGGCCGTGCCGCTGAACCGGGGGTATTTCTGGGCACTGAGCATGCCATGAAGGGCATGCCCGAACTCATGGAACAGCGTGGTCACGTCGTCCCAACTGAGCAGGCATGGCTGCCCCGCGGCGGGCTTCACGTAGTTGCAGTTCTGGGTGATCACGGGCTGCTGCTCCAGCAGGGTGCTCTGGTCCAGGAAGCTGCTCATCCAAGCGCCACCGCTCTTGTTGTCGCGCGCATAGTAGTCACCATAGAACAGGCCGATGACCTCACCGGTGGTGTCGATGATATCGAACACCCGCACATCGGAGTGGTACACCGGCAGGTCGTTCCGCTCCTTGAAGCTGAGCCCGAAGAGCTGGTTCGCCGCGAAGAATACGCCGTTCTGGAGAACCGTCTCGAATTCGAGGTAGGGCTTCACAGCGGCCTCATCCAGGTCGAACTCCGCCTTCCGCACCTGCTCGGCGTACATGTCCCAATCCCATGAAGCGACCTGAAAACCGCCGCCCTGCTTGTCCACAATGGCCTGGAGCTTCCCTGCCTCCTTCCGGGCGTTGGCGGCTGCCGCCGGGGCCATGTCGGCCATCAGCATCAGCGCGCGGTCCGGACTCCTGGCCATCTGGTCGTCCATCACGTAGTGCGCCCACGACGGGAAGCCGAGCAACTTCGCCTTCTCCGCGCGCAGTTGTGCCAGGCGGGCGATGATGCCCTTGTTGTCGAACTCGTTGCCCCGGCCGTTGCGGCTCATCGAGGCCTTCATCAGGCGTTCGCGGAGGCCCCGGTCCTTCAGCTCAGCAAGGGCGGGTTGGGTGGTGGTGTTGCGCAGGTCGATGAGCCACTTGCCATCGTTGCCCTTGGCTTTCGCATTGGCGGCGGCCGCATCAATGGCCTCAGCGCTCATGCCCTCCAGTTGCTTCACGTCGTCCACCACGATGGCGGAAGCCGTGCGCTCCTTGAGGATGTTGTCCTCGAAGCGGGTGATGAGATCGGCCTCCTCTTCGTTCAACTTCTTCATCCGATCCTTACCCGCCTCGTCCAGCAAAGCACCCGCGCGCACGAACCGGGTGTAGTAGCGGTCCAACAAGCGCTCCTGCACTGCGTCCAGACCAAGGCTTGCACGCTGGTCATACAATGCCTTGATGCGCACAAAGAGGGCCGGATCGAGCGCGATGGCATCACCATGTGCGGCCAGCTTGGGCGCCAAGTCGCTCTTGATGGTCTGCAGGCTGTCGTTGGTGTGGCTGCTGGTGAGGTTGTAGAAAACGGCCGAGGCGCGGTTGAGGTCCCTACCGCTCAGCTCCATCGCCTCGATGGTATTGGCGAAGGTGGGCGCCTCGCTGTTGGTGGCGATGGCCTTCACCTCCTCCAGATGACGGCGCATGCCTTCGATGATGGCCGGACGGAAGTGGGTGTCCCTGATGCGGTCGAAGTGGGGCGCTTGGAAGGGCAGCGTGCTGGCTTGCAGCAGCGGGTTGTCCGTCAGGTTGTTCATGGCTGGGGTATCAGTTGGGGTGTCCTGCGAGGAACAGCCGGAAAGCAGGACAACCAAAGCAACTGCGGGTAAATGGAGGGAACGCATGATGGAGGCAAAGGTGCGCTAAGGTAAACCGGTCAGGCGCACGACCGGAGGTCGGGGAGGTGGGTGGTGTTGGTGGTTGATGGTCGCAAAGGCACGGTCCTACACGTTGAACAGGAAGTGCATCACATCACCATCCTTGACGATGTATTCCTTTCCCTCGGTGCGAAGCTTGCCGGCGGCGCGGCAGGCGGCCTCGCTGCCAAGGGTGACATAGTCGTCGTAGCTGATCACCTCGGCACGGATGTAGCCCTTCTCGAAATCGCTATGGATGACGCCCGCCGCCTTGGGCCCCGTATCGCCCTGATGGATGGTCCAGGCACGCACCTCCTGCACCCCGGCGGTGAAGTAGGTCTGCAGGTGAAGCAGGTGGTAGGCCGCACGGATGAGCTTGTTGACCCCGGGCTCTTCCAGACCCATGTCCTGGAGGAACATGGCGCGCTCCTCTGGCGTCTCGAGGCTTGCGATCTCGGCTTCGATCGCGGCGGTGACGAAGATGACCTGTGCGTTCTCGCTGGCCACCGCCGCCTTCACCTTGTCCACGTAAGCATTGCCGGTAAGGGCGCTCTTCTCCTCCACGTTGCACACATACAGCACCGGTTTGGCGGTGAGCAGTTGGAACTCATTGAGCAGCGCGGGATCATCGTTGGCGGTGATGACAGTGCGCGCGCTCTCGCCTTTCAACAATGCTTCACGGATGCGGCTCAACAGGTCGAAGCGACGCTTCGCCTCCTTCTCCCCGATCTGGGCCTGCTTCTCCACCTTCTTGAGGCGCGCCTCCACCGTCTCCAGGTCCTTCAACTGCAGCTCGATGTCGATCACCTCCTTGTCACGCACAGGGTCCACACTGCCGTCCACGTGCACCACATTGGGGTCGTCGAAGCACCGCAGCACATGCAGGATGGCATCGCACTCACGGATGTTGCCCAGGAACTGGTTACCGAGACCTTCACCCTTGCTGGCGCCCTTCACCAGGCCGGCGATGTCCACGATCTCCACAGTGGTGGGCACGATGCGCTGTGGCTTCACCAACTCGGCGAGCTTGTTGAGGCGGGCATCGGGTACGGTGATGGTACCCACATTCGGCTCGATGGTGCAGAACGGGAAGTTGGCCGCCTGTGCCTTGGCATTGCTGAGGCAGTTGAACAGGGTGCTTTTACCTACGTTGGGCAGACCGACGATGCCGCATTTGAGTGCCATGGGGACGCTGTATCTCCGTGCCGTTCGATCGGCTACGGGCCGCGAATGTAGGGAGGTGTGGTGAGGGAGGTTGCGGCGCACGCCCTTTTGCCTGCTGGGCATCCTGTTCCTCCTGATCCGCTCAGCTCGGTCAACCGTTGTCAAGGTCCCGTGCAAAACCCCTCGAACGGAACGCCAGCAGGAACTTACAGGCATCGGTCACCTCTGCCCGAAGGGTCACTCCACCGGCTTTCGGAACACCAGGAAATGCTGCCACGGAAGACCGTTCCAGCTACGCTCCCATTCCAGCCCCGCCGCAGCCATCTCGCGCACACATTGCTCCTTGGTCATCCTGTGCACATCCTTGATGGGGATCCACGGATCCTCGCGCCTGAACTCCACCAGGAACAGCAGCGATCCCGGGCGCATGGCCCGCACGATGGATGCCATCATCTCAGCTGGATGGTCGAACTCGTGGTAGACATCCACCAGCAGCACCTTGTCCACCCGTCCTTCCGGAAGTCGTACATCCGTGGCGGTACACAGCACTACATCCACATTCGTGAACCCTGCGCGCATCGACCGAACGAACACGCTGTCCAGCATGGCTGGCTGGATGTCCACCGCGTGGACCGTGCCCGCCGCCGCCCTTCCTGCCATTAACAAGCTGTGGTAGCCGGTGCCGCAACCGATATCGGCCACGCGGTCAGAAGGAACGATGGCCATGCGGTCGAGCATGCGCAAGGGGCGCTCCTCCCGCTCCCGCTCGGGGCGGTCAAGCCAATCGGCATGGGCTGCGCACATGGTATGGGCGATCTCGCGTCCCATGTACCACTTGCCGATCCCCGCCGGGTCTCCCGGCCGCCATTCGTATTGCGCCCAAAGGAGCCCCGGGAACGCGTAGAACAAGGGTATCAGCATACGTACCACGCGAAGGGAACACCCATGCCGTCCCTCCTGTTCCACGGCATCAGCAGGTGTACTTTTCAAAAGTTCTTCACACGGACGAAGCCCGCCGAGGCACCCGTCTACTTTTGACAGCGCCATCCCCCGGACCATGACCGCGATAGCACCTGTCAAACCCTCCCCCGACATCGCCATCGCCGACCTCGAACGCATTGCCAGCCAGGTCCGGCGCGACATCGTAAGGCAGGTACATGCCGTGCAGAGCGGCCATCCCGGCGGCTCATTGGGCTGTGCCGACATCCTCACCGCGCTTTACTTCAAGGTGATGCATCACCATCCGGAGGCGTGGGACATGGACGGCCGGGGCCAGGACCTGTTCTTTTTGAGCAATGGCCACATCAGCCCCGTGTTCTACAGTGTGCTTGCACGCAGCGGCTACTTCCCCGTGGAGGAGCTGCGCACCTTCCGAAAATTGAACGGACGGCTGCAGGGGCATCCCACCACCCACGAAGGGCTTCCTGGCGTGCGCATGGCCAGTGGCTCGCTCGGGCAGGGCCTCAGCGTGGCCATCGGGGCCGCACTGGCCAAGAAGATGAACGGGGACGACCGGATCGTGTACTCCCTGCACGGGGATGGAGAATTGCAGGAAGGCCAGATCTGGGAGGCGGCCATGTTCGCCCCGGCCCACAAGGTGGACAACCTCATCAGTATGGTGGACCTGAACGGCCGGCAGATCGATGGCGACGTTGACGCGGTACTGCCCCTGGGTGACCTGCGGGGTAAATGGAGCACGTTCGGATGGGAGGTGCTCGAAGCGGACGGTAACGACATGAAAGCGGTCGTACAGGTGCTCTCCGATGCCCGTCAACGCTGCGGTAAGGGCAGGCCCGTGATGATCCTGATGCGCACAGAAATGGGCCAGGGGGTCGACTTCATGATGAACAGCCACGCCTGGCACGGTATCGCCCCCAATGACGCGCAGTTGGCCCAGGCGCTCGCCCAATTGGAGGAGACGCTGGGTGATCATTGATGGTGATGCGCGCGTTCGGCACGCTTTTCACAGTGGTTACGTTCGGTGACCTTCCCAAGCAGGGGCACCGGACCAACATGAATCGGATAGGACGCCTGTTCCTGGCATTGCTCATCATTCTG
>Ga0169931_10005354_pt1 | contig 19580 bp, 15 predicted proteins | sample Kivu_15m_20L_FD_129675 | JGI IMG/M metagenome (GOLD analysis project Ga0169931, IMG submission 129675) | Freshwater microbial communities from Lake Kivu, Western Province, Rwanda to study Microbial Dark Matter (Phase II) - Kivu_15m_20L... | ecosystem: Environmental > Aquatic > Freshwater > Lake... | reverse complement strand
GTGATGCGGTTCAAGGCGCTGACCGCCTCGTCCAGGCGTCCTAGTTCGCGGAGCACCTCGCCTTGGGTCAGCAGGGCCGCCAGATGATCGGGCTCCAGGGCAAGTCCGGCCTCGGCGTCGGCCAGAGCGGCGGCAAAATCGCCCTGGCCGCGAAAGAACTGGGCCCGTGCCAGACGCACCGCGACGTCTTCCGGGGCCAGCGCGATCGCCTGGTCGAAATCGTCGCGGGCCCGTTTCGGGTCGGTCTGCAGCATGCCCCGCAGCACCAGGGCCTCGGCGTGCATCTGGGCGTCTTCCGGCTGGGCGGCGAGGAACTCGTTGAGCAAGCGCCGCGCTTCATGCGGGTCGCCGTCGGGGGCCGTCAGCAGGCGGGCGAGCATGAACTTGGCGGCGGGAAATTCGCCCGGGGTCGCCAGCACGCGGCGCAAATCGGAGATCGCCATCCGGCGGATTTGGGCCATCCTCGGGTCCTCGGCCGGCTGCCGCTGCAAGACGTCGATCAGGGCCGTGGCCCGCTCGATCAGCGTTTCCCGCAGGAGCTGGCTGGCGAAGGCGAGGTTCTCTTCGTCGAGTCCCTTGTCCAAGGCGGATTGCAGCAGTTCGACCGCCCGGTTGACGTCGCCCAGAGTCTCCGGAGAAACGCCCTGTTCCAGCCCGGGCGACGCAATCCGGACGCGCATCGCTTCGTCCAGATCGGCTTGTCCGTCGCCTTCGGCGCGGGCGGCCGCCGCGGGGATCAGCAGCGTGCACAGCAGGGCCGGGAGGGAGACCTGGCGGGTCGAGCGGGGCATGGCGAGAACTCTCGGCGGAAGGAACGCAGCGGATCGGGAAGCCAGGGGAACGGGCGGAGGCGCGCCCGGCGGCGACCGTCCCCCAATTATGGCGGCATCCGCCCCAAATGAGTAGATCTTCTTGGGGCGGCGGCGCGGCGGTCGGCGTGCGCGGCGGAACCGCGGCTTTGCCTCCGGAGGCTCTTCGTGGGGAGCCCGCCGAGCGATAAGATGGAGCGGTGCGAGACAGGCCGTGACCGGTGCGCCGGCCCTCCGCGGCGGGCTCGCCCGTCGTCGGCCGGGCATCCGGCGGCGCGCCGCACTGCGGAGCGCCGCGGCGGCGTGGGCGCGTCTCGGGCCTCCGCGCGTCGCGTCCCCCCCGCTCGTGTCCTGTTCGCCGCTCGTCGCGGCGGACGTCAACCTATCCGCCGCGTCGTGCTGCGGCCGCCTCTCCGGGCCGCCGCACGTCGCTGCGGCCGTTCCCCTTTTGCCGGATCGCATGGGTCGCCATGGAAGCAGGAATCGTCGGCTTGCCGAACGTCGGTAAATCCACCCTTTTCAATGCGCTCACGGCGGCAGGCATCGCCAGCGAGAATTATCCGTTCTGCACGATCGAACCGAACGTGGGAGCGGTCGCGGTCCCCGATGCGCGGCTCGACGCGATCAACCGTCACATCAAGACCGAAAAGATCGTGCCGGCCGTTTTGAAGCTCGTCGACATTGCCGGGATTGTCCGCGGCGCGTCGGAAGGGGAAGGACTGGGCAACAAGTTTCTCTCGCACATCCGCACGGTCGACGCGATTCTGCACGTGGTGCGCTGCTTCGACGATCCGGACGTCACGCACGTCGAGGGGGGCGTCGATGCGATCCGCGACGTGGAGACGATCGATACCGAGTTGATGCTCGCCGACCTGCAGTCGGTCGAGTCGATGCTCGACAAGGCTCGGCGATCGGCGCGGGCAGGCGACAAGGAGGCGAAGCTGCGGGCGACGGTGCTCGAGGAATGCCAGCGCCTGCTCGCCGACGGCAGGCCGGTCCGCGGGTTGCACTACGAGGAAGAGTCCCATCGGCAAACGCTGGTGCAATTGCAGCTGCTCACCGCGAAGAAGGTGCTCTACGTGGCCAACGTCAACGAAGACGACCTGCAAGGCGCCGGGCCGCAAGCCCGCCGGCTGCGGGAGCGGGCGGCCGCCGAGCAGGGGCTGGTGGTTCCCGTCTGTGCGCGGCTCGAAGCGGAACTGGCGGAATTGGAGCCGGCCGAGCAACGGGAAATGCTCGAGAGCCTGGGATTGGCCGAGCCGGCCCTGGCGCTGCTGGCCCGATCGGCGTACCGTCTCCTGGGGCTGCAAAGCTTCTTCACGGCCGGTCCGAAGGAAATTCGCGCGTGGACCATCGCCCAGGGCGCCACCGCCCCGCAGGCGGCCGGCGTGATCCATAGCGATTTCGAGCGGGGCTTCATCCGCTGCGAAACCTATTCGGTCGACGACCTCGAGCAGTACGGCAGCGAAAAGGCGATCCGCGAGGCGGGTAAAATGCGGGTCGAAGGAAAGAACTACGTCATGCACGACAGCGACGTGTGCCATTTTCTGTTCAACGTCTGACGGGCTGCCGCCATGCCCCTCTTCTCCGTCGTGCGACCTCTCCGACGACGTCTCCACGGGCGACGTGCCGCGGACTCCCTCGCATCGGTCCTCGCCGGTCCGGCGCCGCGCCGCGCCGCCAAAATCGCCTTGATGCTGCTGGTCGCGCCGGTCGCGACCAGCCAGGAACCTCCCGAGCCCGCCATGCTCAGGCCCCCCCTGCTCCGCCCCGGCGACGCGATCATGCTGGTGGCTCCGGCGGGCAACCTCGATCGCGAACGGATCCTGCGGGCCGAGCAGCGACTCGCCGACCTCGGCTACCGCGTGAAGCGCCGCGACGACCTGTTCGCCCGGGAAGGGTATCTGGCGGGCGATGACCGACGACGCGCCGCGGAACTGATGGAGGCGTTCCTCGACCCGGAAGTCCGCGCCATCTTTCCGGGCACCGGCGGCTACGGCGCGATGCGGATGCTCGACCTGCTCGATTACGACGCCATCCGCGCGCATCCCAAGGTCGTGATCGGCTTCAGCGACATCACCGCCCTGCATGCCGCTCTCAACCGTCGGGCACGGCTGGTGACCTTCCACAGCCCCAATCCGGAATGGGGACTTGGCAGCCCCGACAATCTGCCCGGGTTCTCCGCCCGCTACTTCTGGCGGGCGATCGCGCCGGTCGAGGGACCGAGCGTCGGCTATGCCATCGAAGTCCCCCCGGAAGCGCCGCAGCCCCGCGCCTGGGGATCGGGGACGGCCCGCGGACGGCTGGTAGGAGGCAACCTGTCGCTGATCTCCGCGCTGGAGGGGACCCCCTACGCGATCGACGCCCGCGACGCGATTCTGTTGATCGAGGACACGCGCGAAGCCCCCTACCGCGTCGACCGCATGCTTTGCCAGTTGAAGCTCGCCGGCAAGCTGGCGGGGTTGCGGGGGGCCGTCTTGGGCCAATTCACCCGCAACTACGACCGGGAAGAAGACCAGTTGACCGAAGACGCACGATTTTCGGTCGAGGGGGTGCTGCGGCAGTACTTCGCCGAAGCCGGCATTCCGGTGCTCGCGAATTATCCGGTCGGCCATCATGCGATGAACGCCACGCTGCCGCTCGGCGGCCAGGTGGAGATCGACGCCGACGCGTGCCGTCTGCGGATTCTCGCGGAGTGACCGGCGGCCGCCCGCCGGCGCGCGGCAGTCGTGGGGAGCGCGCCGTCGACGAGCCGCCGCTCGCCTTGCGCCTCCGGCTCTTTCCTTCGTGAGGAGCGGCGGCGCGGGTTCGTTTGCGGCGTACGGATCACGATTGATCCTCGCGCCGTCGACGAGCCGCCGCTCGCCTTGCGCCTCCGGCTCTTTCCTTCGTGAGGAGCGGCGGCGCGGGTTCGTTTGCGGCGTACGGATCACTCGGCTCAGGAAAAGAGTTCGCGGACCACTTCGCCGCCATCGACCAGCTTGATGGGACGGCCGATGCGGCTGACGTTTTCGTGGTCGGCGTCGACGCCCAACGCGTGGTAGACGGAGCGGAACAGATCGTTCACCGTGACGGGCCGCTCGACCACCTCGGACCCCGACGGATCGGTGGCCCCCACGACCTGTCCGCCGCGGATCCCCGCTCCCGCCAGCACGCCGTTGAATGCCCGGGGGTAGTGGTCGCGGCCGCCGCGGGGATTGATGCGGGGCGTGCGGCCGAATTCCCCCATCCAGACCACCAGCGTGCTGTCGAGCAAGCCGCGGGCCTCCAGATCGACGACCAGCTGCGCCATCGGCTGATCGACTTCGGCCGCCAGTTCGCTGCTTTTGGCGAAATTGTCGAGGTGGGTATCCCAGCCGCGGTGGACGACCTCGACGAAGGTCACCCCCCGTTCGATCAGCCGCCGAGCCATCAGGCACCCTGCCGCGAACTCGCTTTCGCCGTACGCTTCGCGGACCGCCTCGGTTTCGCGGCCGATGTCGAACGCATCCATGTCGGGACTGAAGATCATCTCGGCGGCTTTCGCCACCAACCGCGGATGGTCGGCTGCCGAGGCCTCGTCGCCCGTGGCGGCGTTGGCTTGCAGATCCGCCATCAGCCGCAGGCGGCGCTCGAACCGCTCGCCCTCGACCGGCGGGCGGGTGTTTTCCGGCGGGCGGCGGGCCGATCCGAGCACCAGCGGGTCGTACTGGACTCCCAGCATTCCGCCCGCTCCCGCATTGGCGAGGGGACCGCCGATCCGCACGTAGTTGGGAAGATGCCGGGAAGCGTCGCCCAGATGGCGGGCGGCGTTGGCGCCGAGGGTCGGATGCTGGACGCTCGCCATCGGCAAGTGGCCGTGATGCAGCAGATACGTGGCTCGTTGGTGGTTGCCCTCCTTGCTGGCGAGGGACCGAACGATCGCCAGACGGTTGGCGATCTCCGCGCACCGCGGGAAATTGGCCGACACTTCGATTCCCGGCACGTTGGTGGACAAGGCTTTGACGCCGCCGCCGTTGGGGTGCTGGGGTTTGGGGCTGAAGGTCTCGAACTGCGAGGGGCCCCCCTGCATCCACAGCAGGATGCAGGCCTTGCGTCGCGTACGCAACTCGTCGGCCGAGGCGCACAGCGTTTCCCACCAGGGGGCGGAGCCTGCAAGGGAGGCTGCCGCCGCCGCGTTGCCGATGAAATCGCGCCGCGAGACCACGCGGCCCCCCTGCGTGGCGACGGCTACCCGATGTTGAAGCGTTGGCGACATGGAGGCCTCGGGATGCGAAGAAACACCGTGGGCAGGCTTACCGACGACTGCGAAACTCCGCCGAATTGATCAGCGCCCAGCACAGATCCTCGGCCCCCTCCGCAAGCCGCGGCGACTCGCCAAGGTAGGCGACCGCCGTGGCCAACTCCGCGTCGCGGGGCGGACGACTGAGCGCGCGCAGGTAGATCTCCGCGATGATCTGCTCCGGATCGTCCGTCTCTGCGAGCAGACTCGCGAGCCACGTGGGCCGCTCGCCGGAAATCCGCTGTTGCAGCGACGGCGAATTCATCAGCAGCAAGGCCTGCGGGATCGATGCGGCCACCGTTTCGCGAGGATCGCTCGGATCGTAAAAAAACGTCTCGCCGAACCGGCGGCGGAAATTCGTCGCGTTGCGCGCCGCACGCGGCTGGCCGTTGTCGGCAGGCTCCGGCATGTCGAGCGTCGAGAGCAACGCGTTGAACAGCTGGTCGCCCCGCAGCGGCTGGGCGACGTTCGCCGTGAACGCCGGATCGTCGGGGAGGCGGCGCCCGCGCGATTCCCGCTGGTAGGCGGTCGTCAGGCAGATCGTCTCCATCAGCCACTTCAGCGAGAAACCGTTCGCCGCGAAACCGCTCGCCAGAATCTCCAGCGCCTCCTCCGCCTGAAGGGGGCGCTCCGGCCCCAGATCGTCCACCGGTTCGTAAAAACCCTCTCCCGCAAGCTCCGACCACAGGCGATTGACGACCGCTCGAGAAAACCAAGGGCTCTCCGTCAGCCAGTCGGCCAACGTCGCACGACGCTCCGCGTCGCGGCTGCCCAGCGGCAAGCGGGAGCCGGTCAGGAAGAATCGCGGCGCCATCGTCGTGCCCGGCGCCGCCGGATCGTTCAGGTCAGGCATGCGGTGTTCCGCCTGCGGACGGTTTTCATTGTTCGGCCGTCGTCCCAGCGGGCGGTCGCTGGCGAACACCTCGAAGCTCCGCCGCGTCGTCGTCTGTACCGGCCGCACTCCCACCCGCGGAAAAAAAGCCGCCAGTTCGTGGAATTGCCCGCGCTTCCAGGAGTCGTACGGATGGTCGTGGCACTGCGCGCACTGCAGCTGCATCCCCAGAAAAATGCGCGAGGTCTCCGCGGCGAATTCCTCGGTGCGGCCGTCTTGGGCGAAAGCCAACGCCGTCGCGCCCTCCTCGCGAACGTCTCCCTCGGCCGTGATGAAGCGGGCGGCGATCCGGTCCCAAGGCTCGTCCGCGTTGAGCCATGCCGACAAATCGGCCTCCAACGCGTCGGCCACGGCCAACGCCCGGTCCTCGATCCGTCGCGCGAGGATCACGTCCCGCCAGTAGCGGGCCCAATTCAAGCCGTAGTGCGGATCGTCCAGCAGCGCACGGATCACCGCTCCGCGTTTCTCAGCGGAGCGGTCGAGGGCGAAGGCGATGACGTGCTCGGGAGTCGGAATGTCCCCCGTCAGATCGAGCCACGCACGCCGCAGGAAGGCGGCGTCGTCGCAGGCGGGGGCAGGTGCGCCGCCCGCGGCCTCCATGGAGGCGTCGATGGCCGCATCGACCGCCGCGGCCGCCTCCCGCGGCGCCGGAGGCTCCGCCGCACCTGCGGGACCCGCGGCCAGGGCCGTCGCCATCGCCGTCACGATCCCAAGTCCCACGGCGCCGCGCCATGGACGACCGCTGGCGGCATGCCGGCGACCGTTGCGGAGTACATGCCTGCGGCTTTGCAGCATCGTTGCACCTCCCCACCCGAACCCGGAAGCAGGCGCCGCCGATTCTGCGGTCCGTCCTCGCCTCCCGATGGCTCCACAACTATAACCCGCGACCGCTGCGGGAAGTTTCGCCGACCTCCGCTCGGCGCCCGGGGGCCCAATCCGGCGGAGGCGGACAACGTGCGCTGCCGAGCAGAGCCCGCTCCCAGCGGTGAACAGACGAGGGGGGGGGGGGGGGGGGGGTGCCCCGGTCCGAAGGGGGTTTGGGGGGGGGGGGGGGCGATGGCCCGGTTCGCAAGGGTTTTGAAGGCGAGGCGATGCGTGTCGCCGGGCCCGGGCGGAGAGCGGAGACCCGCCGCGCCGGCCGTTCCGCAGCCGCCGAGCGGGCCGAGGGAGGGAGCGGCACGAGTCGCGCGGGGCGGGCCGGCGCGTTGGCGGCGGCCGAAAAAGTCGGGTCGCAGACGCTCCGACCGACGAGACCCAGCGACCGACGAAACCCAGCGACCGACGAAACCCAGCGACCGACGAGACCCAGCGAGAGCCGTCCGACGGGTCGAACTCGCCGAGCCGCCAGAGACCGTCGCAGGGAGGACGCGGGCGAGGGACCGCCGTCGGCGCAACTTGCGGAGCGATGGAACTACCGCTTGGAGAACTGCGTTCCGCGGCGAGCGCCGTGCAAGCCGTACTTCTTGCGTTCCTTCATCCGCGCGTCGCGGGTGAGGAAGCTCTTCTCGCGCAGCTTGTCCTGCAGGTCGCTGTCGTGCTTCAGCAAAGCGCGGGCAATGCCCTGCATGCAGGCTCCTGCCTGACCGGTCGTGCCGCCGCCGTGGACGCGAATCACGACATCCACCCCGCCGCGCACGCCGCAATGATCGAGCGGCGAAAGCACGGCCTGGCGATCCTGCTCGACGCGGAAAAAATCGTCCAGCGGCCGATCATTGATCGTGACATTCCCCGAACCGGCACGAATCCGCACCCGCGCGACCGAAGTTTTCCGGCGGCCGGTACCGAGGGCTTCTTCGACGCGGGCGAGCGGGGACATGATCACGACTCCTGGGGGCTCGAGCGGCGTGGGGCAGGCTCGAGCGGTCGTTGCGAAAGGGGGAAACGGCTCGGCGAATCGCGAGGCCGCCACAGGGCGGGTGACGGAAAGGTCGGCGGAGCACTAGCTCCGGCAGCTCGCGCTCAGGAAGCGGAGGCCAATTCGGCCGGTTCGGGTTGCTGGGCTTGATGCGGGTGCGCCGGACCGACGTAGAGCTTGAGCTTGGAAAGCATGGCCCGGCCCAGCTTGTTCTTCGGAAGCATCCGCCGCACCGCCTCCTGCAGAATCAACTCCGGACGACGATCGAGACGTTCGGCTGCCTTGATCCGTCGCAGACGCGGATACCCGGTGTACCAGGTGTATTCCTTCTGCTGCCATTTCTTGCCGGTGAAACGCACCTTTTCGCAATTCACCACCACCACGAAATCGCCTGTGTCGACATGCGGGGTGTAGGTGGGGCGATGCTTGCCCATGAGGATCATCGCCAGTTCGCTCGCCAGACGCCCCACGACCTTGTCGGTGGCGTCGACCAGCAGCCATTTGCGATCGACTTCCCCCGGCTTGGCCATGAACGACTTGCCCAGCTGCGGGCCTTTGGGGGATGTGAGTGGACTCATTGCGAGAGCGCCTTCTGCGGCAGAGGCCGCCTTCAATTCGAGCCGCCGGTCTGCGACGCCGGACGGCGAGTCGGTTCGGCAACGGGCATTTTTCTTGGGGTGCGGCCGGGCGAGCCGGCACGTCCGCGAAGCGCTGCGGGACACGGCCAGCAGACTCCGTCGAGCCCCTGAATATACGGTCGCTCGCAAAAGAGCGTCAAGGAGCGATTTTTGTCCTGTCTCGGCGCTCTCCGGAGCCCTCCCTTGTGGGGGTTCGTGAGGCTGCCGGGTCTCAGGGCTTCGGCGTCGTGGCGGGGCCGGAACGAGGGGCGGGGCCGGAACGAGGGGCGGGGCCGGAACGAGGGGCGGTCGACGTCAGGCTGGCGGTCGGCTGCTGGCGATGCAGGCGTCGGCTGCGGGCCCTCAGGGCGAGGCCCCAGAACGCCAGGATCCCCGCGGTGACCCCCGCTACGACCAGGAAGCGGCGATAGTCGTAGCTCGGCGTTTGGGCGTCGAGCCCCAGAAACGTCCCGACGGCCAGCAAGCCGCCCCAGGCGGCGAACCCTCCCATGACGGCGGCCAGAAGCCTCTTGCGTTTCCTTTCTTCGTCGTTCACCTTGGGTCTCCATGATCGTGGGCGTGCCGAAAGAAGTGAAACTCGACGAATACCGCGTGGCCATGTTGCCCGTCGGCGTGGAGGAGTTGACGCGCCGCGGGCACCGCGTGCTGGTGGAGGCGGGAGCGGGGCTCGGGTCGGGGTTGACCGACGATGCGTATCTGGCCGCGGGCGCCGAGTTGACGGCCGGCCCCGAGCCGATCTTTGCCGCCGCCGACTTGATTGTCAAAGTCAAAGAACCCCAGCCTGCCGAGTGGCCGTTGCTCCGCCCGGGTCAGGCGGTGTTTACGTATTTCCACTTCGCGGCCGACGAGCAGTTGACCGAAGCCGTTCGTGCTTCCGGGATTACGGCGATCGCCTACGAAACGCTGGCGGACGACCAGGGGCGTCTTCCGCTGCTCACGCCGATGAGCGAAGTGGCTGGGCGGATGAGCATTCAGGAGGGGGCCAAGTACCTGGAACGCCCCCAGATGGGGCGAGGCATCCTGCTGGGGGGGGTGCCGGGAGTCGCGCCGGCCAACATCACGATCCTCGGCGGGGGAATTGTCGGGGCCAACGCCGCCCGGATTGCCGCGGGATTTCACGCCAACGTCGCGATCCTCGACGTCAACATGGACCGCCTGCGGTACCTGGCCGACGTGATGCCGCCCAACGTCGACGTGCTGTTCAGCGATCGCCACATCATTCGCGAGCAGTTGCATCAGGCCGACTTGGTGGTGGGAGCGGTGCTGATTCCGGGCGCCAAGGCCCCGCGGCTGATCGAGCGGGAGCATCTGCGGACGATGAAGGCGGGCAGCGTGATCATCGACGTGGCGATCGATCAGGGGGGCTGCGTGGCCACGAGCCGGCCGACGACGCACAGTTCGCCGACGTACATCGTCGACGACGTGGTCCACTACTGCGTGACGAACATGCCGGGGGCGGTGGGGCGGACCAGCACATTCGCGCTCTGCAACGTCACGCTGCCGTGGGTTCTGGAGCTTGCGGGCCGCGGACCTCTGCCGGCGGCACGCGATTTGCCTCCCATTGCGCGGGCCGTCAACATGCATGCGGGCCAGGTTGTGAACCGTGCCGTGGCGTCGACCTTTCACTACGAGTTCGACCCGGCGTGGCTGACCCGTGCGTGACGCCGCGGTGGAAAACGCGGATCGTCGGCCCGGGGGTCGCCGCTCTGTGGCGGGGCGGGCCTCTCCGCCCCGTCGGGGGGCGGTTTGAGAGGTTCTTCGTCGTCAGCTTGGTCGGGCGTTCAGGAGCGTGCAGGTCGTGCCTCGCTATCAGTTGTTGACGTTTGAGCGCCACATCGTCGAGCAGCAGCAGCGGTGGAATCCCGAGGCGGAGGGCAATTTTTCGTGGTTGCTTAGCGGCATCGTGCTGGCCTGCAAAATCATCGGCGAGGAGGTGCGGCGGCTCGGCTTGTCCGACAATCGCGGTGCGGCAAGCACGCAGAACGTGCATGGCGAGGAGCAGCAGGGGCTCGACGTGTTCGCCAACGAGGTGCTGATGCACTGTCTCGGCAACCGCGGCAACGTCGGCCTGCTGGCTTCGGAGGAGAACGAGGAGCCGGTGGTGGTGCTCGAGAATCCCGAGCACGGGGAATACGTCGTGGTGTTCGACCCGCTGGACGGGTCGAGCAACATCGACGTGAACGTGAGCGTGGGCACGATCTTCTCGATTTTTCGACGATCGGCGACGGCGGGCCGTCCGGTGGAGGCCGAAGTGCTGCAATCGGGACGGCAGCAGATTGCCGCCGGCTACGTGCTGTACGGTTCGTCGACGATGATGGTCTACACGACGGGACATGGCGTGCACGGTTTCACGCTCGATCCCGCGCTGGGGACCTTTTTCCTGACGCATCCCGACTTGCGGATGCCGCAGCGGGGGCTGGCGTACTCGGTCAACGAGGCTTACGCCGACAGTTTCCCGCCGTATTGCTTGCGGTTCCTGCACTGGCTCAAGTCGGGAGAAGACAACCGGGTTTACCGGTCGCGGTACATTGGTTCGCTGGTGGCCGATTTCCATCGGTTGTTGATGAAGGGGGGGATCTTCATGTATCCCCCCACGGCGTCGTTCGGCGAAGGCAAATTGCGGCTCGTCTACGAGGCCAATCCAATCGCGCTGCTGGCCGAGCAGGCTGGCGGCGTGGCGACCGACGGGCGTTCGCCGATCTTGGACATCGTTCCGCGCACGCTCCACCAGCGGGCGCCGTTGTTCGTCGGCAGCGGCCACGAGATGGCCAAGTTGCACGCTTTCGTCCAGCAGCCGCTCCGCATCTGACGCCGCGTTATGCATTCGTCCGCCTCGCACGCGCCCCCTGCCACGCTTCGCTGGGTCTCTTCGGGAGAGGCGGCGGGCCATCTGCAGCTACTCGACCAGACGCGGCTGCCGGGCGAGGTGCGGTACCTCGATTGCCGCACGGCGGACGAGGTGTGGCACGCGATTCGGCGGCTTGCCGTCCGCGGGGCGCCGGCGATCGGCGTGGCCGCGGCCTACGGCGCGTGCCTGGCGGCTTGCGGGCCGGCCGCCAGCGAGGCCGCGGTGCGGCAGGCCTGTGCGCATCTGGCCACCAGCCGTCCGACGGCGGTGAATCTGTTCTGGGCGCTGGATCGCATGCGGAGCGCGGCGGCGGAAGTCGGCGATGCAGCAGGACTGGCCCCGCGGCTGCTGGCCGAGGCCCGGCGAATCGAGGCGGAGGACCGCCAGACGTGCGCGGCGATCGGAGCCCACGGCGCCGACTGGCTGGCCGCGCTTCCTGAGCAGTGCCAACTGCTCACGCATTGCAACGCCGGGTCGTTGGCTACCGCGGGCGACGGAACGGCGTTGGCGGTCGTGTTCGAACTGGCCCGCCGCGGGAAGCGGCCGCACGTCTGGGTCGACGAGACGCGGCCGTTGCTCCAGGGCGCGCGGCTCACCGCTTGGGAACTCGCCGCGCGGGGCATCGACTGCACGCTGATCTGCGACGGCATGGCTGCGTGGGTCATGCGCCGACGCGGCGTGCACGCGGTGATCACGGGCGCCGACCGCATCGCCGCCAACGGGGACGCGGCGAACAAGATCGGAACCTACGGACTGGCGCTGGTCGCGGCGGCGCACGACGTGCCGTTTTTCGTCGCGGCTCCGCGATCGACCTTCGATCGACAGATCGCTGCGGGCGACCAAATCCCCATCGAGGAGCGGCCGGGCGACGAAATCGCCGCCTGGGGCGGCGTCGCCACGGCGCCGGCCGGCGTGGCCTGCTTCAATCCCGCCTTCGACGTGACCCCGGCTCGCCTGATCGCCGGGTTGATCACCGACGCGGGCGTCGTGGCGCCTCCTTCCGTCGAGGCGATTGCGGCGGCGTTGTTCGCCTCCTGAAGGCCCGCTCGGCGGCGGCGCCGCTTGCGTCGCGCCGACCTGGTCCGATAATGAGCTCTCCGCGCCGCCGATCGATCCCGCAGGGGCTGTTGCGCGGGGCCGGCCGAACGCAGTGCGGCCGAACGCGCTGCGGGCGAACGGGCTCCGCAGTCTTTGATCAACGCCAGCGAAAGGCAGCGACCGATGCGCACCGAAACGAGTCCCGACCGTGGAATCGCGGCTGGCGGAGACGCACTTTGTTCCGCGTTGCGCGGAGGGCGGCCCGCGCGGCGGGCGCCCGTCGCCTCGGCGGCTGGCTGGCTGGCGGCTGGCTGGCTGGCGGCTGGCTGGCTGGCGGCTGGCGGGTCGGCGGCCGCCCAGACTCCGGTCGCTTCGGCCCCCGCCGGCGTCGACAGCGACGACGCCTACGCGCTTCCCGCCGCGCGGGAGCCGGCCGCGTTGCTGGCGTTCGTCCGCGAGTTGGTGCAGCAAAAGCCGCCAGCGGGGGACGAGCAGCAGCAGGCGGCCGAGATGCGGAAGGTGGCCCGCACCGTGGAGCAAGCCGCCCGAACGGCGCTGGCGAGCGCGCCGGCGGCCGAGCAGGAGACGGAAGCGACCTATTTTCTCCTTCAGGGGCTCGACATCCTGCGGCAGTTGGGCGACGAAACCGCCGCGTCGCGGCAGCGGGACGCGATTGACGCGGCGCGGGCCAGCGGCAATCGCGAGGCGGCGGCGGTCGGCCTGAAGTTTGCCATTGAGACGAGCCTGGCGCAGTGGGCTTCGTTCGACGACGCGCGGAAGAGCCAACTCATCGACGAATTGCTGGCGCATTTGAGCGGCGACCAGTTGGAGCCGAACGACGCGCAGACGGTGATGGTCGTCGCCGATTTCCTGGGCGAAGCGCAGGATCTGCAGCTTGCGCGGCGCCTGCTCGACGAGGCCTTGCCGAAGTTCCGCGACCATCCTGCCGCGGAGGTCCAGGGCATGACGCCGCTGCTGGAGGGCATCGCCCGCCGCCTCGACCTGCCGGGGACGCAGATCGCCCTGGCCGGCGCGCTGTTGGGAGGCGGCCAGCTCGACTGGGAGCAGTACCGGGGAAAGGTCGTGCTCGTCGACTTTTGGGCGTCGTGGTGCGGTCCGTGCCAGGCCGAATTGCCCAACGTGCTGCAGATGTACCGCGCGTACCACGACAAGGGATTCGAGGTCGTGGGCATCTGCCTCGACGACGATCCGGAGCAGGCCGCCGCCTTCGTGAAGAAGCAGCAGCTCCCCTGGCCGACCTTGTTCAGCGACGACGCGAAACGCCGGGGCTGGGAAGATCCGCGGGCGGTCGAGTTCGGCGTGACCGGGATCCCGCTGGCGATTCTGCTGGACCGGGAGGGACGCGTCGTGAGCATGAACGCGCGCGGCGAGCAGCTCCCGAAGCAGCTGCAGCAAGTCCTCGGCGAGCCGCTGGTCAAGAACGAGCCGGCAGCCGCCGACGAACCGGAGGCCGGCGCGATCGGCCAGTCGGCGGAAGAGCGTTGACGCCGCCGAGCGCGCCGTCGGTCGGGCCGCCGCGCCGCCCCGTCGACGCGCCGCCCCGCCGCCGCGCCGCCCCGCCGCCGCGCCGCCCCGTCGCCGCGCCTCGTGGGCGCGGCGAGCCTCGGAACGAAAAATTTGCGGTGCGGCGGGGTCGACCGTTTCTGATCGACCGGCGATCGGCTAGACTGGCCCCGTCGCCAGACCTCGTCCTCGAGCGGCCTGATTCGCTCCCGTGTTCCCGCGACCCCGCGCAGGAGTTCGCCCGCCGACCCGCGCGGGGCGCGGTCGTCGCCGGCGCGACGGGGGCGACCGGCAACGCCCTCCCGGCAACGCCCTCCCGGCGACGCCCTCCCGTTGACGCCCTGTCCCACCGCCCTGGAGATCCTTGTTCGATGGCTGAATCGAGCTCCCGCCGCGTGCTCAACGTGGCTCTGATCGGATACAAGTTCATGGGCCGGGCCCACAGCCAGGCTTGGCGGACGGTCGGCCGGTTCTTCGATCTGGACGCCGCGCCGGTGCTGAAGGTGGTCTGCGGACGCGACCGCGAGGCCGTCGCCGACTTCGCCGCGCGGTGGGGGTGGGAGGAGTCGACCGACGATTGGCGGGGCGCCGTCTCGCGGCCCGACGTCGATCTGGTCGACATCTCGACGCCCGGCTACACGCATTGCGACATCGCCGTGGCGGCGGCCGAGGCCGGCAAGCATGTGTTCTGCGAAAAACCGCTGGCTTTCACCGTCGCCGAGTCGCGGACGATGCTCGAGGCGGTTCGCAAGGCGGGCGTGAAGCACATGGTCAATTTCAACTACCGCCGCTGTCCGGCGGTAGCGCTGGCCAAGCAAATGATCAGCCAGGGAGCGATCGGCGAGGTGCGGCACGCGCGGTTCACCTACCTGCAGGACTGGCTGGTCAATCCGCAATTTCCGATGAACTGGCGATTGCGCAAAGAGGCGGCCGGATCGGGAGCCCATGGCGACCTGGGAGCCCACGCCATCGACCTCGCCCGCTTCCTCGTCGGGGAAATCTCCGAGGTCGTCGGGCAGCTCAAGACGTTCATCGCCGAGCGCCCCGCCGAAGGCACTTCCAGCGGATTGACCGCGACCGCCCGGGAGGGGACCGAGCGGGTGACGGTCGACGACTATTCGGCGTTCCTCGCGCGATTCGCCCACGGGGCGCTGGCGACCTTCGAGGCGACCCGGCTCGCTCCGGGCCGCAAAAACCATAATCGCTTCGAAATCAACGGTTCCCGCGGCACGCTGGCCTGGTGCTTCGAGGATCTCAATTACCTCGACTACTACTCGGTCGACGACCCTGCCGCCCAGCAGGGCTTCCGCCGCATCATCGCCACCGAAGGCGCCCATCCGTACGCCGGCAGCTGGTGGCCTCCCGCGCACATGCTCGGCTACGATCACGGCTTCGTCAACGCCGCGGCCGATCTGGTCAGCGACGTCACCCGCGACCGTTCGTGCCAGCCCTGTTTTCTCGACGGCGCCCGCTGCGTCGCCGTGCTCGAGGCCGTCGAAAAATCGGTCGCCTCGCAGTCCTGGACCCCCGTGGAGAGGATCGATTGACCATGGCGCGCATTCGAGCCGGCATCGTCGGCACGGGCTTCATCGGGCCCGCGCATGTCGAGGCCCTTCGCCGTTTGGGTTTCGTCGAAGTCGTCGCGGTGGCGGAGCGGGGCGCCGAACTGGCCGCCGCCAAGGCCGCTGAACTGTCGATCCCCAAGTCCTACGGCGATTACCGCCAGCTGCTGGCCGACCCGGACGTCCAGGTCGTCCACAACTGCACCCCCAACCATCTCCACTTTGAAGTCAATCGTGAGATCCTCGCAGCCGGCAAGCACGTCGTCAGCGAGAAGCCCCTCGCGATGAATTCAACCGAGTCGCGCGAATTGGTGCGGCTCGCCCAGGCCGCGGGCGTCGTGCACGCCATCGACTTCAACTACCGCTACATGCCCCTCGTCCAGCAAGCCCGCATCATGTGCCAGGCCGCCGGCGACGTCGGCCGCGTGCTGGCCGTGCACGGCAGCTATCTGCAGGATTGGCTCCACCAGGAAACCGACTGGAACTGGCGCCTCGTCCCCGAACTGTCGGGCGAGTCGCGCGCCGTCGCCGACGTCGGCAGCCACTGGTGCGACCTGATCCAATTCGTCACCGGCTTGAAAATCGTCCGCGTGATGGCCGATCTCGTGACGATCCACCCGATTCGCAAACGTCCCCGCGTCGAAGTCGAAACCTATGCCGGAAAAGTGCTCCGACCCGAGGATCTCGAAGACGTCCCCGTCAATACCGAGGATTACGCCTCCATCCTCCTGGAATTCGATTCCGGAGCCCATGGCGTGCTGACGGTCAACCAGTGCGCCGCCGGCCGCAAAAACCGTCTGTATTTCGAAATCGACGGAGCCAAGTCGGCGCTCGCCTGGGACCAGGAACGTCCGAACGAACTCTGGGTCGGTCGCCGGCACGGACCCAATCAGGTGATCCTCAAAGACCCCAGCCTGCTCTACGACGAAGCCCGGCAGTACGCCCATTACCCGGGCGGACACAACGAAGGCTACCCCGACGGGCCGAAGAACCTGTTCCGCAACGTCTACGGCTTCATCGCCGGACAACGCCCAGGGGGCGACTTCGCCACGTTCATCGACGGCCACAACGAAATCGCGATTTGCGACGCCGTGCTCGCGAGCAGTCGCGGCAAGCAATGGGTCGACGTCGCCTACTGACGGGCGTCGCCGACTCCCCTCGCCGAGCGCCGCCGTGCGCGCCGGGTCGAACGCTCCCGCCGCCCCCCGCGCGACGCCCCGGGGCCGCGTTGCGACGCTCGAGCAGGTCGCTCCCGTGCGGCGACGGGCGACCTCGGCCGCGCTTCGCGTGCGTCCCGTCGCTGGCCGGCCCGCGACGTTCCGAGGCGCGGCCGGCCCGTCGGCTGCGGCACGGCGCCCCCTCGCCGGGCGAGGGACGCCGACGCGGAGCGAACACCGGGGAGCAGTGTGCGAAAAGGCACACTTCGTCTTGGAGAGGCAGCCCTCGCGACGAGAGAGGGGGCTTCGGCGGACGCCAGGGGCCCGATGGGTCGTCGCCAGGCCGTTGCCGGGCGGGGCGTGGGGCGGGAAAGATGCAGGGACGAACCGCGCGACGCCACGATTGGCGCCGTTTTTGCCCTGAGCGGCCTCTTTCCGCGCGGGGACGCCGCGGGCGGCAGGCTCAAGCCGCGCCGTGACGCGTCGCGGCCGGGGGGCGGACGGCGGACAACCCGGGAGCGTCGGGGTTGGGCGGCGGTGATCGGGGTTGCGCGGCGGTGATCGGGCTTGCGCGGCGGTGATCGGGGTTGCGCGGCGGTGAATCGACGCGTTGATGGGCGTGGGGCGGGAGCCGCGGATGGACGTTCTTCAGCTGTACCAGCGATTGCAGAGCTACGTCGGCTGGACCGACGACGATGCGCGGCGGATGGCCCGCATCGCCGCTCGCGTCGAAGCGTGCCTGCCGGAGCTGATCGACGACTTTTATCGGGAGCTGGTGCGGCATCCCGACGCGTTGCGGGTGGTCACCGGAGGTCCCGCGCAGCTGGCACGCCTCCGCGCGAGCCTGGCCGACTGGCTGCGGCAGTTGACCGAGGGCCAATACGACGCGGCGTACGTCGCCAAGCGTTGGCAGATCGGCCTGCGGCACGCGCAGATCGGCCTGGGCAAGGCGTACACGGCGGCGGCGATGGCGCGGTTGCGCAGCGGTCTGATGGGGAGATTGTCGGCGGATTTGAGCGACCCGGCGATCGCCGACGCCCATGGCGTGCCGCCTGGGGAAGCGATGGCGACGCTGCTCGCGCTCAACAAGCTCCTCGACCTCGACCTGATGCTGATTGCCGACGCGTACGAAGCCGAGCGGCTGTGGCGGGAGACCGAGGCGGAGCGGCAGAAGGGCGAGCGACGTTTCAGGATGCTGGTCGAGGCCGCCGCGTGCATGGTGACAATTCTCCGCGCCGACGGCACGATCGTTTATTTCAGTCCGTACACTGCCGAAATGACGGGCTATGCTTCCGAGGCGGTCCTGGGGGCGAATTTCCTGGAGTTGCTGGTGCCGCCGGAGTCGCGGAAGTCGGTCCTCGGGGCGGTGGCAGAGACGCTGGCGGGGCGTCCGGCCCGCGCCTGCGAGACGGCGGTGGTGCGTCGCGACGGCGTGCTGCGGTGGTGGGTGTGGAACGGCCAGCAACTGGACGACTATCTGGGGGAGCCCGCGGTGCTGGTCGTGGGGCAGGATTGGACGGAGCGGCGGCAGGACCAGGAGCGGTTGCTGCGCGCCGAGCGGCTGGCGGCCATCGGGCAGATGATCGCGGGGCTCGCGCACGAGAGTCGCAACGCCTTGCAGCGCATCCAATCGTGCAGCGAAATGCTCGAATTGGAAATCGGCGACCGGTCCGAACCGCTGCGGCTGCTCCGCCGCATTCAGGAGGCGCAGGACACGCTGCTGCGGTTGTTCGACGACGTGCGCGGCTACTCGGCGCCGATTCAGTTGGAGTTGGCTCGCGGCGACGTATCGGCGGCCTGGCGCGAGGCCTGGCAGTCGCTGGAGAGGGAGCGGCGGCATCGGCAGGCCGTCCTCCGCGAACGCGTCGACGGGGTCGACTTGCAGGTGGAGATGGACCGCTTCCGGCTGGTGCAGGTCTTCCGCAACCTGCTGGAGAACTCGCTGGCGGCGTGCACGGACCCCGTGGAGGTGGTGGTGACGGCCCGCGAGACGGCGTGGGGCGAGGAGTCGGCGCTTGAGCTGGAGGTGCGCGACAACGGTCCGGGCCTGACGCCGACGGCTCGGCAGGTGGTGTTTGAGCCGTTTTTTACGACGAAGACCAAAGGTACGGGGCTTGGCATGGCGATTGCACACCGGATTGTCGACGCTCACGGAGGCACGCTGGCGGTGGGGGCCCACGAGGGGCCCGGGGCGGCTTTTGTGATGACGCTCCCGAGGGCCGTCCGATGAGCGAGCCGCTGAAGATCGTGGTGGCGGACGACGAGCAGGACGTGCGCGACTATTTCTGCCGGATGCTGCCCCACTTGGGGCATGCGGTGGCGGGCGTAGCGAGCAACGGACGCGAGTTGATCGAGTTGTGCCGCGATCGCCGTCCCGACGTGATCATTTCCGACGTGCGGATGCCCGAGATGGACGGCGACGTCGCGCTGCGGCAAATCTGCGCCGAGCAGCCGACGCCCTTCATTCTGGTGACCGCCCACAGCAAGTCGCTCGAGCCGGTCGACGGCCTTTTTCCGGGCTGTCGATGGCTGTTCCTCACCAAGCCGATCAAGCGCCGCGATCTGCAGCGGGCCATCGAGTCTGTTAGTCCGCGGCGCCAATCGCTAGACTGAAGGGGTCAAGACTCCTCGAGACGCATTGTGTGATGAGCGAGACTGCCGCCAAACCGCTGCTCGATTTGCTGCTGGTCGACGACGATCAGGACTTGCGCGCCGACATGGCCGACTACTTCGCGCGGAGCGGCTACCGCGTCGACCACTGCGGCGACGGCGAGACGGCGCTGGAAAAGCTCGATCGGCGCGCGTTCGACGTCGTCGTGCTCGACCTCCTGATGCCGGGCCTCGGCGGCATGGAGGTGTTGAAGCGGATTCACGAGCGAGGCGCCGAGTGCGAGGTGGTGCTGCTCACCGGCGAGGCGACGGTCGAGGCCGCCGTCGAGGCGATGAAGCTGGGAGCCCGCGAGTTTCTCACCAAGCCGGTGAGCCTCAAGGAACTG
>Ga0169931_10005353_pt1 | contig 19584 bp, 20 predicted proteins | sample Kivu_15m_20L_FD_129675 | JGI IMG/M metagenome (GOLD analysis project Ga0169931, IMG submission 129675) | Freshwater microbial communities from Lake Kivu, Western Province, Rwanda to study Microbial Dark Matter (Phase II) - Kivu_15m_20L... | ecosystem: Environmental > Aquatic > Freshwater > Lake... | reverse complement strand
TGATGGCGCGCGAGCTGGTCGAGCATCTGGCCGCCGGGCGCGCGGCTGATGCTGGCGGCGTGATGCGCGAGGACGAGGGGGACAAGTGCGTCGGGAAAGAGGTCGGTGGAGAGCGCCTCCAAGGCGGCGCACAGGCGGCCGAGCTGCGGGTAGGCGGCGGACTCGACCTTCTGCGTGTTGAAGTCGCCGGAGTATTTGTCGGGGACGCAGAACGGGAGACCCAGGACGAAGAGCTTGTCCGCGCTGCTCTTGAAGAGCACGTCCTGGCAGTAGTAGGTCTGGCGGCCGAAGCACCCCTCCGCCTCGGCGCGGCTGATGAGGATTTCCTGGTAGCGATAGGCATCATCCACGAAGCGGAGCTGGCCGGCCGCAAGGTGCGGGGCCAGCCGCCGGGCGTGCTCGACGAGCTGGCCAGTCTTCTGGACGGCGACGAAGAGGAGCGGCCCGTGGCCGGCACGCCGGAGCCGTTCATTCTGTTCGTGGAGCCAGCGCTGGATGGGCGCGTGGAGCCAGCTCGCGGGGCCGAAGAGGGCACCCGGCCCGTCAAGAAGCGCAATGGTGTCCGCCAGCGTGGCGAGGTCCAGATGCCGCAGGTGGTGGATGAGGAGGAGATGTTCGAGCAGCAGCATCGTGCGGCCCAGGGCCATCGCATTGCTCTGGCCCTCCTGGACTTCTTCCCACAGGCGCAGGCAGTCGGCGGCATGCACCGGCGCGCCGCAGTGGTGGCAGGACTGGTCCCCGAGCTGGTGCATGACGGGCACCGGCCCCTCGCCGCAGGTCGGGCAGTGGTGGAGCAGCAACGCGAGCGGCGTGCCGGTGCTCAGGCGGCCCGGGCGCAACGCGGCGAGGTGGAGGAGCGTGTCCCGCAGCGACGCGCCGGCGACGACGGTGTTGCGCAGGAACGCCTCAAGCACGGCGCGAAAGCTGTCGCGCACGCTGGCGCACTGCGTCCACAACAAGTTGGCCGAGGGGAGGCAGAGCGGATGCACGGCCGCCCCCTGCATGAGCGTGGCGACCGCGAACGGGTCCACCAGCCCGTCGGCGCGCCGCAGTTGCTGATACGCCGTGAGGTCGAACTGGACCGAGGCGATCTGGAGGTAGCCCACCTGCGTGGTCGGCAGCTCCGCGTTGAGGGCGGATTCCCAGAGGCTGCCATCCACAGCGAGAATGTGCCGGGGAAGTTTCCCGCCCGTGGGCGCGGGCTGGAAGCCGGCGGCCAGGCTCGTGGCGTGCGCGGTCGTGAGCGGCGCGTGGAAGCGGCACTCCCGCAGGAACGCCTGCACCTGCGGGCTGTTGATGAGCGGCGCGTGCGCGACCTTGCTCGAGTATTCGTTGAGGTAGGGCATGGGGTTACTGGGGTTGACCGGGGAGGAAGGGATCAATCTGCACGGGGATGGTGAACGGGTTGGCCAGCGTGCGGACCCGGGCGTAGCCCACGTCCTGGCAGGTCAGGAGCGACTGCGCGTAGTCGGCGAAGTCGAAGTATTTGGCGAGCTCGGCGGTCTCGGCCGAGCAGTTCTGGAAGAACAGGAGAAAGTTCTCGCAGCAGCGCAGCACCGTGGGGTCGAGGGCCGACACCTGCTGCGTCGAGAGCATCAAGCCGAGGCCCGCCTTGGAGCCTTCGCGAAAGAGGCGCACCCAGACCGAGTCGTCGAGGCCGCGCCCCAGGAGGTTGTGCGCCTCCTCGACGAACACCAGCGTCGGCTGCGCCGGCTGGCCCTCGGTGAAGCGCTGCATCGCCGCGTGGAACACCGCGCCGGCCACCTGCTCGCCCAGCTTCTCGCGCATCACCGGGTCGCCGACGCTGAGGTCAAGGATGACAATGCGGCGCGCCGCGAGGTGGGCGACGATCTCCGCCGTGACCTCGGCGCGCCGGCGCGGTGAGTGGTAGCGCGCCGCCGGGACGAGCACGCGGTAGCCGGAGATGTAGCCGCCCTTGCCGTTGCTGCGCTGGCAGAGCATGTCGAGCAGGTTCTTCAGGTGGTCGTCCACCCACGGCTTGCCCGCGGTGCTGCTGGGCAGCGGGGTGGCCAGGTTGGCGGCGCGCGCCGCCGCGAACCACGCCGCCGCCTCGGACAGCGTGAGGCCGTGCGCGGGATGGGGGAGCGTCTGCCCGGCGCCCGCCTCGATGGCGTCCTGCACGACCTTGCTCACGGCGAAGCGCACCTGGAAGTCCGGCGGCGGCGTGAAGCCCGCCTGGTAAAGCAACGTTTGATACGCGGCGGCGGTGCGCTGGAAGCGCGCGTGCTCCGCGTGGTCGTTCGGGTCGGGCTCCTCGAGGTTGAGGTTCAGGAAGCAGCGGAGGTAATCGCCGTTGGTCTTCCCCGCCGCTTCGAGTTCCCGGCGGATGATGGCGTGGCCCTCGACGAGCTGCTCGTAGCAGTTGGTGCGCAGGTCCTCGAAGCCCGGCGTGTCGGTCATGCGATAGCGCACGGTCTGATTAGGGAACTCGTCGTAGAGGCTCGTGCCGTCCTGCTGGTTGGAGTTCGAGTATTCGCCGTTGAGGTCGAAGAGCAGGAAGGCCGGGGCGAGCGGCCCGTTGCCCGTGGTGCGCTTGAGCTGGCTGACGAGCTGCTTGATGGCGTTGCTCTTGCCGAAGCGCGACGCGCCGAGCACGGCGGTGCGGCGGTTGAGGAAGGAGTTGGGGTCCAGCGTGACCACCACGGGCGGCTCGGCGGCGCGCCGGTGCTGCGTGGAGGTGTAGCGCACGGTGCCGATGCGGAACCGGGGCAGCGGCTCGGTGAGGCCCTGCTGTTTTGCGCGTTCGGCCGCGCGCCGCAGGAGCTGCGGATCCACCTGGTTGACGACGGCGGCGAGCGCCGCGCCCGTGGGCCGGTAGACGTTGAGCCGCGCGGCGTGGCGGAAGGATTCGAGGTCGCTGCCGAGCCAGAGCGCGCCGTCGCGCTCGTAGAAGGTGCCCAGCACGCGGCAGTCGAGGCCGTGGAACTGCATCTGGTGGGCGGTGAGCTGGTCGCTGGCGGCGATGACGGCCGCGCCGGCCACGGCGCGCTGCTGCTGCTCGAAATCAATGCGGGCCTTGAGCAGAAGCTCGCTGTCGGGCAGGTCGGTGGTGCCACGCACCCGCAGGAGCAGCACTTCCTCGTCCGTGCCCGGCGGCTGCGCGGGGTCGAGGGCGGTGGCGAGCAGGAGGCAGTTGGCCCCGAGGCTGCACCGGTCCTTCCAGTGGTCGTTGGTCAGCACGAGGGCGGACGCGAAGTCGAGGTGGCAGAGCCGGCCGACAAAGTCGGCGGGCTGGATGAGGTCGCGGAGTTGGTGGTTCATGGTTTTAAGTTTTGTTTGAACGGGTTTTTCGCCGTTGAAGGAAAGTTTGGCGGCGTTTCGGCGTTCAGGGATGCAGTTCGGGGCGGCTGGCCAGGACGCGCCGCAGGGCGGCCCGCACTTGGTGGGCGTTAAACGGGGAGCCGGGCAGGCGGTCGAGGTCTTCGCCGTGCTGCTCCCAGGTGTCCAGCAGCGCAAGCAGTGCGGGCCGGTGCGAAAACTCCTGGCGCAGCGGGGCGAGCAGGGCGGCCAACCGCAGCCGGAAATCGGCCTGCTCCGCCGCCGTGCGCGGCTGGGCGCTGGGCGCGGGCGGGTCGGCATCGTGTGCCCGGCGGATCCAGATGGCGCGGGCGTGCGACGCATTGGAGAGCTGGCTGTTGATGACGCTCCCCAGCCAGCGCAGAAACGTGTCGAGGCTCACGAGATCGTCCGGGCGCGGATGCCGGCCCTCGCGGGCGGAGACGGTGCCCAGCAGCGTGGCCTCGATGGCCATGTGGACCAGCTCCTCGCCACAGAGATGGTTCAGCGCGCCGCGGGGCAGGTGGTGCCGCGTCCGGCGCAGGCGGGCCTGGGCGAAGCGGGCCAGCTTGCGGCGATGTTGGGGCGTGAGCTGCTGGAGGAGTCGGCGCGTGCGGCGGGCGGTCGATGTCTGCATCGACTTTTGCTTCGACGGCGTTTCGGCGCGCCGTGGGACACGGGACCGGCCCGCCTTCAGGGTGGCGTGGCTTGATGTGGAGGGGGTGGGTCAGCGATGGGGCAGTAGCCATGCAAAAGGGAGAGTGCTGGGAAACGAGTGGATTGCTTTGCCGTGGATGTGGCAGTGCGGCGCAGCCGGAGGAGCAGCAAAGGAAAGCGGCCGCCGATCAGCACTGTGGTGCTGCATGACCAACTCACCCCTCTGTGTCCTGCTGCACAGCGATCTCCTCGCGCAGCTGCATCTGTGCGTCTATGCGAGTTGCGTCCAGCAGGGATGGATGAACATCGCCAAGTTTCCCTCGGGCGTCCGCGGCCAGTGCTCCGTGGGTCAGTCCCAGTAAAGCTCCACGGCATTGCCGTCCGGGTCACGGAGGTAGAGTGCTTCGCTCACGCCGTGGTCGGACGCGCCGTCGAGTTCAATTCCGGCGGCGAGCACGCGCCGCAGCGCATCGGCCAGTTCCGCCCGCATCGGATACAGGATGCGAGGTGTAAGAGCCAGGTGGTGCCGGGTGGTGGTGGCGGGCCTTTGGCGCTTTCCCAAGTGTTCAGCGCGATGTGATGGTGGTAGCCGTCTGCGGACAGAAAGACAGCCTGCGTGCCGTAGCGTTGTGTCACGGCGAAGCCAAGCACGCCTACGACTTGTTTTACCTCCTGCGCAATTACGGACAGGGAGTAGGGCAAGTGGCTGCCGAGGTCCGTCCGCTCCTCCCGGACGAAAGCACCAGACGAGGGTTGGAATAGTTGCGGGCCGATTTTCTGGAGGCGGAATCAATCGGGCCACGGCGGGTGGCCGAGTTCCTTTATGGCCGGCCGGAGATGACGGTTCAGGCAGACGCCGTCGGTTTCGTCCGCGAGTTCCTAAGCAAGTGTGAAGCGTGACGAACAGTTGCAGCCGCCATGTCCTCGACGTCGAAGCCAAACGGACAGGCGAAGCTTGGCGCCGAAGAATTGGCCCTGCCAATCAGCTGCGGCGGTGCAGGTCGCGAAACTCCCGGCAGCGGTCGCGGAGTTTCACCATGTCGGCCAGTGCCACCTGGCCGGCTTGCGGTCCGAGGCTGCGTGAGATGGCGTGATGGTGGCTTTCACAGACGTTGGCCATCAGCTCCCACCAGTGAGCGACTCGGTCCATGTCCGCCTCAACCTTGACGACGAGGACCGTGAGCCGATAGAGATCGGACAGGTGGCTGAGCGCCATCTGCGCGGCGAATTCAGCAGGGGCACTCACGGCGACTTTGGCTAACGCGGGGTTCGGCCGGCCGAGGGTGCCCAGCCATTGCCGGACGCTTTCCATCAGCTCGTGGTCGAGGTTGTTCATCAGTCTCGTGGGGAGGTTTGGCTACCCTCTTGTGCGTCAATCGGCGTGGGCGGGCGCTCGGCCCCCGTTCCTCCCGTGGCATTGCCGCCGAGAATGTCGCTGCGGGTTTGATGCGGCCGGGGTTGCGCTGCCATGCGCCGCTGTGCCCGCTGTTGCACGGCGAAGTAGCGCCGGATGCGCGCGAGGCTCGCGGTGGTGGGGCGGCGCTTCGACGCGTCCCACTCGACGATGAACCCGTCGCTGGTGGCCGGCACTTCGGCCGTCCGGCGTCCGTCGCACGCGATGCGCCGCGCGCCGAAGTTGCCGCCGGTGTCATGGCTCGCCAGGAACGGAACGTCCGTCGGCAGGCGGTTGGCGTGGCCGTAGTCCGCCCCGGCGTCGATCAGTTCGACGACGTGGCCGTCGGTCGGCGTATCCGTGAACTCCGGGTGGAACCCGAGGGCTTCAAACCGGGGTCGGTCCTGCCGGCGGCAGGTGACTTGCATGTAACAGCGATCACTCATAGCGGGTGGAGCTTTGGGTTGCGGCGCGTCGAGACTCTCAGCCGTTCAATCTGGCGTGAGACCAAAGAAGCACTCCGCCTCAGCGCGGCTGATCGAGGGTTGAAGCTGGTCTGGACCGAGCGAATTGCTGACCCCGGCCTGGAGTGCCGTCGGTTCCGGTCCCTGCAACGCCAGCCAGCAGAGCACACAGGTCGTGCGCAAGGCGGGTAGCGGAATCTTTAGCTTGAGCAGCAACGCCTTCACCTTGCGCCGGGCGGCCTTGGTCACTACCGGGCCGTGCGTCTGAGCGGGCTTCTTCAACCACGCCAGAAGGTTGGCTGCGACCGGTGCGATGCGGAGCTCCTTCGATTTGGAGCCGTGGACGATGATATCCCGCCACACCTCTTCCCAGCGCACCGACTCCACTTCGTGCGGTCGCAGGCCCGCGAAGAGCGACAATGCCACATAGCGCTGCGTCTCCAGATCGGGACAAGCGCGCAGCACCGCCTCGACCTGTGCAAGCGTCAGGCGCACCGGTTCCTTGGCTGGCGGCACTTCCATTGGCTGACGGGCGAGCCAACCCAAGAACCGACCCACGATGGCGCGCCGCACGGTTCGCTGCGCGAGCGTGCTCCCGGGCGGGGAAGTGACTTGGCGCGCCCAAGCCACGGTCAACGCTGCCACGGTCGGTGCCGCTGGCAGGGAGTTGCGCAACAAGTCCTCCATGGTGCGCAAGGTGGTGTTGGAAGTTCCCATCTGCACACCCGCCGCCAAGAACTGTTCCACGGCCTCCGTAATCACCGTGGCCGGCCCGACGATAAATCCCGGCACGACCGGCGTGTGCTTCCGCACGCTGAATTCCAATGCGATCCTGTGCCAGTGCTGGCGGCGCGCGAGGAACTGGGCGAACGCTTCCGCCTGATCGAGTCGCTCAAAGGTGCGACTGAGCCGCTGCTGGCCGTCGCGGTAGCGGACGAGGAACTCCTCGGCCGCCGCGTAGATGGGCACGGCGATGCCCTCCACGACGACGCGGGAGTGGAACTTGGGTTTCATGGACTGGGTTGGGTTCATAGGTTTGCTGGTTGGTTCTGAGAGAAAGATTGGCGGCGTTTCATCGGTTCGTTGCTGCGTTCTAAAAGCGTCGAGTTGCTCGGGGTTGGGGCGACTTCACGCTTCGGATGGCGACGTCGGCGAGCAGCGCTTCTGCGTAGATGCGCTCGAGGGCGCCAACCCAACCCAACTCGTCGAGCGACTCACCAACGTGGCCGAGGGACGGGTGGATCAGGGTGGCCATCCCCACGCGTGTGGGGAGAACGAGGCCAGCGACTGCGGCGACCAGCGTGGCACCGGACCATCCCCACGCGGGTGGGGAGAACCTCAATCATGCCGAAGTCTTTGACGTTGGTCACAGACCATCCCCACGCGTGTGGGGAGAACATGGACTGGGTTGGGTTCATAGGTTCACTGGTTGGTTCTGAGAGAAGAATTGGCGGCGTTTCATCGGTTCGTTGATGCGTTCTAAACGCGTCGAGTTGATTGGGGTTGGGGAACCTTCACGCTTCTGGTGGCTTCGTCGGCCAGCAGCGCCTCCGCGTAGATGCGTTCGAAGGCACCGACCCAACCCAACTCTTCGAGCGACTGGCCAACGTGGCCTAGGGAGGGGAGGATCAAAGTGGCCAGCCACGGCGTGGCCTTCGGCCGGGCGGGACAGGCTCGCGTGGCCACGGCACCGGGACACAGGTCGGCGAGGTCCCGGTAGAAGAACTCGATCTCCGGCCAGGCGTCGCGCGCGGATGCTTCGTCCCACGCGAGGAGATTCATGGTGACGGGCAGCTTGCGGTGCTGGAGGCAGAAGCTGGCCGACCCGCGCTGACGGTCGAGGTTCACCCGGAATGGTTGTCGGCCGGGGATGGGCCCGCCGCGTTTGAGCAGGGTTTGGACCGCCGCCAGTTCCTCTGGTGGAGTGATGCCGGAGGTGAGGGCGACGTGGCCGGTGTTGAGCGTGAGGTGAAGCAGTGGCGTGTTGGTTGGCATGGTGGTTTGGGGCAGTTGTGTTGGTGGTCAGCAATTAGGTTGGCGGAGTATCGGGAGGCCGTTCAGGGCAGCTTGGTGGGCCAGCGGTGGGCGGGGAACGCATCGGGCGGAAGGCCGACATACGTCCACACGGCGCGTGCGCGCGCCGCGGCTTGGGCAAGGCTCAAGCCGGCGCGGAAGGACATGGTCTGAATGAACAGCCACTCGGGGCCCATGAACTCCACCAAGTCTTGGGAGCGGAAGGAGACCTGTGCCGTCGGCGCACCCGCGCGGGCCACTACCTGTAACGCCGGCAGGCAGGCTAAGGCCATGCGGCGCGGAATCTCCTCACTTAAGTCGGCGAAGAAGAACCAAGCGGGCCACGCGCGATGCCAGTCGCGGAGGAAGGTGCGGAGTTCGGGAATCTGTTCGAACCCGCGAGGGTCGCCCATGTAGCCCTCGAACCGGAAGCGCACGCGGCCATGAAGCTGGCGGAGGAGTTCCGGGTTATGCAGCCGTTCCCACGAGAACACCTCCATGAAACTGGCAGGGTCGTTGTGCAGAATGACCGTGCGCGACAAGCACACTTCGACGGGCTGGCCATCGCTGGGCAGTAGGAGGAGGAGATTGAGTTGCGACGAGTTCATATGAAATTTGGTTGGCAATGATTCAGTCCTCGTGAGGCAGCAGAATCGTGAGGACGGGTTCGCCGGCATCACCGGGACCGGAGATGGCCTTGAGGAGCACCAACTCCGGCTGGGGCTTGCCGCGCGGAGTGAGTTCGAGCTGGAACCAGAGCGTTTCGCCGTGGGGATGGCGGTCGAGCTTGGCGGGCAGGATGCCGATGGCCGCGCATCGTAGCATCCACAGGAGATCCCAGACGGTGCCCTGATCGCTGGCGGGAGTTTTATCCGGCGCGCCGTAGGTGGCCCAGAGGCCGACGGTCAGCGCGACCGGGATTTGGAAGCCCGCCTCTTTGGCGAGCGGAGAGACGTCGAGCAGCACGCCATCGGCGAGCGCCTCGGCGCGGGTGTAGGTGAAGACTGTGAGGTTTGAGGGGTTTGATGAGTTGGTTGTGTTCATGACAGATTTCATGTTTCACGGCCTTTCGCGTCGGCTGGTGCCGGAGGCAGCCCGAGGTAGTCGCCGACCTCATGGATGCGCGCAGCGATGCGGTGCTCGCTCCAGCCGGCGCGCCGGCCGAGCGTCTGGAGCGCCTGGCACTGGGGCAGCAGGACGCGCGTGAGGTCCTGGTGCCGGAACGTCACGTCCAGATGTGTCTCGCCGGCGCGCTGGCGAGTGACAAGCCGGGGCAGGCAGGCGTAGAGCATGTCGCCCAGCACGCCGGTGCGCACGGTGCCGAACCAAAGCCACCACGGCCATTGGCGGTGGAGCGCGCGGCAGAACCGGCGCAGCGGTGGCTCGGTATGGACCCAGGGGAGCGCCTCGTATCCGGGGAAGACGAAGTGCAGGCGGTCATGGAACCGGTTGAGGAACTCCGGGTCGTGGAGTTGGCCGGGTCCGATCAGCTCGGACAAGGAGGTGGGCTTGGCCGAAGCCAGTTCGGCACGGGTGAAACGATGGCGCAGCGGGGAGGAATGAGGGGATAGGTTCATGCAGAGCGCCGGGCACACCCCGGGGCCAATGGAGAAGAGCTAACTCCAGGGGGAAGGCGTTTGGCGGTTGCTTTGGCCCCTGTTCCGGACACGCGCCGCGCAACAGGAGGGCCGTGGGACTCGTTAGAAGGGAACGGTGGCAGCGCCGGCAGCCGGAGCAAAACTTGCGCGCCGCAAAGGAGAAGCGCCGTTGGCTAGCTCAGGTAGGTAGAATGAAGAACGCTGCTTACCTTGAGCGAGGCTCCAGCCAAGGCTCACCAAGCCCGAGCTGATCGTGGCCGATCTGGACGAGTCGTGCGCGCTGCCCACGCACATGATGATGCGCGCGATTCCCGCAATTCAGCATAGCGAGATCAACTCCGACTGAACCAAGCCCGTGCAACTCCTGCTACTCCACCCAAATCTGCCCGCGGGCTACGCGCTCGCCCGGCACGTCCACTTGCACAGCCAGCACAGCGTGGTCGCCGTGGTGCAGGAACGGAGCGTGATTGAAGGGGTCTTGGAGCGGTGCGGCAGGCTGTCCGATTTGCAGGCGACCGCAATCGTCTGCATGGACGGTGCGGCAGCTTTGCTGACGCGGACCGGCCTCCCGGTGCTTGCGCTTCCACCCGAGTCGGATGGCCCTGCCGTGGTGCGGGCGCTCGGCGAGCTTGAGCCAGAAAAGTCACCGAAGGACGCAGCAAAGGCTGAGTTCTTCCGTGCCATGGCTCAAGAGGCGAAACGCGAGTATTTCGGGGAGGAGGAGAGCGAGTTCCTGTTGTTGCCGCGACTGGAGTATTACGCCGTGATCGACCGCATCGATGCGTTGCAAGGACAGTCCCCGCGCAGCCGCGCCTGGCCCACCGAAGGTGGCAACGAACCGGAACCGGAGCCGGGCTGGGATCCCACCGGCACGTTCAAGCCGGACGTGATCCGGCAGGTGTTCGAGGAATGGAAGGCCGCAGGGAAAATCTGCGATAGCAAGGAATCAAACCCTGTATCATGAACCCCATGCACGCCATCATCGTGGACGTCGAAGCGACCTGCTGCGACGACGGCTCCATTCCGCCGCACGCGATGGAGATCATCGAGATCGGCGCGGTCGCGGTCCGCGCCGAAGATGGGTTCGCGCTCGCGGAGTTTCAGAGCTTCGTGCGGCCCGTGCGGCATCCCCAACTCACACCGTTCTGCACCCAACTCACCAGCATCTGTCAGCAGGCGGACGTGGACGGTGCACCCACGTTCCCCGAGGTGGTCGCGCGGTTGCGCGCGTGGCTCACGCCGTTCAGCCCGTATGCGTGGGGCTCGTGGGGAGATTACGATCGGAGGCAATTCGTTCAGGACTGTGCGTTTCATCGCGTGGGCTTTCCGTTCGCGGGTCCGCACCGCAACCTGAAGACCGAGTTCGTGGCCGTGCAGGGCAAGCCGAAGAAGCTCGGCGTGAGCGAAGCGCTGGAATCCCTGGGCCTCACCTTCGAGGGCACGGCCCACCGTGGCATTGATGATGCTCGCAACATCGCGCGCATCTACCGGTGTTTGTGCTGAAGGCGATGGTCAGGGCAGTGGCATCGGGTCCACCGCCAGCCTGGCCTTGGGATCGGCCCGGCGGATGACGACGGTGTGGAAGCCGTTGCCGCTCCCGCCCCGGTAGGCCCAGGCTACGGCCACCAGCGCATCCTCGTTGCCGTCCCGGTCCAGATCACCCCGGGCAAGTTCGGTGAGCACGAACTGCTGCGTCGCGTCCGCAAAGTGCAGTTCGTGTCTCTTGAGTTGGAATCGCTTGAGCTTCCCCGCCTGCTGGTAGTCGCCGCTTTGGTTTGTTGATTTTCCACCGCAGATTTTTCCACCAGAAACCAGCGGTAAGCATTGTCCTGTCGGGTCAGTCACCCGGTTCTTCAGTTTCAAAGCGTTGAATTGACCTCGGTCTTGTCGGCATTCAGGCGGCTGGCAACTTCACGCCCTTTGAGCCCCGGTTGGGCGTGGAGCAATGTCAGTATGTCATTTTCCTGGATCATTTGAACTCTGGCTACCTAAGACGATCGTGTCATTGAACCAAGACGACGCTCGTCCCCGAACCCGCTGATTTTTCCAAAAGAATGGCGTGCTCAATCTTGCCCTCGAAGGCGTCGTCGTGAGAAACCAACAGGAGTTGATTGAGTCTCGCAGCTTCTTGGGCCTGGAGGATGGCATCAGCGAGTTTGTGACGGCTGTCCGCGTCCACGCCATAGGTAGGTTCGTCGAAAATGCAAAATCGGAGTCCGCTGAATTCCTCAATCATGGCCAGCGTCATCGCGAGGGCGAGCTTGGTTTGCTCGCCACCCGACAACATGGCGAAGCGGCGGTCGCCTGGGGTGACCCTAAGGCTGTAACGTTCCGCATCCCAACCGAGTTCGATGGGGTCAGAATTGATCTGGTTGAAGACACCTTGCGCCCTGGTGGCGATCCGATTGCACAAGTGCTGGGCGACAGCCGGTGCGGTGTCGCGCAATGTTCTACGCGCCATTTCGGTGATGGCTATTGCCGCCTCACAGCGACCGATTTCTGTGGAAACACGTTCGCGCTCTTTGCAGGTCTCCTCCCAATCCTTGAAACGCTTTTCTTCTTTCGTGAGCTTTTCTTTCTCGGTCGCCAGGCTCACCTGCAAAGTGGTTGCGCGGTCGTGCTTGATTTGATGATCTGCCCGCGCGGCTTTCAGTTTCTCTGGATCAAAATCCCGCTCGGCTTTCTGCACTGCCGCCGTTGCCGCCAAAAGCGCTTGGTGGGCAGTGGACTCTTCGCCCAGTAATTGATTCAGCCGGGTTTGATGGGCTGGCAACTCATCGGCAATTTTCTTGGCGCCGAGATAGCGCTCATGACCAACGCGGTTGGCATCCCGCTTCGATTGCTCACGTTTGAGATCAACATCCAAATTGACGAAGGGTTTCAGATCACCATCCAGCTTCCCAATCTGTGTGGCTAAACTCTTTACCTCGTTGTCATGTTGCTTGGCTTCGGTCTCTTTTGTGGCAGCTTTTTGCGACAAACCCTGAATCTCCTTATTGAGCCGAATCCATTGTTCAGAACATTGACCCAGAGTGGATTCTTCTGCGTTGCGCGTCTTCGCTTGGTCATTGAACGCCTTGATGCGTGTCTTGATCGCGCCGCTGGTTTTCTCCCACCATTCTTTTGCCTCGCTAACAAAGGTTGCCATTTGCTCTTGGAGATTAACAACCTTGGCCGAATCAATTTTCTTGGCGGATAGTTTCGATGCTGTGGGCATGGTGGTCACCTCTGGCGCCCATACCGACAGCCATTCATAAGCCACACCGGACTCGTCAGAGGTCAAACCTTGTAACCCGTCACGGTAGCTTTCAAGGGCTTCAGCCAACTCGGTTTCCATTCCGGCAATTTTCCCGTGTGCAACCCTGAGTTCTCCGAGCGCCTGTTCGGCTTTCTGATGTGCCTTTCCGTTCTCCTCCGCTTCCTTTTCCAACACCGTGATGGCCTTTTTCTGCTGGTCCAAATCCGCTCGCACTTTAGTCGGATCAAACTGTCGGCACTTTTCTTTTAGGAACGGACAAATGCCGCCTCCAATCTCTTCGAGTTGATCTTTGAGCGTCGAATGCCGCTGTTCGGCCTTGGTCAGTTTCGCTTCGGCGTCCTTTAACGTCTTGGCGGCTGATGATTCAGCTTTCTCGGCCGCCTTCACCTTGGTGTCGTCCCATCCGGAAATCTCCTTGGCTAGACGCGCTATGGCGACCGCGCCCCGATTCTGTGACTTGACCAGACTATCGAGCCCGTCAATCCATCCGCCAATTGTATCGCGATGATCCTCTGCTTCCTCTGCCATTTTCGCGGCCTGTTTGAAAGCGATCGCTGATTCCTCCAGCTTCCTTTTTAGCGGAGCGATGTTCCCCATCAGACTATCTGCATCTTTTTGTTTCACCCCGGCTTGCAAGTTGAACTCTTTGGCCTGTTCACGTGCGGCCAGTGACTTGCCTTGATGGGTGACACGCTCCTTCTCCGCACCTTCACGGTTGTGCCTTAAGGCATCTCGTTTCTCGCGAGAAAGCTCCAATTGAGCAAGGGCCTGAACGGCTTCGATATGCGCTTTGTGGGCTGCGTCATTCTCTGCCAGGACCTTGACGGCAGCCTTTGATTCATCGAGCTGCTTCTCGCAGGTCTCGCGAATGGTCTTCGCGTGGCCTGCTTTCTGAGTTGTTGAATTCAGCGTGTTGCGAGCGGACTCGACCGCTTTGCCACAGGTCTCCAACTGCTCTTTCAGGGCAAACGCCGCATCGCGAACCTTGGTCGCCTCTGCAAGCTCAGTTGTCGTAGTAGTCACTTTCTGCTGCGCACTCGCCAGCATTTCGGGGCTGTCCGCCCGTTCTTTGATGCGCTCATTTATGGCAGCCAGGTTTCTCAAATGCTCCCCTCGCTGTGCCTGAAAGGTATCCACGGCACTCTTCAGACGGTCGAAACAGTCGCGAAAAACGTCCACCTCCAGCAGGGGCTCGAAGTAACGTTTCGCTTCGGCGGGCTTGGAGTCAAAAGGCCAAGCCAATCGGCCTTGTTTCACCCCCACCAACTTGCAAAAAATCTCGGATAGGTGGCCTGGGTCCGGAAACTTCAATAGTCGGCACAGAAATGCAGACACTTCCTGGTCGCCCTCGGCGCAAATGCTTTGATCGCTTAACTGAATCACTTTGGAGCGTCGCTTGCTTTGCTTTCCGACGGCACGTTCGATGCGATACGAGTCGCCCTCGCAACTGAACGTCACATCGATCTCTCCTTCCTTGGCTCCGTAGCTGAGAAAATATGTTTCGGTTTGGAAATACTCCTCGAACTGTGGTTCGGTCAGGAACAGCGCATAGCCAATGCTCTCAATCAATGTTGTCTTGCCGTGCCCATTGCGGCCGGCCACGCGGTTGACGCCATTCTCGAAGCCTATCGTAACCCCGGTTCCGCTCGGGCCTTCGCCGTAGGACTTGATGTTTTTTAGGCGAATGGAGTGGATAATCATTGGACTTCCTCCGTGGTCGCAACCGATTCTGCGGAAATCTGCGGCGGCGAGGGCGGCGGGGGAGTGGCACTGGCCGCACGAACTTTTTCAATGAGCGGGGAAAGGCCAATCTGGCTGGCTATCGCTTCGCCGGTTTGCCCGCCGCGCACGAGTTCCTTCAATTCATAAAACAAATCTGCAAATGCCTGACGTTCTTCCGTCAATCCCCAGAGCGGCTGTTCATCCACCAGTTGCAAAATCGCCCGTCGCTCAAGCTCATCGCGTGGTAGCAAATCCGCGCCAGCTGCACCTCCAGCATCGAAGCCATTCCCAATATTCAGACGCGTCGTGTCGATCGCCACCGCGAAGACGCCGGCTTGCTCAGCGATTTCCAGCGCCGCCTTGTTCAGATCCAGGGCGATGCGGTTGAGGTTCAAACTTCCCGTGAGCATGAGTTCGATCACGGCGGTTTTGTCAGGGTTCACTTGCTTGATGGCCTTGACCGCCGCCGCCATGAAAGCATCGGCACCATTCTTCGTTTTGCTGCCAAAAGCGTTGCAATCCAGTTCCACCCGTAAACATGGCCGTCGGGGATTCGATCGGATTTCCAGTGCAAGCGGTTGATCAGCGCGGTTGGGATCAATTTCCAGCACCGCATAGCCGCGCCCGACCGGTTTGCCATCCTTCCCATGGGAATAACCCGCCTCCCGCAGATCGCAATTCTCGGGAGAACCAGGATTGCAGGCCCAACCGCCATAAAGCATGGGTTTGTGGATGTGCCCCAATGCGAGGTAGCAGACCTTGTCTTTAAGTAACTGGAGGTCTTCCTTGCTGAATCCACCACCTTCGCCCACAAAATATTCTGGCCCCGCATGCAGGAGCAGCACTTGGGCTTTTCCAGTCGGCATTTGATCGATGATCTGCCGGACCTTGTTCGGGGTTGCTGCGCCAAGATACCCCGCGCCCACGAAGCGCACACCATTGATTTCCACCCACGCGCCGGTGCGTGACTCCGTATTCCATTCGTTTAGCCAAACACCCTCGGAATGAAACTCGGGGCGAAGGAGCATCACGAGGTCGTCGTCCGCTAAAAATCTCACCCAGGTGGGAGCGTCGGTATTCACGAATTGCTTATCGTGATTCCCCTCGATGGCGATCACCGGAATTGCCGCGTTCTTGAGCAGTCGGAGAATTTCCTGCGCCTGGCGCAAATGGGGAGGTTCCACTTGGGGGCGGTCAAACAAATCCCCAGCGAGAAGAAACACATCCGCCTTCTCGCGGATGGCTTCCTGGGCAATAAACCGAAATGCCGCCACGATGTCATTGTCCGGCAGCCGGCCTTCCAGCCGGCGTCGTCCCAAATGAATGTCAGCAGCGTGGTAAAGCTTCATGAGATTATGCAGGCTTTTGAAGACAAGATTTCTCCCACTTTACTGCCACTGCCTGCTTGATGACATTTTTCCAAACTCGGCGGAACAATCGGCACTTTCTGGGACGTGAGTTTCCGAGCGATATGCCGAGCGATGAGGGGTTTTCCACTGTCGCTGTTTAGACCAAGGTCTTTTCTGGCCGCTGCCGTAAGCGCCTCGACATCCGGGGTCTCACTCCGCAGATCCTTTTCCCATGTCTGTCTGAAGCATGCCACGCGTTCTGCGACCAGTAATCCTTTTGGTTCGTCTGGCGATTCGCCGCCAAATACCAGCAACTCCTTCGACTTCGCAATGATGTCTTTATCGGCGTTGCCAGTATCATAATCGAGAAGCAAATAGCAGGGAATGTGCAGCTCGTTAAAAACTCGGTAGAGACGGTCCATTGCCCCTTTACCACCACACTCAACGACACTGATATTCTGCGGGTCGAATGCGCAATCCGCGATTACATCAGCGTAAATAGGGAGGCTGTATTCCTCGGTGAGTCCTTCGACTAGAATAATCTTCGATGCAAAAAAACCTTCGTTGCGCCTTGGATTGTAGGCATGGGAATAGAGGTCCCGCATGGATTCTGGCGTCACCTTACCTTTGAGTTTCGGAATTCGCGCTTCAATGTCTCCGATCATTTTGGCCATCGGCAACTGCCAAGCCTCGCTTTGCGTGACCTTCTTTGCCCCAGCAATCTCAACTCGGCTTTCCAATCTGATAATTTCATCAAAATATGCCACATCCACCAGCAATGATGAATGCGTGGAGAAGATGATCTGGTCATTCCCTTCGACAATTTTGCGGAAGACGCGCCGAATCGTCCGCTGCGCTTGGGGATGCATGTAGAGCTCCGGTTCTTCGACCCCGAGAATGAGACTTCGCTTTTTGCCTTCAGGCGTGGACGTCATAAACTCCGCATAGCGCCTGAGAATCGTGAAAATGACCGCCCGTTGCAGCCCGTGTCCCTTGTTCTCGACAGAGTTTCTGAAACCGTCGTCAATAAAGAGCTTCGGTGCGCTCAGAAGCACCTCCAAAGTCGGCGTTTGAAATTCAATTTCCAAATCACAGCCAGCGAAAAAATCTCCTAGCAATTTGTTCAACTGAGTCTCGGTGTCAGCAATCAGCGGCACACGCTTGGCACCACCCTGGCGGTTCATCTGTTTGGAGAGTTCTGAGAGAATCAGTTCGATCTTCTTCTTCTTCGGCTCCGCGACCGTGTCGAGGATCGCAAAAAGAAGCTTTCCGAATGGACTGGATTTCGTGCCTTTGGACTCTTCGGCTACATCTCGCACGGCGGGAACTAGAATGAAAAAGGGCAGCGTGGCCTTCAGGACGTTTGCATAACCTTTCGGATTGTCTATCCAAGCATCCACCATTGGTATCTTGGCGGCGTTCGCCACTACGAACTGCTTGGCTCTCTCTTTCCAATCCTCAACGCCGGGCTTCTTGGACTCTGCTGGCCAAGAATTGGCAAACGACACACCATCAATAACGAGTTGCCCCTTCTCCTTCCACCACTCTGTGATGTTCTTCCCGTTGATTTTGGAATCCTGAAGCCATTCCGGCGCCGGTATCGGTTGTTTATAGTGCTGACCGATCGCACTTTTCTCCTCGCCCTCGTCGGCAGCTGCATTCTCGCCTTTGGCCACCATCTTTGCCGACCGTGCCATGTGAAACGTTCCATCGGCTTTCAAACAACCCGCTAGAGCTTCCTTTTCTTTATCACTTAAACCTGTGAACAGGGCCTCGACGCGAATCTCAAGCGAGACGTCTTTGTTCCAAAACGTTTCTTCATTAAGCGACTTCGTGCTCGGGTTGAATAGGAAATCCAACGCGCGCAGAACTGACGACTTGCCGGCATTGTTCCCTCCGACCAAGGCATGCATGTCTCCGATCTCCAACGAAACGTTCCGACAGGAGCGGAAGTTTTGGATGCGTAGTTGTGTCAATTTCACGGTTTGCCTCCAGTGACCTTCGGGTCTTCAAATGTCTTGGATTTCATAGTCTCAATTGTGGGTCGATAGGCGAGGCAGGTGTTGAGGGTCAAACTGAAGCCGGCCGAGGATTACTTGCCCACCGCGAACGTCCTCAACGACTGCCTGAGCAACAATTCTGATCCGCTCCAGTGGGATTGGATCGAAGATTGCCCTTGATTCGGGCCAACCGCCGTTTTGCGACTTGTCGAGTTCCATCCGCCCCGAAAAACCAACGACCTCAATGGCGATGAGCTTCTTCCCCGCTCCCATTTCCCGTTGTTCGGTTAGTGCTGTGCCATACTTCTTGAACAGAGCGGCCAAATCGCCTGACTCAAAAACGCAAATGATCTCATTCGGTTTGTAGGGAGGATAGTGCCCCTGCGGCAACAAAGCCCCGTTGCGTCGGATGGCGGCAAGCTCCTCTTCAGCGATGAAACGGTAGTAAGGCATAATCAAAAGTCCTCCTTCAGCAGCCGCCTGTCCTTGTGCCGGGAATCTAGCACTGGATCAAGCATCCACCGGCTGCCCTGAAGCATGTCCTTCGGCGGTGGCGTGGTGGTGGTGATTAGGTATTGGAAACTCGCATCGTCCGGCGATTTGAAGGCTGCCTCCAACTCGACGGCATACCGAAAGAATCGTCCGTAGATGACACGCGCCATGTCACCTTCGCGCGGGCCGTCGTGAATCAAAAATCGTGGATGATCGCCGCGACCTTCGATGCTGGAAACCACCGCAGCCAGGTCGAAGGCCAATGTTTTGATCGTGTCGAGCGCCGCGCCGGAGAGTTCGCCCTTGCGCGTGACGTGCGGCACAAAGCCATCGGCAGTGATTGCAATGGTGGCTTCCACAATTGCCCCCATGACCGCTTGGATGATGTCGGCGAAGTCTTTGGAAAACAGTTTGAGCCGGTCGTCAAAATCACTCCGCAGATTCGCCGCGTCCTTTTTGTTCTTCTCAATCTCGTTCGCGTAATCCGCGTTCGCTTTCTTTTGGTCATCCAGCTCCTTGCTCGTGCGGGCGGATTGCTGAAATAAGCGTTTCACTGATTCCGACTGCTCGGCTCGCCGCGCAAGTGCCGTCGCATCTTTCGTCGCCTCCTTGAACGCAGCATCATAGGCTGTCTTCGCGTTCAGTTGCGCGGCTTGCAGGGCTGGAAGTTGCCTCTGTAATTCATTCTGCCGGTTCTTCAATGCGACGATCTCGTCTTGCGCTGCCTTTGCCTGTTTTTCCAACTCGGCGATATTCGTGGCTGACTCCTTGGAAACGTGAGGCTGATTCACGCATTCTCGCCTGATGGCTGTCTGGATTGTGTGAGGACACCAGCCTTTCGCTTCACGCGCCGGGTCTTCGACATTTCCGGTTTTCAAATCGCGGATGATGTGCAGGTCTGTATCGCGCCGCCGTTGCTTTTCTGAAATCTGCCCTGGCAGTTGTGCCAGTTCTTGCTGTGCATCACGGAGTGTGTCATGGGCGAGATTCCACTTTTCGCGTGCGGCAGTGACCGCTGGCTTTTCGGGGCGCTTCTCAAGCTCCTCAAGTCCTTCCCGCAAAACTTCGATCATGGAATCCAACCGCGATTGTAGCGCCTCCACTTCCTTTGGCGCATCTTTGCCGAGGACTTCCAGAGCGCCTTCATTTGCCAGTTCGGTTTTCCCCTTTAACTCGCTCTCCAACCGACCCAGCCGCGCGATTCCGCCTTCCAGATTTCCCTGCGCCCGTTCAATGGCGAGGCGCAATTGCGGCTCTTTCAAATCCAACAGGCCGAGAATCGCTCGCATCAAAAGATGCCGTTCCGCCGCTTTGGTTTGAGGATTATCGCCTTCACTGGC
>Ga0169931_10005352_pt1 | contig 19587 bp, 5 predicted proteins | sample Kivu_15m_20L_FD_129675 | JGI IMG/M metagenome (GOLD analysis project Ga0169931, IMG submission 129675) | Freshwater microbial communities from Lake Kivu, Western Province, Rwanda to study Microbial Dark Matter (Phase II) - Kivu_15m_20L... | ecosystem: Environmental > Aquatic > Freshwater > Lake ... | reverse complement strand
GTGAAAAATGCCCAGAAAAAAGCTATGAGTCAGAATGGAGCATGATTGTTTAATTGTAAGATATGTATTAAATAATTTTATATACGAATATTGATATATATAGTACTGATAAGATCATATTACTTTTTTCGTCTTGCGAATACGTATCGCACATTTTTATTTGAGAGAACTGTTTGTTTGGCTTAACTATTTTTTTGATCTAAGCTTACGCTACAATGTTTTCTGTGGTTTTTATACCTATATAAGGTAAATGTATTTGTCTACTTAACGACTGTTTAATCCATATTTTTTGATTAGTTTTTCTTGAGTTTTAACTCTCTATTCGTTACTCATGTCTGCATATTTTTTATTAACACTCTATAGATGGGCATGCCTTTTAGCCTCTACTCCTAGACCTGCTTCATCTTTAAGCATTTATTGTTCCAGAATCATATACCTGGCTCCCTCGAAGAAATATACTTTAAAATCAGTGGCCTCTAGGTGAGCTGTGTTAAAATAACCTTCTTCATAACAGCTTAAAATTAATTTAGTTTTTGAGTTGTAGTAGCATGCTCTTCCTTCAAGAAGGTACACCTTACTGACAACATTTTGATTTTAGACTTTTGTCTACTTTCTTATATGTTTAAGCGCAATCAACATGTACTTTCGCATGATCATTTCTTATCTGAGAGTTATCTAGGAAGACTCTTTGGTTAGTGCCTTGAGCATTTTTTATGGGTTTAGCTCGATCATACAAACTTTGCTCACTGCAACTATTTCAAATTTAGTAACGATTGTAATATTGCTCTCACCGAACTGTTACTTCATCTAACTCTATCTTATCTCAAGGATGCCACAGTCATGAATATCTTTTACAGTTTGATTATCGCCCTAAGTATTTACACATTGCAGTTTTGCGTCTCCTGATTCAAAGTAAATTTACCTTGCAGCACGAAGAAAGTAGGCACTTTGTGGTAGAGCTAATAAGATCCGAAAGATTATTATTTGTCAAGTATGTGAAATTGCGAGTCTTTGAGCAACTTTATAGCAGATGAGATACGGTGATTAGATTGCATTCGAGAAGAGGATGCCCTATAGCTTTAGTTTAAAATTTAAGTTTGAGCTATTCGACTACCTAGGTTATGCCTTCTCTGGCGAGAATCCATTTACTTTTCCAGAAATCGAAATCATCTTAGAAACTGTTCATTCACAACTATCGTATATAAACATCTTTAAAAATGTATCGAGAATTCTCTAAATACTAAAAATAAATATTTTTGGGTTCTTCTATAAAAAAAATGTATTTTTTAAGAATCTTGATCTTTATTGTTGCATATTTTTTAGATTAATTCTTGTGTAAAATCAAAATTTGTATTATGAGTAATATTTTTGATAAAGGCTGTTTGATAATATAACTTCAAATGGCAGAGGTTTAGGATGGCTTTCTGCTTTACGACTCTTAATGGATCGAAGTATCAGAGTAATAACTGCTTCAGCACAAAGAAGTCTACAAGAAAAATTCAATCTTCAACCCAATTAAAGCTTCTTCCCTTGACCCTAAGGACCCTGAGTTACTCAATAAGATGTTTTAACCCTACATCTTTGAAAGTGACGGCAAATTTTACCGTCTTAACGTGCTCAAAACTTAAACCAGCAGAGCTGAACTAGACAAACTGTAAAAGGTATTCTAGGCGAAACTAGTCGAAAAGCAGGCTAGAAAACATGGTATATGTCCTATTCGCTAGGAGATTCATAATGAACTTTTTGATGAGATCATCAGACAGGCTACAGTCAATCTCTCATAACGAGGGATTCTTCTGATGCGAGTTAGAGACCACCTAAAGATGACTTTTGCGGCCTATCAGACACTTTATGAGGGCAGCTTAGTATTCGGCAACCGAAAAGCACATATAGCTGAAACCGGCCTTCCCTAGTTCCACGAAAAGATCGCCAAACTAAGACAGAAAAAGACTCAGCTATAAAATAATGTATTTGTGTGATTATACAGAAAATTTTGTTGTAGACTTAGCTTTAAGAAACCAAACAAAGTTTCAGAGAAATCAAAGTAATCGAAGAAAAGGCAAGGACTGACGAAATCGTTTATCTAAACGAGCAGACTAAAAGACTTTAAGATTCATTAAATAACATATATGGGGATTGATTTTGATCTGCTCAATAAACTTTTATAAGATTTAACATATTGATCATCAGTATAGAGCAAGCAGATGGCTTACCACTTTTGAAAGATGTTTTTCTGGGATTAGCAACGTTGTAGATATTTAATTGTAAAGAGAGTTTTATTAGCTGTACTTTTAAGCAGAGAGCCAGTTGTAGAGCTGATCTTATTACCAAAAATCTTCAAGAAGAGGTTCAGCACGACGATTAGTATAGCTCAGGCAGGCCAGACTTGCGATGTTCATTATATCTAAATCCAAATAGCTCACATATCCTCGCCTTACAGCACAAAGTTATCCTTTTAATTTTGATAATCTTTCCACGATGGCTTTTATTGCTTGTTATTCCTTATCTTGACGAAGAGGTGGGATACTCAGCACTACATTTATTTATTTTTCATTAATTTAAAGAGTTTTCCATGTGGGAAACCAGTATTGTTAGAGTAAAGTGTTGACTGAATTTCCAAGCTTGCGACCTTTGAGGACGTTAAAAAGAGCATATGTTTTGGGACACGGGTATAGTCCCAAAGCAGTAGTGAGCCATGGACCAAGTTTTTTTAAACCTTGAAGCACGTTCTAAAGAGATACCTTAGCATTAATCTAAAATTTGATGCTAAAATTAGTCTTTCTGAGAAGAGCTACATTTTGACTTTCCTCAGTAGAAATCATATTAATTTTTACAGACTTTTTGATCTCATCTTGATGGTTAAGGGCCTACTATTGAAATTTGTTTGTAACAATAAGGGAAGAATGAGAAATGCTTTTCTTTTTAAGATAGACCACTGCTCCAAGAATATGATTAAAGTTCGTTGACTAGGTCCTAAGCAAGAGCTTCTGTTGTTAAGGATTACCGTTAATTCCATGAAACTGGTCTTCTTGCCAATCATATAGCGATTGGAGTGTTTCTGACGTTTCCTGAGCCACAATTTAATCTAGAAGTCTAGCTAATTTAGGCCTTATGCTATAGACAAAGACATATGGCTGCTTTTTTGGTTGATAGTTGAAGACAGTTTTAGGAGACTAATTAACTACAGGTGTTATATTCTAAGCTGTCTTTTAAACTTTGTTCGCAGCTGATTTCTATGGCTCAACTTTTTGAACCTCTGAAGGTTGTGGCTTGGCCTATTGTGGATGAAAAGTATTGATCTCTATATCTTTTTTCTAGAATTGACTCCAGATGATGTATTGTTTCTGATTTTTTCTGGCTCTGCGCATTAACTGAATGATCGAGTACTCTTTCATCGTCTGCGCAAAGATCTCTTTTTACTTTATAATGTCTCCCAAAGCGTGACCTGGCAAATTAGATCGCATCAGATTAATGAGCGTACTCATTTAATTGAGCTCTGCCCGGCAGTGATAGTAGTCGTATTCTTTGAAAGGCAATGCGTTTTAGAATATTTTTCTTCTTCCTTCTGGTGAGCCATAAGTGATCATTAAAAACTGTCCTGAGTCTTTAAGAACTCTCATGCATTCTTTCAACAATCCTTCGCAAATATCAAAGTTTTGTCCAGAAATAAGGGCGTCTAAGGTTCCTTTGTCGATCGCTACATCGAATTATCCAGTAGCGTATGTCATTTTGGTGGCATCCATGACTTACCAAGTCATGTGAGGGAATTGTTATTTCATTTGTTCGATGACCTTAGGGCTGATGTCGATGTTGACTATATTATGGTAGCCTTATTGGTACATTTGCTGAGAAAGCTGACTGTTTCCGCAACCAACCATAAGTATTTTGTCAGTTTTAGTCACGCCATACTCAGCAAAAGAATTGCGTAGTTATGGTAGTTCGGCGTACCAATCAAAGAAACCGCCTTTTTCAGTGTATCTATCGTCCCAGAACTTGGCCTTAGCGTACTCCTAACGCGAGTAAACTTCTTTAGAAAGATCTTTTGCAGTCTACTTTTACATATCTGAATATAATTAAACAGTACGTCAGCTGTACATAATCATTATCTAATTCTATTATCAGTAACAAAATAATCACTATATTACAAAATCATTATGAAAAACTTAATTATTTTTCTTCATATGCTTCGATTTGATTATACGTTTTAGTTGATGTTGACTAGTTTAAACTTATTTTGTTTCTCTCTTTATGGCTTTTCGCTCAAGTTTTTTGCTTTTGCTTAGCTTTTCTCTCATTTACTTAAGCATAAATCTGAAACTGTTGTTTTCTTTGTGTAAACTCGATATGCTTTTGCTTTCTGTGCTTGGTCGAGGTGAACATGTGGCTGACTGTACACTACTTCTTAGCCAGCTAGTAGCAGTTGAGCTCGAAGCAAATTTTTCGCAAAAATAACTCTACAAAGTTTTTTCTGAACGCTTATCACCTGAAATATTGCGCTTAAAGACAGGTTTGGTGACTACTTGATCTGTTTTTCGAAAAGAAGAGGTTGTCATTTACTGATTTTTTTAGAAACATTTGTGGTTTATATAATCTTCTAGTTTTTGCTAAAGCTGTCTAATTTGAGGAGTGCTCGCTGTATGGCGAGGTTGAAGATGATGACGGGACTTTAGAAGCATCATTAGATTTTACTTTTCTTCATTCTTTTGTGCCCTGTTCTGAATAGTCATGAAAACATTATTTCTCTATAGATCCTAACTGTCCTTAGATTTTTTCCACTAGAGCTGCATTGATTCGATTTTCTTTTGAATTTCCATTTGATGAAGAGTTGGTCCACTTGTCGGCATTATCTTTTTTTTCTTTATTTTGTCGTAATTTAGGTCAACAACAGAGAATTTTTATTGAAAAAGAGTAGGTTTTTTGTTGAAGGTTACAGATGATTTAAAAGGGCTGCTAGAATTACAGAAAATCTGATTGCTGACGTTTTCTGAGTATTTAGTGAATTTGAACAGCTTTGCTTCTGAAAGAGTTATGTCGTTGCCATATCTTTTGTAGACAGCTTGAATGAGTTAAGCTCCTTTTATTTTTTTATGGGGTCTACAAATGGGTTTTTGTGTTGAAAGTTCCCACTTATATGGTAGAGGAAGCTTTAATTATGGTATAATTACGTTGATGTTTGTGTCAGCTATGAGATCATAATTTTTCCAAATTTTGAGTCTATGGTCATGCCCTGTAGTAATGAGCAAGTGTTAGTTGAGTTAAGCAACCATAATAGAGGTTATTCCTCCGCTATGCCCATTCATTTCATTAGAGTATTATATTTTTTAAGCAATTTTGAATTGCATTTCGAGTATATGATGAGCTGCTTTTTTTAGTTGGGTTTCGAATTGTTCTTTGATTTGTCTCTAGAAATTAGACTTAGTAGAGTTGTGACTAAAGGTGACTTTTTATACTATACTTTTGATATCTATGATACCAATGTGACCATTTTATAGTCCAGCAACTATTTTGCAATCGTGCCAGTTAATTTATTCTCGCTTTATATTGCAGCTTAAGTCAATTTTTAAGTGAGTGACCTGAGAAAGGCCAGCTGATACACTTTGCAAGTGTGTAAGTGCTTTGTGAGTGAAACTATAGATATGAAACGTTGAATGGTTTGTAGCTACGACCATCACTGGAATCCCGTTAGTTATGCTTAGACAAGTAGGGGACTCTTCAGTATTAAAGTTGATCTAGTGAAGAAGTTTTAGTTAGTCATAAGAGAAAGTAAAGACTGATTGTGAACAAACAAAGCCTAAAATATTGTGATAGGAGCTTAAAGTAATCGCACTTATTTCTTTATTTTAAAAGCCCTTGAGAGATCTAAGTTGTTGCCATCCGTCGACATTCTTTTGAGCCACCACGAAACCGCTTTTTTAGCTAAACGAAACAATCAATCCATTAATAGTATCTTCTTAAAGATGTTGAACAGGGGAGCTGTGCCAAAGTTAAGTTTGGCTAGGATTGGTAGAATGTGGAGGGTAGAAAAGTAGTTCTCCTTGATCGTTACCGGTGACGACTTACCCCTTCTCAAGCATCAGAAAGGCGGATATTTATTTTTGGTGATAATTGCACTCTATTTGATGAAGTTTGCCGTCATGAAGATAGTAATGTCTCACATCGTGCCTGGTGACTACCTGGAGACAGTTGCCGTTTAGCCTGGCTTGAAGAGGAGTGACAACAGGTAAGTTTTCTGGCGCTTCTTAGAGATGCAAAAGGGTGATTCTGGATCCCATAACCGCTATTTTTCTGTGCTGCGACATATCCAACACTTTGGTAATGACTACTTTGTCAGTGTAGTCGATAGTCTGCATGCACTTGAAATTTTTTATGTTCCAAATTTTGACTTTGCCCTTATCGTCAGCACTAACTGCCATAGGAGTTTTGGGAACAAGAGTCATGCAAGAAACAGCAGACTCATGCCCAGTCAGTTCTCCTTTCAAAGAATACTCTAAATACTCTCCATTTATTTCAAAAAGACTGATTATTTTTTAGTAGCCTGCTGATAGAAGCACCTGGTACTCTTCTGAATATTTGATAGTATGAAGAACTCTTCTTTAAAGTTTAGTCTATATTTACATTATGATTTCTCCTGAATTTATATTAAAAAGCTGAATTGTCGTTGGTTTATTTCTGGGTTTGCGAGGTTAGACTAACTTTTTTTATAAAAATTAGTCAGATATATTTTCAAGTATAAGACTTGATTTTCGATATTTGACGAGCATCTCTTAAAAATAGTCGTAAATATTTGTAGGCTTGGGAATATTTTTGTCGCGTTCAGTTGAATTTATTTACAAATTTTCAGGTGTCTAAACACTTTTTTAATTTATTTATGTATCTACTGGCTTTTCTAAAAGTGAAAAATCGTTTAATTTAATTTACTTATCTAGTGGTGTACTGCAGGCACTTGATATTTACTAACATGCATCAGCTACTGATAAATTTTGTATTTTTGAAATATGTTTGTACTCTTGCACTACTGCCAGCATATCAAGTCCTACAATTTCACAAATATCGTTGACTTTAGCCTTGTGACGACACATAAAACTGCGTTCTGGCTGCTCAGACAGTAAGTTCCAAAAGTATACGTTTCCCCCTGCGTCAGCTGTGACCCATTTTCTGCATCGTTAGAGATACCATATGCTGCACTGCAGTTATTTGCAATGGTGGGCCGTTGGAATTGATTTTTAAAAAGAATATCCATCGCAGACATCCCAAAAATTAATAGAGTAGTCTTTAAGAATGGCTCCAAGTCTTTCTTCTCTTTAACTAAATGCTATTCCGAGCACAGCTGCATCTTTTTTTGCTTTAAAATTTGAAGGCTAGATACGTTGTTCTAATTTGATTTGCTGATTGTATACCCCAATCCAATCAGCCATTAACTCAAGGCAGTAAATTTTGCCACTACTGGCGGAATAGCAGGCTCTGAATCGATAAAAGTTTACTGACCAATAAAGTTATCGTGTTTAAGCTTATCCAATGACATTCCTCCAGCTGACACTTTGCCGATTTCTTCAGTGCGACCACCGTTGATAACTGGAGGGTCATTCAGACATACTTGTTGACTGCATGGAGGCAGCCAACGAGTCTGTAGCTAGTTTTGAAAATGACCACCGGTGATGTTCTGGGTAAGGATGAGTTACTTAGCATACATAATCAGTGATGTCGCTGAATCTAACTTTCTAGGCGCCCTTGGCCATACACTCGAAAAGTTCCCTTAGACCGGCTGCAAGTTCAAGAGAATTATGAGGCGAGTGATCGAAACAGTTCATAAAAAATCTAGTGAACTCAAGTAGGTCCATCCCTTCCTTGCCATTTTTGTAGCTAGATTCTATTCGCTGCAAGAGAGTGCGATCAAATTACATCAAAAGTTGTGATGAGCTGAACTTTTCGGAAACAGGCTGCTAGTGATTGCTGTTTGCAGGTTGGGTCAGATGATAGAGGGTCGATGCTTCCATTTCTAATATTTCTAAATGTATAATAAGACTCAGAGATGGCCTGATATGTGTATAATAATGTAGGGTGGAGTGTTTGGCCTAAGCGCAGGACAGAAATGCTTCCTTTATGGCTCACAGCTGATCCCAACCATCATCACACTTTTATTTCCCAACTTACTCAAGATCCTGCTTTTCACGCAGATCTTTTACATTCTGGCCATTTACACATACATTCGCTTCTTTTCTATTGAAAAATAGCTCTATCCATATATCGCCTCAGAGCTGACAAATCCACGCCTTCAAACAAAAAAGGGGTTAGAACTTGCAGTTAGCGCATTTTTACTAATAACAATTTACGGCATCATGATTCTTCGACTTGGAAGAGTAATTCTGCCTCACTTCATCAATCTAGGACAAGAGTCTCATTAGTATTTTTGGGGCTGTATAGCTTTATCATTAGTCAACCCAATCTCTGAATAATTGTATTGGCGACTTTTTCTTCAAAAAGTAAGTAGAGTCCTATCTAGAGTCTATAAAAAAACTACGAAAAAGAACATCTGACGAATGTCTGTTATCTAATCTATCACTTCACTTTGTTTAGCACTTTTCTAGGCTTCTGGAAAGCAGTGCCTTTTGTCCTTACCTTCTATAGCATCGGTAGAAGCATGAAACACATAAAAGTCAAGTTTGGCATAGTGACTTCTATTATAACTCATTATGGCATCACCATAGCAGGTTTTGCTCTACTACTTTATCTTCGATTTTTTCAAAAAGTTACCATATGATGATTCGAAACAATTTTAGTATTTTAGTATATAAATGCTCATCGATTTAATTTTTTTACTAATAATTTACATGTATTTTCTAAACAGATCTAAAAAAAGGGTTGGTTATTGGATTAGTGCAGATTTGAAGATTTTAATATAATAGATGATTGTTTTTGCTTTTAAATCATATGAAACAATATAATACAAAGATCAGTATAAGATGCCCTGCATATAATATTGCCACTTGTCATACCACCTTGACCGCCAATTGTCAATACTGCTGTTAATTAAATTCTGACAAAAATATGATACCTAAGCGTCATTTGATACGCCCTAAGGATTAAAGCGCTGCTAAAGACTCAAAAGGGCTTAATCTCCTTTCTAGAAGCAGGACATAGTTTTACCATAGCTCGAGTACATAAGTTTAGCAAGAATAAGGATGCGATGCTGATGTTTGCGACATGCGTTGAAGGCTTGATAGAAAAGTCTTCTGAATTTCTGGAAGCTTCTAGATTATATGCCGTCTAGTGCCTCCACATACTAGTTAGTTAGCTTAAAAGGTAGTTTTTTCTACAATTCTACGCCCTTTCCAGGCGCATTACTCATAAAAAATCCATAGTCAATATGAAAAAGACACCCATCTTTGCGAATCATAATATTTCCATTGTGCCTATCTTTAACTTGAAGTAAGTAGGTTACCAAACTGTAGCCAGCTAAAGTGTATATAAAGTTTTTCTTGCGCTCAGAAGAACTTAAAATTTGCTGCAAAGAATATCCTTTTCTCTTTAATTAATCAATCGTTATTGAATCTCTTACACATTCCATGATGCCTGCTTCGTGGGAAAGAGGAAGTACTTCGTATGGCAAAAGTTTGACTGGTAATTTTTACATTTTAAAAATTTTATCGATTTCTTGAAGTAATTGCATGGCAAAACTTTCCTGTCTTAGATCATCGAGGCTCTTGATGATGACATGAATAAGTTTATAGCCTGGAAGAGTACTATAAGGAGAAGTTTTGCTGATTTTTTCCATCTGCTAGACCTCAGTCTATCCAAAAACTTCACTCAAAGCATTTTCTTGAGGATTTTATTAAACTAAATATTGGATATGTTTAGACTAATGCGACTATGACTGTATGCTGGATTATGGTTCATTTTCCTCTTATTCATTTTATTGTTGCTTCTATTTCATTATTTTTCTTTTTATTTTTTTCAAATTAAAAAATGAATTCCAGCTTCTTTTTTTTGTTTTCTTTTCGTCTTTTCCGTCAGAATCTTTAGATTTTTTTGAATCTTTAGAATGGTTTGAAAGATGAGAAGCACGTAGATCTTCTTCCTTATTTCTGATGCTAAGCTGACTTTCGAAAAACTAAGATTGATCTATAGCCGAGTCCTCTTCGAATAAAGCGTATTTTTTTACTTTTTACTTGCCAAAGTGGGCTTTGGACCTGATTTTTTTGTCTTTAGAAACTCCCTAGTTATAGGTAGGGTTGTAAAAGGATTCAAAGCAGACGTAATAAGGAGCTCTTTCTTTGGTACTAAAAACTCGAGATTCTTCCACTACTACGCTTATTATGTTCAAATCCTGATAGCTCTACTTCGTAAAAGGCACATATATTGTCGCAGGCAAACGTTTATTGACTCCACACAAATACTAACTAAGTTCTTGTTTGCGATTGCTGCTGCTGACTAGTAGTTTACTGAGTTCGACTAAATCGGAAAAAAAGTTCACAGTTGACTCGAAAAGTCCATGAGATGTATTTTGCGATCTACAAATGAAAGGTTAATATATGTTGGGTTGCTGCAAAAATCGTATTTTATTGAGCTGTTTTTTCTAGCTAAGAGCCATTCTTTTAGGGTTGCAGCTGGTATCAAGATTAGGCATGATTTATGACATCTAAATTGACTAAGGCTCTTATTTCTTGGAAGAGAGTACTATTTGTGATTTTGCAAGTCCTTAGAAACTCTCAGGCACGTTTTATTTTTATTAATTTTAAGTATTGTATGCGATTGATGTTTCGTGATGTGATGATTGCACTATGTTGGTGAACTCGCGTTGGATTTTATGAGTTTCATAGTATTTGTTGATCATGTTTTTGAACTGCATGTTGTATTTACTGACTCTCTAATACTTGCGAAGCTCCTAAGAACCCACACTAAGGGTTTACAGGGACTTCATATAAAAATAATATTTGAGTGAAAAGTGTATGTCGACCTTACAAGCTCTGACCATCAACTTTTCTAGCTCAATATTTTACAGCTATTAGTGAAACACCAGATAAGTGCATAGTTCTGGAATATAAAACTCTAAGTCTTCTTTGGAAAAGATTGTTGGTTGATTTTGATTGTGAATGATCGCCATAAGTTCTGCATATGTCTAACTTTCTTCGCCCAGAAGCAGAGCGACTAAGATGAAAAAAGGGTCCATAATGACGTTGAGTTTGCTGCTTTCTTTGAGGGTCCGCACATATTTGTTTACCATTTTCTGGAATACTGATTTGCGATGGGAAGAAGTGAGCAAAGAAAAATCGAAATCCTAAGTAAAGGAAGAGGTACTTGACAGCAATGGATGCATTTGCAACAGAAAAATTTGGCCAGACAACCTGAATGAGGTCAAATGTACCGTAGTGTTTGCGCTGAAGGACAGTTATTGACTCAATGATTCTTGAGTTTTTCTACACTTAACTCATAACTTTAAACTAATAACTACCATTCTATATATGCAGAATCAATATCCTAAAAATTTCACAGGATTTAATACTACCAAAAAACTTAATCAGATAATTTTTATAAAAAATCTCATCTTTTTTTTTTATGCTCATATAAATCCAATAGTAGTATTTCTAAAGTTGATATTATTGTTGATACAATTTGATTGGCAACTCGATGTAGACCAAAAAAATTCACATAGTCTTGTTTCTTATCTTATCCTTATTCGCTTCTGTACTCTTTCTGCTCAGACCGACTCACCAAAACCGACTTTAGTATCAATCAGAAGTTATTCTTATCACTAGAGATCGGTACAATATCCCTTCTATTCGAGCACCTTCCCGCAAAGCTTATCTTTATGCTCTCGGATACGTCCAAGCTGAAGACAGACTCTTTCAAATGCAGTTCAAAAGATATGTCATGGAAGGACGACTCTCAGAATTTATTGGATAAAAAGCTTTAGCTTTGGATAAATTTTTCAGAGAAGTCGATTTGAAAGGCTGGGGTGTAAAAATAGCATAAAAAATGAAAAAATAGGACTTAGGTGCTTACCTAGACTACAAAGCTTATGCTGACGGAATAAATGATCTTGCTCACTCAAAAATAGTCTTGCCGATGGACTTTCATCTTACCGGAATGAGATGGGATAACTGGACGGTTTCTACGATAAGTGGGATGAGGAAACAGTTTGAATGGAGCCAAGCTTTTTCTGCTTTCTAGTAGTACGCTAGAAGTCATCTTCTTAGCAAATATACAAGATAAGAATGCTAAGATTTTTTTCCTAATACCGATAATAAATGGGCATTCAAATCTACTACTATAATTGAAGACGAATACATTCCTAAGTAAGTAACGACTTAGTTCATAAAAAAACAACCAGATGAAATGCAATTCACTCCTTAAATCATGTAACAAATAATAAATTTGGGTCTTTTTGAGTACTTACGAACCGCAGAAGGTAGTAATAGTTGGGTGATCTCTGGAAAACACACTTAGTCTGGCAAACCTCTACTAGCCAACGATCCACATCTAGACAACTGCTATCCTTCAATGTGGTACCAAGTTTACGGAAATTATAGTGTCAATGACAAGTGGTTTAGCATAGCAGGAGCCGGTCCGAGTGGAATTCCTTTCGTCATGGGCAAAGGTAATTATTTGGCATTTGGAGTCACAACTGTCTACACAGATAATCAAGACCTTTTCAGATAGACAATCAAATAAAACTAATATTTAGTCGACGGTAAGTGGAGACCTCTTAAGATCCGTCAAGAAGTTATAAAGATCAAAGGCAAGCCAGATGTACAATATACAGTTCGTTAAACACACAGAGGACCGATAATACATTATTTGATTGGAGCTGTTGGAAATTTTTATATCCCTGAAGGTCTATCTATACAATGGACAGGATTCAGCGATAAGTGGTTTGCACTCTATCAGCTTACTAATAATCCTTAGATATAAAGTATGTAGTCTTTTGATAAAATACTGAAATCATAAGCCATTACGATCATGAATGCCAACATGATTTTTGCTACTAAAGATGGTCACATAGGCTATCAGCAGATGGGCTCATATCCGATAAGAAGAAACAAATAATCAGGCAATTTTGTCAAAGATGGGTCGACATCAGCAGATGACTGGACTGAAATACTTCCAACTGAATTTCATTTGCGTTTTTATGATCCTTAGTGTGGCTACATTTGCACAGCTAACAATAAAATATCATCCAATAAGTACTACGATGGTCTCCATGACTATCAAATATACACTGCTCGTGCTGATCGGGTCAAGTAAATGATTCAAACTCATATTGGAGAAGGCAAGAAATTTAATGTAAACAAGATGAAATAGATGATGCTAGATACAGTTGATGTCTACTGCAGACAGATTCTGCCCTTCATACTTGCTGCCATCCCTGAAGCCTAACCTTAACTCGTTAATTTTGACTGTAATTTTTCAAGCAACTCATATCAGGCGACCATGTACGAAGTTTTGATGTTTGAATTCCACCATCTCACCAAACCTCACAAAACAGAAAACATTAGTATTATGACTTTCCATCAAAATCAGCAACGATTGTTTAATTTGATCAAATCTAATAGCAGAAATGATCTATTAAGCAAAGCTTGGACACAAACAATCGCTAATCTTACTGCTTTTTTCAAAACTTAGTCGAGAAGCGAATGGAAGTGGGGAGATTATCATAAAGATGCTATGCATCATATACCCTTTGGATCTTTGTGGCTTAGAAATTTTTATGATCGCACCTTCCCAGGAAGTGGTAACTTAAATACAGTTAATGTGGGCAAAATGAATAAAGTTTAGTTCGGAAATTTTGAAATTTCTCACAGAGCCACCTATCGTAGTGTATATAGTCTAGCTGAAAATGAAGACAGCTGGTTCATTATTGACTCCGGAAGCAGCGAACATGTGTTTTCACGTAATTTTTGTTTTATTCAGAACACTACGATGACCAGTGGAAACTGTTTTCCCAAAACAAAATGATCCCGTTGCTACCTTCTCCGATAGTAGCAGATGAACTCTGATTAAATAAAAAGATATTTAATAAAGCTACAATTATTTAAAAACATTATGTAAGAAACGACTATAGTAACATATAAACAAAATTTTTCAAAATAAGTTCAAGCATGCTTGCAATAATACTATCAGGGTATCTAAAAAGCACTACTTTAGCCTGAATGGGAAATCTGTATTTTTTTATATATTCAAGAATAGCAACCGATCTACGGATGGATTTTAGTCTTTGGATATATCTAATAAACAACTGTAAAGAACTTAACTGCCGGTTAGATTTGAATTAAAAAGCTAGTTGCTTTCAAAAATAACCAATATTTTTAATTAAATTAAGTTTGATAAATTTCAGCCAATTAAAAACTTTGAATCTTCGTAGTCATATTTTTAAACATAGCTCATAATAAAATAGTATCAGTATAGGTTTTAGAGAAATTGAACGCACCGAATCTTCAATAACTATCTTTAGGTAATTATAAAAAAAAGCATAGCGTATAACAAACTTACATCAATAAAAGCTCTTAGAAAATGTTACTTTTTACATTTAAACTAGCTTTGGCTAAGTAAAAAATTTTCTATCTAAGATGAGAATTTGATTCTAGAAACACATTGGCTTTCTTCTATGACTTTTGCTAAAAGACTTAAACTACTAATACTCTAATTGTAATTTATGATTTAAAAAGTCCAATACAGCAGTAGTCACAGGATATTTCATTAAATTTTATAGCTAAATTTCAATCTGATACGATTAATAGACTTCGTACCTAGAATAAAACTAAGATGCAAACGCCAAGTAAAGAATAAAGAATAGTATTGTACTTAACACGTTTAAAAAACGATATCCTCAAGGGAATTTAGATTGATGATATATCATTTTTTTAAATTAAATTAATAGCATACTGTCATTTATATTTTTGTATATGAAGTAATATAGGCGTCAGACTGGAGACATAGACAAAGTAATAGATAGAACAAACGTTATGCTACGTATATTCAATTAAAAATAGATCGCAAAGCTATAAAAGATAGGGATGTTGCATATATATGTTCACTAAAAATTGACCATATCAAAGATCTCAAACTAGGTTTACAATTAAATTAGACAGATTACAATAACATAGGCCCGCAAGGGATAATTTATCTGACTAGCATAACTTGGGTCAATCTTTAATTTATTAACATATGTAAAATGTTTGAAAATTTAGTTGACAATTAAATAGGAGATATAGGATGTAAATATCTAACCAAAGATAATGCTTTTCCTATTTTAAAATGGCTTGACATGGGTTTTTTATATATAAAATAGGCTCTAATAGAATTACAAGCTTTGGCATGACTCATCTTACTAAAGCTAACTGGAAACGTTTGAAAACTTTTGGTTTGCGTATTTTTATAGCAATAAAGAGAGGAGTAAAATAACGAATATTATTTTAAGTAAAATAACAGGCATGCGTTCTAATATTTTACGTCAGCTCTTGCTTTGTATTTAATTTTTCAAGAAGCTGAAAACAAACTAGATTGTGCTGGTTTTAGATATTTGCTGTTAATGGAATGTCCTATAGATCATATGATGCTTTGTACATGTATAAACAATCAGGGTAAAACAGCATGCCTAAGGAAAACAAAGAGATTATGAGAAAATAATTTCAAGAAAGATTTATCAACGTGGATGCTCAACTTTGATTATTCATAAGTCAAATACATATACAGCATCAACTCATTTTCGTTATGTTTCAGCTTTCTTAAAAATGTTCTGTATATAATTTTAAGTTTGAAATGTTGATTCTTCCCCATTTTTTCCATTTCTATGAAATAGATGTAGCATTGTTATGACTTTTAGCTAAATCTTTTTATTTTATTTTTATTTTTATCTTCTAAAATGGTGATGGCTGTTATGTTTAAACACGTTATCTTGCAGTTTCATATTTTACTTTTTCTTTTAGCTTATCTTTAAAATTAGATATAGGATTGTAAAAATTCAGTTTGAAATCATACAAATTCATACTTTTAATATCAGTAGTATCTCTTTATAATCCACTAATTTGACTTTTCATATTAGTTTCAAATATTTTGATTCCTTTTTATAATTTAGCCTTTCCTCTTATTTGCTAAATTAAACTTTCTTTGGGATTTTCAATAGAATATTTTAACTGACTTTAGTTTTATAATTCTTTACTTCTTGTAAAAAATGATTGCTAGTATCCTAGTTTTACTTTTTAAGTAATTTATGTTCTCTGAGTAAGTAAGCGAGATGTTTTTCTAAACTTAGATTTTTTGAACTTCAGGCGAAGACAGTGATAAACTTTATATTACAAAAAATACTTAAGAGTTGCTTTCTTACTAAAGCCTTTTTGTTATTTTTTTGGGTCTAACTTAAAAAGATTTCCTTAGTAGTCATAGCTGAAGTTATTTTTCATCTACTTAAACTTTTTTTGTTATGAAAGAGTTCTATTGTGAGTAATTACCTTGTGCTGTCGTAAATTTGCAATTTATTTTTGCTCTTACAGTACTTTTTAAAATATTTTATTTCTTAATTAGGTTTACACAGCAGAAATTTATTAAGGATTAGAGTTTTCTAGTTTTTTAAAACTATTTTTCAAAAATTTTCGTCTAGATGTTATAAATTAACTTGAAGAGACTGAATTGATTCCTCGACTCATTATTGTGTGTGCTCTTTTTCTTTTTTTGACCGATTCTTAAGCTTTTTATAGCTAACTATTTATTTTTAAAGCTCCAACTATCATATTTTATTTTATGACTTATTCAATATCTTTCTCAGTGATTATTTTAGAAGAAATTTGATGTGTTTAAGGCGTATTGAGCAAAACATGATCATTTACTATTTTATTCGCAGACTGTGCTACATTCCATTAGGCCATTTTATGGCATTTTTTTGTAGCAATAGATTCCCAAACACCTAGATCGACTTTAGATAAAAGCTATTTTACAGTAGCTTCAGAATTATTAGCTTTTTTCATTATTTTATAAAAAGCCTCAGAATAATTTTTATTAAATAATAAATACTTATTAGAAGGGTCAACATGAGAAAAATAGTCAATTAAAGAAAAATATCAGAAACTAAATGCTACAGTAAAAACCAAAAAGCACCTCTGATTTTTTTTCATAATAATAATCGCAAACAAGCATAATTGTAAAAATACTTATTAAGCCCTAAGTAATAAAAAGGTCAGAATCTCAAAAATATGCAAACAAACGGAATCTTTTATTTAAAAGATTTCGAATGGATAAAAAATTCTATAGCAGCATAGATAGCAAAAGGATAAAAGGAGTGTAATGAGCTTGTTTAATTAACGAAAACTTTAATAAATGCCGATCTTGGGCTTTTGATTTAACAAATTTTAATGTCTATGAAAGAAAGATAGAATAAAAAAATATTAAAATTTCAAAAAAGCCTACAATAACTTGTTTTTTTGTTTTAACAAAATGAAAATTATTGTTATAAAGATTCATAGTTTCTTATCGCCTCATTACATGAAAAAATCAAAACAAATATTTTCATAATTGAAAATTTAGTAAACCAAAATAATCTTTTGCGTTAGAAAAATTAAAACTTTAAAAAATATTAAAAAAACTTAGATTCATCAAGAAATATAGAAAAAAGGTAGCAAGAAATTTAATATGAAAAAGAAATTATTAATCCTTAAAATATAACATACAGTATTAGTCAAAAACATCTTAAAAAAGGATCAATTAACAAAAGTTACAAACAGCTACAAAACCAAAAAAATAATTAAAAAAATAAAAATAAAATAAAGCTTGTATAAATGCAGTAAGGTGTTAGCAGTAAGAACAATATGCATTAAAATACGCAGGCTCTTAAATAGTTACGAATCAAAACATAAGCTCATAGAAACAATATGCAAGAATTGTTAAGAAAAAAATAAAAATAGATACTTTAATTAAAAAAACAAGTTAATAATTTTACAAAAAATCAAGAAACACAAGACCTAAAGAAAATAAAACATCAATCTATGTAAAGATTATAGCTCTAAATCAAATAAAGATAAAATATGATACAAAAAATTGATTAAGATATCTAAAAAAAGTACTAGAAAATAAGTATTCGCTAAAAATAAAGCAAAGAAAATTTAAAAAGATAAATGCTGCAAAAAAAGAATGATTTCTATCAGATGGATCAAAAATATCGCTAATCACAATAAAAGTACACTTAACTTCAGAAAGGATTAAGCTAACTCGAAGTTAAAATAAAAATAAAAGCTTTATAAAATGAGCAAGAAGAGCGTAAAGTTACAACTAACAATAAAAAAATTCTGCAAATGCAACAAGAGATTCATGAGCTTAATTTGCAATTAAGTAATAGAAAAAGTTAACTTGCTATCACTTAAATGAATATAGATCAACTTATGCAAAATAAAATAAATCTTCAATAGGATTTCGATTCTCTTGAACAAAAAATTTAACAAAAATAAAAAAGAATAATTGAAATGCAAAAATAAATTAATAGTCTTATAAGATAGTAAGTAAGAACAAAGACAGCCATATAATTTGCTACTAACAGACTTAAAAATCAATAATACCTTTATTAATAGGTCCGAAAACATCAGAATCAACTTCAAACATAAAAATTTGAACTTTCTTGAACATAAAATGATCTAAAAATTCATTTATTTTAATAAAATTTTGTGTTTAAAGATTTTATATATATGAGATTATTCTTTGTTCTATAATAATAAATGAAAGAATAGAAGAAAATAGTCAAGTATCGCGATTTGCCTGCTCATTTGCAAAAAAAATATAAAAATTCACTCATCTTTCAGAAAGCCAGTCAGCACTGTGACAAAAAGTTTTAGTTCAACATGGACAAACTAATAGAGCGCAAAGCAGAAAAATAGAAGACTATGGAAGAAAAACTTTAAGAATTTGAGATCAACCCACATGAGTAAAAATACTTGCTGCTAGCCTTCGATAAGCTTTCCGAAAACCACAACTATAAGTATTTCACGGATGAAGATGTGATGGAAATTCTAAGAAAAATGGGAGTTAAAATGGCAAAAACTGATGTCGAAAGAATGGTCTGGGAGTTCGATCAGCATCTGAATAAAAAGATCACTAAAAAGGAATACATTAATATGTATAAACGCTGCACTATCGATAAAGCAGCTGCTTAAAGCAAAAACTTGTTTCACTTAACACAATTTTTGATGTATTGCAGACCAAACACATGGAAGGTTACCGTAGAAGATACCCTTGAACTTCTTTTTGTCAGGGCAAAGATCGAGGTGGAAAAAGAGATCATCAGACCCAGCGAGCAATAAATAATTAGTAAGCTGTAACTGGAAATCAAAGTACTGTTTTAGGGAGAGGAAAAAACTGAAGACGGACAGGAAAAAGAAATAACTTTTGAACAGTATCTGGAAAGGATAAATAAAAGAGCTATTAAGAAACGCAAGAAAGAGCTAAAGAGGGCTAAAAATGCTTTAAAATACCCAAAAGACAAAGTTTAGAGCTCAGATGAAGACATTTGATTACAGTTTGCTACATTTTAAATATTTAAACACATGATTTCATAAATGATTTCACAAGTTCATTAAGTATTAAAATTAAGGGGTTGGGGTTGGGGTTGGG
>Ga0169931_10005351_pt1 | contig 19587 bp, 21 predicted proteins | sample Kivu_15m_20L_FD_129675 | JGI IMG/M metagenome (GOLD analysis project Ga0169931, IMG submission 129675) | Freshwater microbial communities from Lake Kivu, Western Province, Rwanda to study Microbial Dark Matter (Phase II) - Kivu_15m_20L... | ecosystem: Environmental > Aquatic > Freshwater > Lake... | reverse complement strand
GCAAAGATGGGTCTCGTTGGTTTCACTCGGGTTCTTGCAGTGGAAGGTGCCAAGTACAACATCAAGGCAAATGCGATTGCGCCGTTGGCCCTTACCCGTATGACCGAAGACATCATGGGACCACTTGGCGACAAGTTGGCGCCAGAACTTGTGTCTCCAATTGTTGCATGGCTTGCACACGAAGACTGTGATGTCTCTGGTGAGGTGTACTCCGTTGGTGGTGGACGTGTTGCGCGCGTTTTCATCGCAGAGACAAAGGGCTACTACAAGTCGGACCTATCGATGGAAGACATCCGCGACAACTGGAAGACGATTCGTAATGAAGATGGATACTTCGTGCCGTCAAACATCGGCGAAGAAACTGCGTACTACATGAACGTCTTCAAGAATGCCTGATGACTTTCGCACTCGTGTTCGCGCGTGGTTGAGCGACAACGCCTCGCTCGCCCCGCGTGACTACGGTGCGATCTGTCCTCCTGATCTGATTGATCAGGCACGGACATGGCAAAAGATGCTCTATGACGCTGGCTTTGCTGGCATTCATTGGCCGACAGAATTTGGTGGTCAAGGACTCAGTGCCGAAGACCACGGTGTTTGGGTAGAAGAATGCGCGCGTGCCGGTGTGCCATCCGTTCTCAACATGGTGGGTCTCGTCCTTGCCGGTGGCGCGATCATGAAATACGGAACGCCCGAACAGCAAAAGACGCATCTTGATGCAACGCTTCGAGCCGACCACGTGTGGTGTCAATTGTTCAGTGAACCAGGTGCTGGTAGCGACCTCGGTTCGTTGTCCACGCGCGCAGAACGAAACGGTGATCGCTTTATTATTAATGGTCAAAAAGTGTGGTGCAGTGGAGGACGTTGCAGTAACTGGGGAATCCTTATGGCGCGCACCAACCCCGATGCCCCAAAACACGAAGGCATTTCGTTCTTCCTCTTCCCTATGGATCTTCCCGGTGTTGAAATTCGTCCGCTCAAACAGATGACTGGTGATTCGGAATTTGATGAAGTGTTCTTCACTGATGTTGAACTTCCTGCGGATGCACTCATCGGACCGTTACATGGTGGATGGGGTGTCGGCATGGCAGTGCTCACGAATGAACGTGGACACATTGGTGCGAGCATCATCAGTCTCGAACGTCGACTCGAACAGATGAGCAAGATGGGCCAAGACAAAGACCTCACCGCACCGCAGCGAAATGAACTTGCCGATCTCATCGGACGCGGAATGGCCTACAAGGCAATGGCACAGATGCAAGGACCCACTGCATCAACCGCGTCATCACTCATGAAATTGGGGATTACCGAAATGATGTTCGCCGCTGGCATGTTGCGTGGTGACATCTCTAGCACCAATGCGATGCTTGATGGCCCCGACGCTCTCGGCATGTTGATGGCACCAGGTGGACGTATCGCTGGTGGCACTAGCCAAGTGCAAAAGAACATCATTGGGGAACGACTGCTCGGTCTGCCACGCGAACCTCGCCCGCAGCACTAGCAACCACATACAGACCCATGGAATGCACAGACTCCACCTCCATCGCATCTCTCGACGGTGTGCGTTTGGCTGTGCATGATTTTGGTGGCACCGCTAACAGCGCACACGCGGAACCGCTTGTATGGGCACACGCGACGGGTTTCCATGCACACTGTTATCAACCGTTAGCCGCACGTTTGGGTCGAACATTTCGCAGTTATGCATTTGATCACCGTGGACATGGCGCAGCAGAGGGCATCGACCCCGCTGGTCTCGTATGGCAACACTACGGAAACGATGCAATTGCCGCCACCGCCCACATGTACTCACTCGCCAACACACCGATGATCGGCATTGGACACTCGATGGGTGGCGCGACGTTGTTGATGGCGGCTCAAAAGCAACCACACATGTTTCGCGCACTGTTGTTGTACGAACCCATCGTGTTTCCGCCCACCGGGTTTTCTGATGACTTTGAACGCAAGGGAGAGAATCCATTAGCGGCAGGTGCACGCAAACGACGCGCGTTCTTCGACAGCTACGACACTGCGCTCGAAAACTTCTCTGCAAAACCGCCACTCAACACATTTGACGCAGAAGTACGCGAGCAGTACGTGCGGTGCGGATTTCATGATGTTGAAGATGGCATCGCACTGAACTGTGCACCAGAGCAAGAAGCGCGTACATATGAAACTGGTGGTGTTGCCCCACCATGGGACGAACTGAAAACAATTGATGTGCCTGTTTGGGTGTTGTCAGGAAAACGTCAACCAATGCAGCCATCATTCATCGCCGCTCACATTGCAGAAGAACTACCAAATGCCACGTATGTGCAGTGGGATGACCTCGGCCACTTTGGTCCGTTCGAACAACCAGACACGATCTGCTCCTTCATCGCACGTACGATGATCTCGTGACCTCTGACGCGCCGCGATTTCCCATCCCTGATTCGCTGTCACCGTCGCGAATTCAGTCGTTCACCAGTTGCCCACTCGCCTTTCGATTCTCAAGCGTTGAGAAACTGCCCGATCCCCCAACAATTCACACAACGAAAGGCACGGCAGTACATCGCACGCTCGAGTTGCTGCTCGGTCTTCCTGCCGACGACCGTACGCAAGATGCTGCAATAGAACTTCATCACACGACACGCGCAGAATACGACGAACACCCCGATCTTGTATCGCTTGGCCTCTCGGATGCGGAACGCGAAAAGTTCTGGACCGATGCATTGTCTCTCGTGCGCAACTACTTTTCGATGGAAGACCCTCGCGAAATTTCTCCCGAAGGAATCGAGTTACGCATCGAAGCACGAATGGGTGACTTCACTTTGCGTGGCATCATCGACCGACTCGAGCGCACAAGCGATGGCTCGCTCATCATCACCGACTACAAAACCGGACGCAGCCCACGAGATTCGCAGACAAAAGATCGTATGACACAAATGATGTTGTACGCCTGGTTGTGTCGTGCGCACTTTGGTCAAAGTCCCGTATCGCTTCGACTCATGTACGTTCGCGATGGTCGCACGATCGTTACTGAACCCACTGAACAGCAAATCTCGTTTCAGGAAAAGCGCACGCAAGCAATCTTTAAAGCAATCTCAACATCATGTTCAACGGGGCGTTTTGCGCCACAAAAAAGTGCGCTGTGCAATTTCTGCGCCTACCAACGGTGGTGCCCAGAGTTTGGTGGCGACCCGGAACAAGCAGCACATGAGGCGCCCGCCATGTTGGGAGGCGCATCATGATCAGTCGCATTGATTCCGTTGCGGAAAAAGCAACCGAACCGTTACGTAATAACAAGGTAACGAACAAGATCTTTGGCACCGCAAGCCATGTCGGTGACTTCAGCCTCGTGTGGCACGCAATCGGATTATTGCGGGCGATCGGCAGCATGGATCGCTTCTACGAAGCGCTCGCGCTTTCTATCGCACTTGGTTGTGAAAGCGGGATTGTTAATCAAGGGATCAAACGAATCTTCCGTCGCGAGCGACCAACAGTTGATGGAGATGAGCGATTCAATGTTCGTCGCCCACGAACGTCAAGCTTCCCGAGTGGTCATGCGTCATCTGCGACGTTTGCTGCGATTCTTCTCACCTCATTTTCTTCCGGACCCATCATCATCATTTGGTGGACAATTGCGGCCATCGTTGCGATCAGCCGCATTGTTGTACGCATTCACCATGCAAGCGACATCATCGGTGGAATCGTGACAGGTGCGATTTTGGGGGCAATTGCAGTCCCCATCGTCAATTCGTTCCTGTAAATGCCTTGTATTTCGTGGATTCCTGACTCAGGGCGCGAAATCCCTACAACTGGCACATAAAACCTCTTCGTGAGGGAATACCAGCACCTCGCAGGGTGTTTCAGTTGCCGTGCCTCGCTCTTTTGGACTTACTTTCGACTATCGCTGCCCGTTTGGCCGCATCGTTCACGACCACGTTGTCACTGGCCTCCGCGCCGGCGCGGATTGGGATGTCACCTTCCTTCCATTTTGTTTGGGTCAGGCCCACGTCGAAGCCGGGATGCCAGATATCTGGGAAACACCAGAACGAGACAGCGGATTACTCGCACTGCAACTTGCAATTTCTCTGCGCGACAACCAACCCGAATGCTTTCTCGACGTACACCACGCACTGTATGAACATCGCCACAACGGTGGTGGAACCCTCACAAATAAAGATGTATTGCGCGACATCATCTCATCTCATGGTGGCAACCCCGATGTCGCATTTGATGACGTATTGAGTGGTCGTCCGCTAAAGGTTGTGAGCGATGAGCACATGCGTTATGTGAAGTCCCACGATGTATGGGGCGTCCCCGTGTTCATCGTTGACACAAAGGCTGTCTTTGTCCGCCTCTTGGAACGCGCTCAGGGCGACAGTGACCTCACGATCACCACGATTGATCGAATCCTTGACAACATTGACTGGCCAATTCTCAACGAATTCAAGCACACGTCAATTCCTCAGTAATCACCGGTTGCTATAACTGTCACTTCTTAAAGAGCGGCAACCATGAGTAGGTTGTGTTTATGAGTGCGTCAAACCCACAGATGAATGACACCGAGGCTCTCATCTGGCGCTGTGAGAGCGATCCGCATCTGCTGTCAACGTTCACCAATATCACACTGCTTGATCAGCCAATTGACTACGAGCGTTTCGTTGAACGTATGGAGCGCGCGACATACATCATCCCGAAATTGCGACAACGTGTGTACGAAATGCCTGGTGCCGCACCACCTATCTGGGTCACTGATGCCGACTTCGACATCAACTATCACATTCGACATGTTTCGCTGCCTGGGCCGGGATCAATGCGCCAACTTCTTGACCTCGGTGCGACGCTTCTCAGCGATCCTTTTGATCGCAATCGCCCGCTCTGGCAATTCACGGTGATTGATGGCGTCTCGGGTGGGCGCAGTGCGCTCATGTACAAACTTCATCACACCATCGCAGATGGTGAAGGAACAGTGGCGCTGGTACTGCAATTTCTCGACCTCGAGCGACACCCCGAGCCACCACCGCCGATTGATGACGAAACAAAAGCTCGAGTTCTTGCCGCAGCTCCGATGCCAACGGGAATCTCGAGCGATGCAGTAACTAGCGCTCTTCCCTCTCCTGCTTCGCTCCTGAACTATGCGCGCGAGTTTCTCAGCAAACCACAGGATGCAGCCGCCACGGTGACGTCAGCAATCACAAATGTGCAGCAATTGTTGCAACAAGTTACGGAGGCCGATGCTGCTCGTTCACCTTTGTGGAACAAACGCAGTTTGCGTCGACGTCTCGAAGTCGCGCGCGTGTCGCACGAGAAAGCACGTGCTGTTGCCGGCCATTTAGGTGGAACCCTCAACACAGTTTTCGTCACCGCTATTTCTCAAGCAGTCGCAACATATCATCTTGAGCGTGGCGCGCCCACCGAATCCCTTCGCATGTCGATGGCGGTAAGTACGCGCACCGATATTCAACAATCAAATGCGTTTTCCCTCGTCACAGTGATGACTCCCACCGCCGACATGCACATCACCGAACGCTACGCCGCAATTAACGAGCTTCTGGAAAATGCAAAAAATGCTGACGTCTCACTTTTAGAAAAAGCAGCAAAGTACGCGCCCTTGTTGCCCACTTCAGTCGTGTCGAGAGTTGCGCGAGCACAAGGTCAAAGCGTCGATTTTGGAACTTCGAATGTCAAGGGTGCTGATTTCCCCGTGTACATCGCCGGAGCGAAGTTGTTGCAAAACCACCCGTTTGGCCCACTTGCTGGATCTGCACTCAATGTGACCCTGTTGTCGTATGACGGTCATCTCGACATGGGAATCCACATCGACTACGGCGCAATCACCGAGCCTGAATCATTGCGCGAGCACATTGAGCGCGCATTTGAAGAACTGTTTTCGTTAGTGCCCGTTCCAGAATCCGAAGTCACGACCGAGGCGGATGAGGCCGTGTCTGGCGCACAAGGCACAGTCGCAAGTGCGACTTCACATGTGAGCGCAAAACCAGTGCCGCGCAAGAAAAAACGTTGGTTTAGGAAGCGGACGTAAGAAGCGAGCGCAGGTCGAGAAGTAGGTCGCCCACTTCTCCGGCCGACACCAACTCGCGTCGCAACATTTCGGCAAGAGCCTTGTCGATCACCGTGATCGCCTCAGCAATTGCGTCGCTTTGTGAACAAACGTCGGTCAACACCACTACTTGGTCTTGCACCGCAGTTGCCGATGTCGCGTGAGTTGTCTCTGTCATGTTGCACCCTTTCCGCCTGGAATGCTGGCTGTTAGTGAAACGTATCGCCGCTTCACCAACGTGTAGCCCATCGTAACTAGGACGTCTGTCACCCGCTGGGATTAGTGTCTGAATATGGAGTTTTCGGGAAAAAATGTTGTTGTCACTGGTGCCGCCGGTGGCATTGGGGCCGCACTTACACGCAGATTTCACACAGCGGGCGCACATGTAGTAGCAGCAGACCGTGATAGTGCACGCATACACAAAGCTGTGGATGAACTGAACGGGCAATCGACGACCGACGCCCGAGTATTTGCTGTTGTCGCCGACATCGGTTCTGAAGAAGGAAATCTCAATCTGATTAGAGAAGCGCGCACACTTCTCGGCTCAATCGATCTGTTTTTTGCAAACGCGGGCGTGGGGATGGGAGCGCTGCTCGAAAACACTGACGAGTCCACGTGGGCCACGGTGATGAACATCAATTTTCACTCACATCGCTGGGCTGCAAAACATCTTCTCGAAGAATGGATTGATCGCGGTGATGGTTATTTCTGCAGTACCGCATCTGCAGCGGGTCTTCTCTCACAAATTGGAAGCGCCACGTATTCAGTGTCAAAACATGCTGCGGTTGCATTTGCTGAATGGCTTGCAATCACATATGGCAACAAAGGCATCAAGGTCTCGTGCCTCTGCCCCCAAGGTGTCAACACCGACATGTTAAATCCACCATCTGGCACAGAGAGCATCGACACACGCGGTCTCGATGCGGTGAAGGCATCAGGCAATGTCCTTGAACCTGATGATGTCGCGGAAACGGTGTTTCAACATCTAGTCGCGGAGAAGTTCCTCATTTTGCCTCACGGTGAAGTTGCAACATATGAAGAGCGCAAGGTTGCAGACAGAGACCGCTGGATTGCTGGCATGCAACGACTGCAGTCTCGCATTATCAATTCCTAATACTCATCAGTACAGTTGCCACCTATGGGAGTACGCCTCGAACCACACGACGAATACATGCACGAGTTGGGACCAGAATCCAACTTCAACGAAAGCATGTACATCAACTGCTTTGATCCGAAAACAAAAATGGGCGGATGGTTTCGTATGGGCAACCGTGCGAATGAGGGATATGCAGAAATGACTGTGTGTATCTACTTGCCGGATGGTCGCATTGGTTTCATGTTCAAGCGTCCTGAAATCTCCAACAATGATCGCCTGGATGCAGCAGGTATGACATGGACGATGGTGAAACCATTTGAAGAACTGCGTGTTGACTACGTCGGCAAGGTCGTTGTGTTGTCCGATCCGTATGAGATGTCACATCCAAAAGAAGCGTTCAAGAACAATCCATATGCAGAATGCGAAGTGCACCTCACGTTCACTGGCCAAGGTCGCAACAGCATGTTTGGTGGCGAACCCGACACACCACATGAAAAACCTGGGGAAGAATTTGCGAAAGCGCACTACGAGCAGTTGGTGGAGGCAATAGGAACAATTCGCATTGGAGATGAACAATGGGAAATGAATGGTTGCGGATTGCGTGATCATTCATGGGGTCCGCGATACTGGCAAGCGCCGTGGTACTACCGCTGGTTAACTGCGAACTTTGGACCAGATCTTGGTTTTATGGCAAGCCGTGTTGCGCGCAAAGACGGGCCAGGAACCCGCGGCGGATTTGTGTGGGAAGACGGAAAAATGCATTTGTGTGACGACGTGCAAATTTCCACTGTCACTCAAGGCGATGAACACTTCCACCAAATTGTGAGAGGTGTATTGCGTTCGTCACGCTCGCAACGCGAATGGCATTTTGAAGGAACGGTGCTGGGCATGATTCCACTTCGCAATCGTCGTACAACTGATACTGGCGACGTACTTGTCACACGCATCAGCGAAGGCATGACCGAATGGAAGATGACCGAAGGTGATAGCGCCGGCGCCATCGGATATGGCATGTCGGAATATCTCGATCAGATTATTGATGCCCTGCCCGTCGGTCTTGCTGAGTAACGCTCAGCACGTGTTGACGCCGTTACAGCTTTGCGCGTTCGATAAAGCGCTTAGCGAGTGCTTCGTCACCAAAGGTCTCAAGCGATGACATTGGTTGACGTCGCCACAACGCCATCAATAATTCATTTGCGCTGCCACGCAATGCGCAGTCACCTTTTCCATGGCCCCACGCGATGTCTATTGAGCCATCTGCACTTGGAGTCACCATCCATTCACCGTCAACGTCGGTGCAATGCAGATGCACCGAACCACCAAGTTCCGGCGCATCCTCACGAGCGCGACCAAAGAAGTTCGACAAAAACTCATCGATTCCATCGCTTGCTAACTCGAGATCAATATCTGGTGCTCCTCCAGTGGCTGCGGCCATGTCGGCTGCGTGCACGACCGTTTCATGGGCCAAACGACGCACAACCCATTCAGCAGTACGTGGTCCCAAAAAAGACCATGCGGGACGCGAGCGTGGTGTCTTCTCCATTGTTGTGACTAACTGCGCCAAGCCCTCGCGATACCACGCCAACAGCACTGAATCGTCGGGGCGCTCCGGACGCTGTAGGTCGGAGCTTTCCGTGACAGAACGAATGAGAACATCGTCAAACATGCGATGCACCATGCCGAGGTGATACACGAGATCAGCGCCATTCCACTTCGGACAACCGGGAATGGAACGATCCATTGCATTTTCCGCAAGCGAAGCGAAACGCTCACCCTGGGCGCGAACGTGGTCGATATACGTTGAAAGATCGAGTGCCATTGTCATGATTGCAAACCCTTTGTTGCATCCGAAAGTTCTTGCCATGTATCAAACGGCAACACTTTCGGATTTGCTGTCAATACCTGCACACATACGTGGTCTGCGCCAGCGTCAAGGTGTGCCTTGATGCGCGCCACGATCTGGTCAGTGGTGCCCCACGCACAAATCGCATCGACCAACGCGTCGGTTGGCCCCGCGATATCTTCTTCGGTCCATCCCATGCGCTTCAAGTTGTTGGTGTAATTAGGCAAACGCAAATACGTTGTCATGTACTTGCGTGCAATCTCACGCGCGATACTCGGATCCGTTTCAAATACCACCGCAACTTCTGGCGCGAGAAGTGGACCGACGCCAAGTTCTTTGCGCGCAACTTCTGTGTGTTCAACTGGCGTGAAATACGGATGCGCACCAAGAGTGCGTTCAGCTGACAACTTCAACATTTTTGGACCAAGTGCCGCCAGCACTCGTTGTGGTTGCGTTGATGGTGCAGCACCGAAAAACAATCCCTCATCCATGCGATCGAGATACTCGACCATTGTTGAGTACGGCTTGTTGTAGGTGGTCTTGTGTGCACCTTCCACCATTGGTTGATGGCTCACGCCAAGACCAAGAATGAAGCGGTCAGGAAACGCTTCAGTGATTGTGCGCCATCCGGCTTGCATCGTGTGAGCGGTACGAGCGTGAATATTGGCGATACCCGTTGCCATCTTCAGGGTCTTTGTGGCCGAGAGCAACAATGAACATGAAGCAAATGGTTCGCGTCCAACCGCTTCTGGCACCCACACGGTCCCAAATCCCATGGCCTCAATACGTTGCGCGGCCTCTTGTGCAAGAGACATTGGTTGCATGTCAAGATCAAAGGTCCACAATCCGATGCGCCCAAGTCCGTAATCACTCATGTTTTCTAGATTAGGAGCCACACTCCAATGAAGCGTGACTGGGTGACCGATAACTACGACATCATTACGTGAATAGTTAGAAAACTATGCACCCGCCACCCATTGGTCGATGATGTGACGCGCGATGGAGATGTGTGGCGGAATGTTCGGAAGTGCCTCACGACGAAACCACTTGGCGTCTGCAATCTCCGAGGGATCACATTGAATATCGCCTCCGACATACCGTGCACGAAATCCAATCATGAGCGAATGCGGGAATGGCCATGGCTGACTTCCGACATACCTCACGTCATCACACAAGATGCCAACCTCTTCTTGAATTTCACGGACGACTGCTGATTCGAGTCGTTCGCCTGGTTCCACGAATCCTGCAAGACACGAATACATCTCGCCCCGCCAATTCACTCCTTGTGCAAGGAGCGCTTCCTCATCAGAACCTTCACCACGAGTCACAAGCGCAATCACCGCTGGTGCGAGTCGTGGGAACACCGAGAAACGACATTCCGTGCACACATACGCGCGTTCACTATCTGCGAGTCGAGTGGGCGAACCACAGCGTCCACAAAACCGATGCGTGCGCATCCAATCCACTAACTGCACGGCACGGCCAGCAAGAAACCAATCCCCTTCACCCATGCGTCCAAACAACGAATACAAATCAAGTGCTGCCCCATCAGACGGATCGCCGTCACTTGGAACATCAACGCCCCAACACGCCACTCCCTCTTGCATCCCCAAAAAAACTGAATCCCACGCTGGATCGCCTGGTGTCTCATCGACCCACACTGACGTGCCGAGCACATGGAAATACTTGTGCTGACGGGTTTCAGGCGCCGGACCCATCGTCGGCACAAAGTGCAGGACATGGTCTCTCATCGAACGGTCTCTCATCAACCACTGACGGTAGTGCGACCCACACTGCCTAGGATTCATCGCATGGCTCAATCCCCTTCATCAGTTGTCATTGTCGATGCAGTTCGCACTCCAGTCGGTCGCCGCGGCGGCGGACTTGCCTCGATGCACCCCGCCGACCTTCTTGGTCTTGTTCAAAAAGCAATCGTTGATCGCAACGGCATCGACCCTGCAGTGGTCGAACAGGTTGTTGGCGGTTGTGTGAGCCAAGTGGGTGAGCAAAGCTTCAACGTCACACGCACAGCATGGCTTGCCGCTGGACTTCCACTGACAACTGCCGCAACAACAATCGACACGCAATGCGGTTCTTCACAGCAAGCAACAAACCTTGCTACATCAATGGTTGCCGCCGGTGTTGTTGACGTTGCTATTGCATGTGGTGTTGAAGTGATGAGTCGCATTCCGATCGGAATCAACTCAAGCAAGAAGTTGGGTCTTGGCGTACCCATTCCAAAGTCGTATTTCCCGCAGTACGAATTCACTTCGCAGTTTGAAGGCGCAGAACGCATCGCCGACAAGTACGGCGTTACCCGCGATGACACCGACTCGTTTGCAATGTCATCGCAACAGCGCGCTGCTCGTGCGTGGGCAGAAGGTCGTTTTGACGGACAGTGGATTTCTGTTGAAGCACCCGACCTTGACGAAAACGGTGAGCCAACCGGAACAACACACACTGTTGTGCGTGACGAAGGTATCCGCGACACAACGCGCGAAGGCCTCGCAAACTTGAAGCCTGTTGCACGTGAAAATGGAGTGCACACCGCTGGTAACTCGTCACAGATTTCAGACGGTGCGTCTGCAGTGTTGATGATGACCGAAGAGAAAGCACAGGCACTTGGACTCAAGCCCCGTGCTCGTATCGTTGACACCTGCTTGGTCGGTGTCGACCCAGTGCTCATGCTCACCGGACCCATTGATGCAACAGAACATTTGCTGCAACGCAACAAGTTGTCCATCAACGACATTGACGTTTTTGAAATCAACGAAGCATTTGCTTCTGTTGTTCTCGGCTGGGCTCGTGCAACCGGCGCAGACCTCGAGCGCACCAATCCAAACGGTGGCGCAATCGCACTCGGACATCCACTTGGATGCACCGGTGGCTTCCTCGTCACAAAAGCGCTCAACGAGCTTGAGCGCACAGGTGGCAAGTACGGCCTCATCTCCATGTGCTGTGGTGGCGGTCTTGGTACCGGCACCATCATCGAACGTCTCTGAGATCGTTTCAACCACGTCGCTTCGCACGAAGCGTTGTGTTACTGATTGTTGGTGCATGCACCATCGCAGGTAGTACTGCGTGCGCCTCAAACAATCGGGCAATCGACACAAACATTGCGAGCGGTAACTCAACACCTCCCAGCCAACTCACCGCTGCACGTGTTGTCGAGGTCATTGACGGCGACACCGTTGTGCTGCGACTTAACAAACGCACCGAGACAGTCCGCTTAATCGGCATCGATACTCCTGAGACAGTTCATCCCACGAAACCGGTGGAGTGTTTTGGTCCAGAAGCATCGGCATACCTTGGCTCGCTCTTGCCTCAAGACACCGACGTGCGTATCTTGCGCGATATTGAGGCCCGCGATTATTACGACCGCCTGCTGCTGTATGTCTTTCGTGAATCAGACAATCTCTTCATCAACCAACACATGGTGGAAACGGGTCACGCAATCGCATATCCCTTTGAGCCAAACACCACCTTCGCCCGCACCTTTGCCGCAATCAGCCACAGCGCGCGGACAGCAAAAGTCGGCTTGTGGGGAACCTGTCCCCGATAGCGTTGCGCTCATGTCTGAGGGGAAATCACTCGCTGTACGTCTTGGCTATGACGACAACACCAAGCTGGTGATCCTGAGCTGTGATGACCTCGGCTCATGCCATGCATCAAACGTTGGCGTATTTGACGCTACGCGCAACGGAGTTGCAACGTGTGCGAGCATCATGATGCCTGCCCCGTGGGCGCGCCACGCCGCAATGCAATGCAACGCAAACGATGACATTGGTGTGCATCTCACCTTAAACGCCGAACATCCGATGTACAGGTGGGGCCCGCTCACTCACGCCCCATCACTGCTGTCAGGGGAAGGCGGATTCCCGCGTTCGATTGATGACTTGTGGGAACACGCTGATCCGAATGAAGTGCTACGTGAATGTCGTGCGCAAATTGAACGTGCAATTGCGTGGGGTATTGACGTCTCTCACCTCGCGCCACATCTCAGCGCAATCACCTTGCGTCCCGAATTTTTTGATGTGTATCTCGACCTCGCTGTTGAGTTCAAGTTGCCCATTCGTCTTCCGTCAACGGTGTCAGCAGCACAAGCTGGTTTTCCATTCCGCGATCTTGCATCTGAAGAAGGTGTCGTCTTTCCTGATCATTTCGATCACGACTGGCGCGCAGGAAGTCGTGAACGAGTTATTCACGCTGTTCAGTCACTGCAACCAGGAGTCACAGAGATTCACATTCAGCCAGCAGTTGATACACCAGAGCTTCGCGCACTTGGTGACAACGCGTTGTCATGGATTGATGACTGGAAACTTGCCACGCAAGATGCGGACTTTGCTCAAATTCTCGCCGATAGTGGCGCAATAATGATTGGCTATCGCCAACTCAGGGATGTGATGCGAGCTGGCTGATCGCCTTTGTCGCATCTCCCGACCACAACGCTTCAAATAATGCCCGCGTTGAACCTTCGGCTTTCAACTTGCCTTTCATAAACGCAACGGTTGGATCAAGATCAACATCCTTCGCACCGATACGGACAACAACATCTGCATCATCTGGTCCGTCAACGACTTCTTCTTTCTTACTGAAAGAAACCACGTATTGCACGGTGTACTGCATTTTCATGCTGTCACCGCGGGTGAGTTTGCGTGTATCCCAATAAACAAGTCTGATTCGTAACTGCCGTTGCCCCACTGTGACACGTCAAATTCATCAATTGCTGAGGCCGCAAGTACCCAATCTTCGTACGGGTACACCTCGGCGAGCTCCTCATCGTCAAGACCAAACCACCATGGTTCATTAGGATCAATTTGTGTTGCGTGAGCGCGCAACGCTGCACTGCGCGCAGACAGATGTTTGGCAACATGCAAGCGAGTTGTGATGCGATGATCTTGTGACGGGCGGTTCAGCCAGTTTTCATCAAATGGCGATTTGCCCAACTTCTTCTCCATTGCTTCATGCGCTGCGAGTAAACGCTCTTTCGACCACAACGTGTAATACATCTTGAGCGGCTGCCATGGTTCACCAGCATCGGGATACCACATCGGATCTCCCGCACGTTGAAACGCAAGAACACTGATGCCATGAACGCGCAAATGGTCGGGATGCGGATATCCGGTTTGATCGTCGTTGTATGTGATGAGAACTTGCGGGCGTTCTTTACGAATAAGCGCAACAAGACGACCAGTCGCCTCATCAATGTCTGCCATGTGAAAACACTCTGGATTGTCGTTCGCCTCAGAGCCCGCCATTCCTGAATCGCGGTAGCCCAACATGTGCACAGCAGAAAAGCCAATTGCATCAACCGACGCCTGCAACTCCCCTGGTCGCACCTTCGCCATCATTGCCCGCTCTTCGTCGTGAGACAACCCATGAAATGGTTGGCCAGGCTCGCGCAGTGCCGGATTGTGCAAGTCGCCCTCTTCACCACCTGTACAACACACGAGAACAGTGCGCACGCCTTGTTTGGAATACATGTGAACTGTTGGCGCACCTTTCGATGCTTCATCATCGGGGTGAGCGTGCACCGTCAGAAGACACAATGGAAAGCCATCTCGTGACACGGGGGATGCCGTCATGGTGGTTAGGTTACTGACCATGCGTTCATTCATTGTTGGTGTGGTCGTATTTGCCGCAACCGTGTCGGCGTGTTCCTCTGATGACGGGCGCGACATGGCGCCGCCGCGTGACGATCAACAAGAATCAGTCGCTCCGGCGACAACGGTGAATGACCCCGCATCATTTGATTCACTTCCCGACCCGGGCGAAGGAGCATTTTCACTCGATGGCCCGTGGGGTACTGATGAACCGATCGATGCGCGATACACCTGTGATGGCCGCGATATCTCACCGTCATTGTCGTGGGCGGGAGCACCATCAGATGCGGTCGCGTTCGCAATCGTGATGACCGATCTTGACGCGCCCGAGTATGCACATTGGACAGTGGCAAACATCGATGTAAAGGCCGTGTCAGCAAACGAAGGGCAAATACCTCCGCTTGCAGTTGTCGCCGAGAACGGAAAAGGGGCCGCCTCCTACACCGGCCCGTGTCCCCCGAAGGGCACAACACACACATATCAAATTTCGATCTATGCACTTGGCCAAGTGTTAGAAGCACAAACTGGCGACCCGGCACCCGCGATGCGCGCCGCGATCGAGACAGCGGCACTCGACATCGCCAGCACGACATTTACGTACTCACGCTGACGAACGCCACCGTGCGGGTTTGTTCCACCGCTTTCGGTGTTCAATCTGTGAAACTAGACGCATTAGCGATGCCACGTCTGCCCTTCCCATCGGTGTCTTTGAGACCGACCCTGATGGTCGCCTCATTGGTGGCAACGACGCTTTCCGCGCATTGTGTCTCTCTGGTGGTCCGATCGTGTCGGGCACTGCTCCATGGGTGAACGCAACTGCTCACGTACGTACTGAATGCGAAAGACAGTGGCACACATACCGCACAGACGGCGGACAATTCAGCGTTGAGTTTCAACTTGGCACTCCAGCAGGTGAATCCATCTGGGTGAACGTGTCGATGCAACCGCGAGTTATTGATGGTCGCATTGTGGGGTATGTCGGCACTGCTGTTGATTGCACAAAGGCAGTCGCTCAACGACAACTTTCCCATCAACTTGTTGGATTACTTGACGTGTCAGGTGATGCGGTGTGCGTCTTTGATCGTGCTGGCAACGTCGAATTTGCAAATGACGCTGCGCGTTTGCTGATTGGTATCTCGAGTGGAACATTGGTTGCTGCTGATCCTGCTGCGCGTGCATTTATGCAAGCAGTACGCGACCAATTACCACGCGAGTTGATGAACACCCATGCCACAACAACATCATCGAATCGCTGGGAAGGCGAAATTGCATTTCGGTCTCCAGAAGGCATCGCTCGCACATTGTCAATTGTTGTTCAGGTTGTTCGCGATCCTGATGGCAGCATTCATCACTGGTCGACCATTGCACGTGATGTCACTGAAGCACGCCAAATGCAACACGAACTTGCTCGTCAGGCAACACATGACGCACTCACTGGTCTTCCCAATCGCGTGCTATTTCTTCGAAAGACGGGAGAAGCGCTGGAGCGCAGCCGCACCACTGCCACTCCGGTCACTGTTTTATTTGTTGATCTCGACAAGCTGAAACATGTGAACGACACCATCGGACACGCAGTGGGTGATCAACTCATCGTCACAATTTCAAAGCGTCTCGCAGCAGCTACACGACCAAACGACACCGTTGCGCGAATCGGCGGTGACGAGTTCGTGGTGTTGTGCGAAGGCCTGCTTGACGAACAAGTGGCACTCGATGTGGCTGAACGCGTCCGGGCATCAATCACGGGTTCACTTGTGTTGCAAGGAATTGAAATTGAATCGGGTGCCAGCATCGGCGTGGCGGTGTCCGACAACGAATTGCTCAGCGAATCCTCGTCACATGATGCCGCTGTCACCTTGTTGCGTCGTGCAGACACGGCGATGTATCGCGCTAAGCAACGTGGTCGTGGACGATGCGAGTTGTATAGCGACGACATGCACGCTGCCGCACGTGAGCGCCTTGCGTTGTCAAGTGAACTTGAAGTGGCACTTGCTAACGACGAATTCACCGTCTTGTATCAGCCCATTCAGTCGGCACACACCAATCGCATTGTCGCCGTTGAAGCATTGTTGCGCTGGAACCACCCGACGCGTGGCGAACTGGCTCCGGGGGCATTCCTTGACCTCGCGAATGAATCTGGTCTCATTGCTCCCATTGGCGACTGGGTGCTTGCAACGGCAGCGCGTCAGGTGCGCGAGTGGATTGATCAGGGAATCGTTGATCAGCGCCTCGCACTGCACGTCAACGTGTCGCGTCGCCAGCTCGCTGATACAACATTTGTTGACCGCGTTCTCACCATCTTGAACGATGCTCATCTTGACGGTCCTCAACTTGTCTGTGAAACATCTGAGGCGACACTTGTTGATAACAATCCGGCAATTCTGCGCTCAGTGAATGCTCTTAAGCGTGCAGGGGTGCGAATTGCGGTGGATGACTTTGGATCTGGCTATTCATCCCTTGCCGCATTGCGCACGTTCCCCGCCGACATGTTGAAACTTGATGGCACTTTGGTGCGCGACGTTGGTCGCACCGATGGGGGTGATGATCCGATCGTGCGCTCTCTCATTCAATTGGCGCATTCACTTGATCTCGTCGTGGTTGCCGAATGGGTTGGCAGCGATGATCACATACAGCGACTGCGTGTTTTAGGCTGCGACTTGCTGCAGGGCAATCGTGTTGCAGCACCAATGTCTGCAACTCAACTCACTCAGTGGGTAACTGCGGAGCCGGCCCCGTCCCCGCAAAATACGCAAGGACAGTAGACGCGTCTTTCGTCAATTGAAGGACTGCTTTGTCCCCCACCATGTCATTTTCCGTGGGCAACGTGTGTGAAAACACGTCTCCACTCGCGGCTGGTCGCAACTTGCGCGCCATGTCGACAAGTGACAAATTGGAGTCGACTGTGAGATTCGCAGCAAACGCATTCATCAATTGCTCGACTTCAAAAGGATGTTCCGTTGCATACGTGGCTGCCTGCTTCATGAGCGCAGTGATGAATTCACGCTGACGAGTACTACGACCAATGTCGCGTGAGGGATCCTCGCGCCACTCACCGTCAATTTTTTGCTGGAAGTATCGAGCACGTGTGTAGGCAAGCGCGCGTTTTCCGGACAACACCGGGCAACCGGGACGAGCGACAATGAAACCTGTTTGTTGATCACGCGATGGCACCTCAAAACAGATACGCACTCCTCCGACCGCATCCACCATCTCGCGAAAACCTCCGAAGTCAATTTCCATGTAATGGTGAATGGGAATATTCAGCGCGCGTTGCACGGTGCGTACCAAAGTGTCTGACCCCTCTTGGTATGCGACGTTGATGCGATCTTTCTTTTCTCCCACTCCAATTGATGCCCACAAGTCACGTGGGATCGACATGAGAGCGACTGTCTTTTCTTTCTTGTCATAACGCATGACAATCATTGAGTCAGAACGTTGACCGCCGGCATCTTCCGTCGATCCAATCGATGCGAAATCAGGGTCACTCGGGTCTATCGATGCGCGCGAGTCTGAGCCGACCAACAAATAATTCTCGATGTCGTCAGAACCTGGAGACAACACTTGAACTACTTCAGGAATACGAGCGACTTTGTCGAGTTGTGCATTGGTGGCTCGCACTAATCCAAGTGCGCCGGCAAATGCGGTGACTGCGGCTATGCCAAGAAATAATCCCCATCGAGGCACGCGTGCGATGCGCTCAATGCCTTGAGTGAAGTCTCGACCATTCGCCACGTCTCAAAGGTAGTTACTCATTCGTTGTTCGTAGGTGCACCACATCGGCGGTATCGATGCGATGAGACAGTGCGCATTCATCAACCACAATCAAACGACCATCACGTTCCACCCCGATGGCATGTCCAACAATGTTTTCACCGCTTGGCAAATCAACGCGCACACGACGTCCGATCGTTGCAAGCGATGACGTATACGCATCATGTCGCGCCTCATCGGTCAACGCCAACAGCTCATCTAAGTGCGCCAGCATCTCTTCCAAAAATTCAGCGGGGGCGATCTCGCGTGTCCATCCACTGCCTCGCAGACTTGCAGCATCAGGTGGCGCCCATCCCACGTTCACCCCGATGCCCGCAACGACATACGCCGGATGACCCTCGTCTGTTCGGCCACCCGCTTGGGCAAGGAGCCCTGCAAGTTTTTTATCGTCCACTAACAAATCGTTCGGCCACTTCAGCGACGCGTTCACTCCCACCGAGGTCGCCACTCGCGCGGCGGCCAGGCACACCATTTGGGTGAGTACGTGCAGATCCTCGGGCAGGTCACGAAACAAGAGGGAGACGAGCAGGTTCTCCCCGGCAGGAGCTTCCCATTGGCGCCCTAGACGCCCTTTGCCCGCTGTTTGGTGCTCGGTGCGCAAAACGCTGTGGTTTGGGGCCCCAGCCTCAGCCATCTCAAGGAGATCGGCGTTGGTGCTGCCCGTCTCGGGAACCCACGTGATGTGCCATTTGGCTCGTTGGTTCGCATTAGGTGTGTCCATACGACAAAGATTGTCACTTGTGTTGAAGAAAATCCTGATCGCAAACCGTGGCGAGATCGCCGTCCGGGTCATCCGAGCCGCCCGGGAGCTTGGCATCGCCACCGTTGCCGTGTATTCCGAGCTTGACCGCAACGCACTTCACGTGCGTTTGGCTGACGAGGCATATGCACTTGGAGGCCAAACCGCAGCGGAGAGTTACATCAACACTGAAGCAATTCTCAATGCGATCAAACAATCCGGTGCAGACGCCGTGCACCCGGGATATGGATTCTTCAGCGAGAACGCAGACTTTGCACAAGCCATCACCGACCTCGGTGTTGAATTCATCGGACCTCCCCCGGCAGCAATTGTTGAAATGGGTGACAAGGTCTCAAGTCGTAAAGCAGCACTACGCGGTGGTGCACCAATTGTTCCTGGCACCACAGAGTTTGTCACCAGCGCAAAAGAGATCTCCGACTTCGGAAACGAATTCGGCTGGCCAGTCGCAATCAAAGCTGCTTACGGCGGCGGTGGACGAGG
>Ga0169931_10005350_pt1 | contig 19587 bp, 15 predicted proteins | sample Kivu_15m_20L_FD_129675 | JGI IMG/M metagenome (GOLD analysis project Ga0169931, IMG submission 129675) | Freshwater microbial communities from Lake Kivu, Western Province, Rwanda to study Microbial Dark Matter (Phase II) - Kivu_15m_20L... | ecosystem: Environmental > Aquatic > Freshwater > Lake... | reverse complement strand
GCCGTTGATGATGCCGGCGATCCACTCGATGCGGTTGGCCGTCAGGCCCTCGCGCAGCGCCTTGATGATGGGGATGCCGCCGGCCACCGCGGCCTCGAAGGCCACGACCACGCCGCGCTCGCGCGCGGCGGCGAAGATCTCCGTGCCATGCACGGCCAGCAGGGCCTTGTTGGCCGTGACCACGTGTTTGCCGGCGGCGATGGCCTCGAGCACCAGCGTGCGGGCGATGCCATAGCCACCGATGAGTTCGACGACGACGTCGATGGACGGGTCGGCGAGGACCTGACGCGCGTCGGCCACCACGGGTACGGCTTCTCCGACGATGTCACGGGCGCGCACCACGTCGAGGTCGGCCACGACGGCGATCTCGATGCCGCGTCCGGCGCGGCGCCGGATCTCCGCCTGGTTGCGCTGCAGCACACGGAAGGTGCCACTGCCGACGGTGCCGATGCCCAGGAGACCGACCCGAATGGGCGAAGCGGCGGAGGCGGCGGCCGGGGCGAACGCGGGGCTGCTGGAATTCATGGATGTGAAGGTCTGTGCGACGTCGGCGTGCAGCCGGCGGGAAGGCGGCAAGGACTCAATGCGCGGCGTGGCGCCGCCGGTAGTGGGCCAGGAAGCGCTCGATGCGCCCGATGGCCTCGGTCAGATCGTCGGAGTTGGGCAGGAAGACGACACGGAAGTGGTCGGGCTCGGGCCAGTTGAAGCCCGTGCCCTGCACGATCAGCACCTTCTCGTCGGCCAGCAATTCGTAGGCGAACTGCTGGTCGTCGGCAATGGGATACATCTTGGGGTCCAGGCGCGGGAACATGTACAGCGCCGCCTGCGGCTTCACCACCGAGACCCCGGGGATCTGGCTCAGCATCTGGTAGGCCAGGTCGCGCTGCCGGCACAGCCGGCCGGTGGGCGCGACCAGGTCCTTGATACTCTGGTAGCCGCCCAGCGCCGTCTGGATCGCCAGTTGGCCCGGCGTGTTGGCACACAGGCGCATCGAGGCCAGCATGTTCAGGCCCTCGATGTAGTCGCGCGCATGCCGCTTGTCGCCCGACACCACCATCCAGCCCGCGCGGTAGCCGCAGGAACGGTAGTTCTTGGACAGGCCGTTGTAGGTGACGAAGAGCACGTCGTCCGCCAGCGAGGCGATGCTCGTGTGCGTGGCTCCGTCGTACAGCGTCTTGTCGTAGATCTCATCGGCGAAGACGATGAGCTGGTGGCGCCGCGCGATCTCGACGATCTCCCGCAGCAGGTCCACCGGATACAGGGCCCCGGTCGGGTTGTTCGGGTTGATGACGACGATGGCCTTGGTGCGCGGGCCGACCTTGGCGCGGATGTCATCAAGGTCGGGCAGCCAGCCCGAGCCCTCGTCGCAACGGTAGTGCACCGGTGTGCCGCCCGACAGCGAGACCACAGCCGTGTGCAGCGGGTAGTCCGGCGCGGGGATCAGCACCTCGTCGCCGGCGTCCAGCAGCGCGTTCATGCTCATGGCGATGAGCTCGCTCGCGCCGTTGCCGAGGTAGACGTCGTCGACCGAGACCCCGGCGATGCCCTTCTCCTGCGTGTAATGCACGACCGCCTTGCGCGGCGCGAACAGGCCCTTGCTGTCGGTGTAGCCGGCCGCCACCTGACTGGGCAGGTTGCGGATCATGTCCTGGACGATCTCGTCCGGGGGCATCAAGCCGAAGGCCGCCACGTTGCCGATGTTGAGCTTGATGATCTTGTGACCCTCGTCCTCCATCTGTCGCGCCTTGTCCAGCACGGGGCCGCGGATGTCGTAGCCGACGTTGGCGAGCTTGGCGGACTTGGAAATGGTCTTCAAGAAGGGCTCCCGAGGGGCTGCAGGCCGCCACACGACGCAAAACCTAGAATTTGACCACATGAAATTCCAGCCCGACCGCGCCGAAGGCGTGAACCTGATCACCCGGCACGAGCCCGGCCGCGTCTGGGTCGGTCCCCAGCATTTCGAGGGCGGCGTGGTGGTGCCCTGGAAGGGCGCGGTGCAGGATTGGCAGGTGCATGCTGTCTCGGACCTGCTCCCCGCGCACTTCGAACGCCTGCTCGGCCTGCGGCCCGAACTCGTCGTCTTCGGCAGTGGACCGAAGTTGCGCTTCCCGACCCCAGCGCTGCTGCGCTCGCTCATCGCTGCCGGTATCGGCGTCGAGACCATGGACACCGCGGCAGCCTGCCGCACCTACAACGTGTTGGCCTCCGAACACCGCGCTGTCGTTGCCGCCTTGCTGCCGGCCGCCTGAGCCCGGCCGAAACCAGTATTTCGGGGCTTGCCGCCGTGGAGGCGGCTGGCCTCGACGGGAGACATTCCTGGTTGCATCGAATACCCCGCCTATAATCCAGGGGTTTTGCCGGCCTCGGACCGGCGTCAGCGACGAGCACCCATGTCCATGACACCTTCGGTCAACAAAGCCCTTCCTGACTTCGAGGCGCCGGCCACCGGCGGCGTCAAGGTGACGCCCCAGTCCCTGCTGGGCCGGACCGTGGTGCTCTACTTCTACCCGAAGGACGCGACGCCCGGTTGCACCACGGAAGCCATGCAGTTCCGCGACAAGCACGCGGAATTCTCCGCCGCGGGCGCCGTGGTGTTCGGCGTGTCGCGCGACAACATGGCTTCGCACGAGAAGTTCAAGAAGAACCTCGAACTGCCCTTCGAACTCGTGGCCGACACCGAGGAGAAGCTCTGCCACATGTTCGGCGTGGTCAAGAACAAGATCATGTACGGCAAGAAGGTCAAGGGCATCGAGCGCAGCACCTTCCTGATCGACGCCGAGGGCGTGCTGCGCGCCGAATGGCGCGGGATCAAGGTCGCCGGCCATGTCGACGAGGTACTCTCGGCCGTGCAGGCCCTCCACAAGGCCTGAGCGAGGGGCGCCCGCGCCCTGTTCCCAACGCGCGCCGATCCTCCCCCGGGGGCGGCGCCTGCCCGCCCGTCGGCGCTGACGGCATCCAGCCATGCCCCTTCCCCGCCCGCCGTCCCGCAAAGCCGATCTGCTCGACCCTTCGGCCTACCGTCCTGTGGTCGCCGACGATGCCCGGGCGCGCTCCGGGCGCGGCACGGCGATTGATGTCGTGCCGGCCGATGCGGCGCCTCCCGCTCCGGCGGCAAGCGGCGGCGGGCGCGCGGCCGCCACGGCCGCGCGCAAGCGCGCCCTTGCGTCACCGGGAGGCCATGCAGCCTCGCCCCCGGCCGCAATCCCCGTGGCCAGCACCCCTGTGGCCGTCGCCACGGGAGCGTCCACGACTGCGCCCGTGTCCGTGCCCGCGGCTGCGCCCGTCCTGCCGTCTGCAGCCGCGCGCCCACGCCGGCGCACACGCGAAGCCGGGCAACCGAGCAAGCTCTTTGTGCTCGACACCAATGTGCTGATGCACGACCCGACGAGCCTGTTCCGCTTCGAGGAGCACGACGTCTTCCTGCCGATGATCACGCTGGAAGAGCTGGACGGTCACAAGAAAGGCATGAGCGAGGTCGCGCGCAATGCGCGCCAGGTCAGCCGCGACCTGGATGCCCTGGCGGCCCAGGGCACGCTCGACCCCGGCGTGGGCATCCCGCTGGCCAAGACGGGGCACCGCGAAGCCAGCGGCAGGCTGTTCTTCCAGACCACGATGCTGGACGTGCGCCTGCCGGCAGGACTGCCGCAGGGCAAGGCGGACAACCAGATCCTGGGCGTGGTCCAGGCGCTGCGCGAGCAGCAGGCCGGGCGCGAGGTCGTGCTGGTGTCGAAGGACATCAACATGCGCGTCAAGGCGCGCGCGCTGGGGCTGCCGGCCGAGGACTACTTCAACGACAAGACGCTCGAGGACGGCGACCTGCTGTACACGGGCATGCAGGCCCTGCCCGTCGATTTCTGGGAACGTCACTGCAAGACGATGGAGAGCTGGCAGCAGGGGGGGTACACCCACTACCGCATCAGCGGTCCGGTGGTCCCCAGCCTTCTGATCAACCAGTTCGTCCACCACGACGGCAACGGCGGCCCCGCGCTGCAGGCCCGCGTGACCGAGATCACCGGCAAGAGCGCGGTACTGAAGACCCTGCGTGACCACACGCACGCGCGCCACGCGGTCTGGGGCGTGACGGCGCGCAACCGCGAGCAGAACTTCGCGCTGAACCTGCTGATGGACCCGGAGTGCGACTTCGTCACGCTGGCCGGGACGGCCGGCACGGGCAAGACGCTGATGACCTTGGCCGCCGCGCTGAGCCAGGTGCTCGACGAGCGCCGCTACAACGAGATCATCGTCACCCGCGTGACCGTGCCCGTGGGCGAGGACATCGGCTTCCTGCCGGGCACCGAGGAAGAGAAGATGAGCCCCTGGATGGGCGCGCTCGACGACAACCTCGAGGTGCTGGCGCGCAGCGACAGCGGCGCCGGGGAGTGGGGCCGGGCCGCCACGAACGACCTGGTGCGCAGCAAGATCCGCATCAAGAGCATGAACTTCATGCGCGGACGCACCTTCCTGAACAAGTTCCTCATCATCGACGAGGCGCAGAACCTGACGCCCAAGCAGATGAAGACGCTCATCACCCGCGCCGGCCCGGGCACGAAGATCGTCTGCCTGGGGAATCTGGCCCAGATCGACACGCCCTACCTGACCGAGGGCTCCTCGGGCCTGACCTACGTGGTCGACCGCTTCAAGGGCTGGCCGCATGCCGGCCACGTGACCCTGGCCCGCGGCGAGCGCTCGCGTCTGGCGGATTACGCGTCCGACGTGCTCTGAGCCGGCCCCGTCCGGCGTCGGCGCCGCTTGGCGGATCGCCTCAGAACGCAGGCCGCTCGCGCAGGAAACTCGCAAACCGCGGCAGGCCCTGGCCCGTGCGTCCCTGGTAGGTGTAGCTGACGACGCTCCCCAAGCGCGGCGGACTGCGTCGCGTCGTGTCATCGAGCCCGGTGCCGAGGACGAACTCGCGCCCCTGGGCGTCGCGCACGCGCAGCGCGCCCACTTGCCCGGTCAGCCGGCCCTTGCCCGGAACGTGGCCCACCACGATCGCCTCGTCGTCCTGGCTGGTCTTCAGCTTCAGCAAGTTCGGGCTGCGCCCGGCGCGCCACAGGGTGTCCGCGCGGTGCAGCATCAGTCCCTCGCCTCCGCCTTCGACGACGTGATCCAGCCAGGCTCGCAGCGCCATACGGTCGGGCACCCGGCGCTGCTCGACATGCTCGAGCCCGGCCCACCCTGCTTGCTCGACGAGCGCGCGCAGACGCGCCGCGCGCTGCTCGAAGGTGCCCGGCGCGCCCGGCAGGTCGAACACCTGGTAGCTCAGTTCCCGCCATGCAGCATCGTCAGGCTCCTTGCGCCGCACCGCACCGACCAGATCCTCGAAGCAGCCGCGCCCCAGCCACAGTTCGCCGTCCAAGGGCACGCGCGGCAGCCTTGCCGTGAACCAGGTCGGCGCCTCGATGGGGATGCCGCTGCGAAAACGCAACACCTGCCCATCCCACCAGGCGCGAGCGCCGTCGAGCTTCTCGCTGACCAGCCAGCCTCGCGGGTCGATGTCGGCTGGCGCTTCCTGGGCCAGTTGCAGCGGCGCCACCTCGAGGCGGCTGGCACCCCAGGCGAGGCTTGCCGTCCAGGAGACCGCCATCAGGCCCAGGACACAGGCGCGACGCACACGATCGGCCGGTTCGGGCGTGTCGGCGGTCAGGCCTGCGCAGGACACGCGTTGCCGTTCGGGGCGGCGGGCAAGGGCGGTAAACAGCGATTTGGCGATCATCTGAAGTCCTTTCGGGGGCATGCCGTGAAGAACTTCAGTGTGCGCAGCCTCGCCGCCTGGCGCCATTCCCCGTTCGGGTCAAGGAGCCTCCCCCGAACGGGGGAGGCAAGGCCGCGCCCCAGCCCCAGGGTCAGAACACGTCAGGCCACGAGATCCTTGATCTGCTGCAGCGCCGAAGGGTCCTCGATGGTGGTCAGGTCCCCTGGGTCGCGCTGCTCGCACACGGCCTGGATGGCGCGCCGCAGCAGCTTGCCCGAACGGGTCTTGGGCAGCACGGTGACAAAGCGCACCCGCGCCGGCCGGGCCACGGCCCCGAGCTGGCCGTCGACCACCTTCATGATCTCGCCCTCGAGCTTGAGCGCGGCCGCGTCGCTGGCGGCCAGCGACGGGTCCTTCAGCACCGCGAAGGCCATCGCGACCTGGCCCTTCAGGTTGTCGGCCACGCCCACGACCGCCACCTCGGCCACGTTCGGGTGGCTGGAGATGCTCTCCTCGATCTCGCGCGTGCCCAGGCGGTGCCCCGCCACGTTGATGACGTCGTCGGTGCGGCCGAGGATGAAGAAGTAGCCGTCCTCGTCCCGGATGCCCCAGTCGAAGGTGCTGTAGAGCTGGCGGCCGGGAATGCTGCTCCAGTAGGTCTTGACGTAGCGCTCGTCGTCGCGCCAGACCGTCTGCATGCAGCCCGGCGGCAGCGGACCCTCGATGACGACGACGCCCTTCTGGTTCGGGCCCGTCAGCTCCTCGCCGGTGTTCTCGTCGACGAGCTTGACGTCGTAGCCGTAGACCGCCTTGCCCGGGGAGCCGAACTTGCTCGGCGCCGGCTCCACGCCGTTGCAGATCGTCAGGATGGGCCAGCCCGTCTCGGTCTGCCAGTAGTTGTCGATGATGGGTTTGCCCAGCGCGTCGGCGATCCACTTCGCGGTCGGCTCGTCCAGCGGCTCGCCCGCCAGGAAGAGCGCGCGCAGCGAGCTGAGGTCGTGGCGCGACAAGGCTGAAGGATCCTGCTTCTTCAGCACCCGCACGGCGGTGGGGGCGCTGAACATCGAGGTGACGCGGTACTTCTCGACCAGGCTCCACCACACCGCCGCGTCGGGCCGCGTCGGCAGGCCCTCGTACATGAGGGTGGCCATGCCGGCGATCAGCGGCCCGTAGATGATGTAGCTGTGACCCACGACCCAGCCGATGTCGCTGGTGGAGAAGTAGGTCTCGCCCGGCTGGCCGAGGAAGATGTGCTTCATGCTCGCGGCCAGCGCCACCGCGTAGCCGCCGGTGTCGCGCTGCACGCCTTTGGGCTTGCCCGTCGTGCCGCTGGTGTAGAGCGTGTAGCTCGGGTGGGTCGAATCGACCCAGGTGCAGGGCACGCGCGCGGCCATGTGCTGCTGGCGCAGCGCGTGGTAGTCGACATCGCGCCCGGGCTCCATCGGCATGTCGCTCAGGCCCCGGTTGACCATCAGCACCCGGGCCGGCTTGTGCGCTGACAGCCGGATGGCCTCGTCGAGCAGGCCCTTGTAGGGCACGACCTTGCCGCTACGGCTGCCCGCGTCGGCGCTGACGATCACCGTGGGCTGGGCATCGTCGATGCGGCTGGCCAGGCTGACGCTGGCAAAGCCGCCGAAGACCACCGAATGCAGCGCGCCGATGCGGGCACAGGCCAGCATCGCGAAGGCGGCCTCCGGGATCATCGGCATGTAGACGAGCACGCGATCGCCCTGCCCCACCCCCAAGGCCCGCAGGATAGCGGCCATGCGCTCGACCTCGGCCTGCAACTCGGCGAAGGTGTAGACGACCTCCTTGTCGACCTCGGTCGAGACCCAGATCAGGGCGCGCCGGTCCGGGTGCGTGGCGGCGTGCCGGTCGACCGCGTTGTGGCACAGGTTGGTCTTGCCGCCGACGAACCAACGCGTGAACGGCGGCCGGCTGTCGTCGCAGATCTGGGTGGGCGGGGTCTGCCAGTCGATCAGCTGTGCCTGCTCGGCCCAGAAGCCGTCCCGGTCAACCAAGGAACGGCGGTGGAAGTCGTCGAAGCCCATGAAGTCCCCTTTGCTGTGGCAGGTTCCGTGTGACGCGGCGCACTCTGCCGCAACGGACTTTCGGAGGGCTGACGCGGCGCTGCGTCAATCGATCCTGACGACGACGCGCCCGCGCACCTGACCCTGCATCAGCTTTTGAGCCGCAGGCAGCACGGCGTCGAGGCCGATCTCGGTGCACAGGCTCTCCAGCAGCGTGGGATCCAGGTCGGCAGCCAGCCGGTCCCAGGCTGTCCGGCGCAGAGCCAGGGGCGCCATGACGCTGTCCACCCCGAGCAGGGCGACGCCCCGCAGGATGAAGGGCATCACGGTGGTCGGCAGGTCGGCCCCCTGGGCCAGGCCGCAGGCCGCGACGGCGCCGCCATAGCGCACCTGGGCACAGGCGTTGGCCAGCGTGTGGCTGCCCACGGCGTCCACCACGGCAGCCCAGCGCTCCTTCTGCAAGGGCTTGCCCGGGGCCGCCAGTTCGGCCCGGTCGATGACGTCCGCGGCGCCCAGGCCGCGCAGGTAGGCCACCTCTGCAGCCTTGCCGGTGGCCGCGACCACCCGGTGCCCGAGCCGCGCGAGCAGTGCCACGGCCACCGATCCCACGCCGCCGGTCGCCCCGGTGACCAGCACGTCGCCGGCACCAGGGCGCAGCCCGTGGCGCTCGAGCGCCATCACGCACAGCATGGCGGTGTAGCCGGCCGTGCCGATGGCCATCGCCTGACGGGCGCTCAGGGCGGCGGGCAGCGGCACCAGCCAGTCCCCCTTCAGCCGCGCGCGCTGCGACAGACATCCCCAGTGCGTCTCGCCCACACCCCAACCGTTGAGGATGAAGCGATCGCCCGGCTTCCATGCCGGGTGGCCGCTCTCCAGCACCGTGCCGGCGCCGTCGATGCCGGCCACCATCGGCCACAGGCGCACCACCGGCGATCGGTTCGTCAGGGCCAGGCCGTCCTTGTAGTTCAGGGTGGAGTATTCGGGCCGCACCAGCACGCCGCCTTCGGGCACCTCGGGCAGCCGCGCGTCGTCCAGTTCGGTGAGCCCCGCGCGGAACCCGCCCGCGTCCTTCTCCAGCAAAACAGCCTTGAACATGGTGTCATCCTTTCCTTCGGGTCGTTGACACCCGGATGCGAGCCGCCTATTCTGCCGCCCGCGATGCGCTGCAGCCCCCTGCCCTCCCCTTTGCACCGGCACCGGACCGCCCGTCGCATGGCCGGCGTGCTCGCACTGTGCACCGCACTGCTGACAGGCTCGAACAGCCTGGCCAGCCCGGAGCCCGCAGCGCCCGGCGCCGACCCGCTGCTGCACCTGCTGCGCGAACGCGGCCTGCTGCCGGCCCAGGCACCGAGCGGCGGCAACGAACTGGTTCGCCAGGTCCGCGACGTCGCCTCCGATCTGGTCATGGCCGCGATGAATTTCATCGGCGTGCCCTACCGTGCCGGTGGCGACAACGGCAACAGCGGCTTCGACTGCAGCGGTTTCACACGCCATGTCTTCGAGATCAGCCTCGGCCTGGTGCTGCCCCGACGCGCTGACGACCAGGCGAACGCCAGGGGCTTGACGAGCATCGCGCGCGACGAACTGCGCCCGGGCGACCTTGTCTTCTTCAACACCTTGCGCCGCACCTTCTCTCACGTGGGCATCTACATCGGCGACGGCAAGTTCATCCATGCGCCGCGCGCCGGCTCCGACGTCCGCATCGAGGACATGCGCCAGGCCTACTGGCAGAAGCGCTTCACGGGCGCGCGCCGGGCCGATCCGCCGGCCCAGGGCGCATCTGTCGAGGCCCCGCTGCCCCGGCCCGCCACCAGCCTCGCGCGCGACGGTCGCTGAACCCGCGCCAAGCCCCCAGCTGGCGGGCCCACGGCACAATCCAGGCCCATGGGCGACAACGTCATTCCACTCGCCGACCTGCGCTACGCTGCGGCCGTGCCGCGCGTGCCCGCGCTCGCCGCGCCTCCCTCAGGCTTGCTGTCCGACCGGCTGGGCCGGCCGCTGCGCGACCTGCGCATCTCGGTGACGGATCGCTGCAACTTCCGCTGCGGCTACTGCATGCCCAAGGAGGTCTTCGACCGCGACTACCGCTTCCTGCCGCAGTCCTCGCTGCTGAGCTTCGAGGAGATCACCCGTCTGGCGCGCCTGTTCGTCGCCCACGGCGTGCGCAAGCTGCGGCTCACCGGGGGGGAGCCGCTTCTGCGCAAGAACCTCGAAACCCTGGTGGGCATGCTCGCGGCGCTGCGCACGCCCGAAGGTGAGGCGCTCGACCTGACGCTGACCACCAACGCCTCGCTGCTCGAGCGCAAGGCGCAGGCACTGGCCGACGCCGGGCTGAGGCGCATCTCCGTCAGCCTGGACGCCCTGGACGACGCCGTCTTCCGACGCATGAACGACGTGGACTTCCCAGTCGCCGACGTGCTGCGCGGCATCGACGCGGCCCTGGCCGCGGGGCTCGGCCCGGTCAAGGTCAACATGGTCGTCAAGCGCGGCACGAACGACCACGAGATCGTGCCGATGGCACGCCATTTCCGCGAGCGGCACGGGTCCGACGTCGTGCTCCGGTTCATCGAGTACATGGACGTGGGCAGCACGAACGGCTGGCGCATGGATGAGGTGCTGCCATCGGCTCGTGTGCTGGAGCGGCTTTCGAGCGTCTTCCCGCTCGAGGCGCTGGAGCCGGCGCAGCCCGGTGAGACCGCGCAACGCTGGCGCTACCGCGACGGTGGCGGCGAGATCGGTCTCATCTCCTCGGTGACGCAGGCCTTCTGCAGGGATTGCAACCGAGCCCGTCTTTCCACCGAGGGCAAGCTCTTCCTCTGCCTCTTCGCGGCCCAGGGCCACGACCTGCGGGCGCTGCTGCGCGGCCGCCAGACCTCGGGCGAGCCATGGACGGACGGACAGATCGCCGCCGCGATCGGGCTCGTCTGGGGTGAGCGCGACGACCGCTACTCGGAACTGCGCGGCGCCCAGGCCGCCCAAGCGGGCAGCGGGACGCGCCGCGTCGAGATGCACTACATCGGGGGCTGAGCGGCCGGCCCCCGAGGGGCTCGCCCGCCCATGGCCGCGATCAGTCGCCTGCGCCGGCCGCGGCCGGCAATACAGGCTTCGCGGGAGCTTCGGCGATCGGGCTGTGCCCGTCTTGCTGGTCGTCCCCGGGAAGTGCAATCTCACCTGGAACCGCCTTGCGCGCGAACCACGTATAGACAGTGGGCACGACGAAGATGGTGAGCAACGTGCCGATGGACATGCCGCCGACAATCACCCAGCCGATCTGGCGTCGGCTCTCGGCGCCGGCGCCGGTCGCCAGCGCCAGCGGCAGGGCACCGAGGACCATCGCGCCCGTGGTCATCAGAATGGGGCGCAGACGCAGGCTGGCCGCCTCGACGACGGCTTCCCTGACCTGCCGGCCCTGCTGGCGCAACTGGTTCGAGAACTCCACGATCAGGATGCCGTGCTTCGTGATCAGGCCGACCAGCGTGACGAGCCCGATCTGTGAGTACACGTTCAGCGTGCCCCCGCTCCACTGCAGGGCCGCCAGCGCGCCGAGAGTGGACAGAGGCACAGACAACAGGATGACGAAGGGATCGATGAAGCTCTCGAACTGGGCTGACAGCACAAGGAAGATGAACAGCAATGCCAGCACGAAGACCACCGCAAGCGCCCCGCTGGCAGCCCGGAACTCACGGCTCTCGCCGTTGAGCTCGGTCGCGTAGCCGGGCTTGAGCACCTTGGCGGCGGTCGCGTCCATGAACTGTAGTGCCTCGCCCAGTGAGTAGCCCGCCGCCAAGTTGGCCGTGATCGTGACCGAACGGCGCTGGTTGAAGTGATTCAGCTCCCGCGGGCTCACCGACTCCTTGACCTTGACCAGGGAGGAAAGCGGCACCATGGTGTCGTTACGGCCTCGCACGAACAAGCGCTCGATGTCCTCAGGCGTCGTTCGACCACGGGCGGTGGTCTGCACCAGCACGTCGTATTGCTCGGCATCGCGCTTGTAGCGCGTCACCGCGCGCCCACCGAGCATGGTCTCGACCATCCTCGCCACCTGATCGACGCTGACGCCGGCATCGGCTGCGCGATCTCGGTCCACCTCGAGTAGAAGTTCGGGCTTGTTCAGGCGCAGGTCGATATCGGGAGCAACGATGCCTGGGTTGCGCCCCATCTCCGCAAGGAAAGCCTGGGCCATGCGCGAGAGGTTCTCGTAGCTGTCGCTCGTGACGATGACGAAGTTCACCGGCCGAGAACGGAAGCCTTGCCCCAGGCTCGGCGGTGTGATCGGGAAGGCGGTGACCCCAGGCAAGGAGCCGACCTTTCCCTGCAACTCACGCGCGATCTGCATGGTTGACCTGTCGCGCTCCTCCCAGTCGATGGCACGCAACACCGCTGAGCCCTGCGCCACCGTCGGATTGCCGGCGACGATGAAGGTACGGTCAAACTCCTTGTAGTCGGCGGTGATGCGCTCGATCGCACGCAGGTAGCGCGCCGTGTATTCGAGCGTCGCACCGTCGGGCGCCGTGACGTTGGTGAGGATGACGCCGCGGTCCTCCATGGGCGCCAATTCGCTGCGGGTGGTCGTGAAAAACCACCAGCTGCCGCCGGCCGAGCCCAGCATCACCAGCAGGATCAACCAGCGGTGGCCGAGCACCCAACGCAGCGCCAAAGCGTACCCGTCGGTGATGGCCACGAGCACCCGCTCCATGCCCCGGTCGAAGGCGCTCGGCTTCGGGTTGTGGCGCAGCAGCTTGCTGCACATCATCGGCGTGAGCGTCAAGGCCACGAAACCCGACACGATCACGGCCCCGGCCAGGGTCAGCGCGAATTCGATGAACAGCCGCCCGGTGCGCCCCGGCGTGAAGGCCAGCGGCGCGAACACGGCCGCCAGCGTCATCGTCATCGCAAGCACCGCAAAAGAGATCTCTCGCACACCCTTGATCGCCGCCTTGAACGGCGTGAGCCCCTCCTCGATGTGGCGGAAGATGTTCTCGAGCACGACGATGGAATCGTCGACCACCAGGCCGATGGCTAGAACCAGCGACAGCAGGGTCAAGGTGTTGATCGTGAACCCGGCCAGCGCCATCAGCGAGAACACGCCGATCAGGCTGACCGGGATGGTCACCAGCGGGATGATCGAGGCGCGCAGGGTGCGCAGGAAGAGGAAGACGACCAGCGCGACCAGCACCAAGGCCTCGGCCGTGGTCTGGTAGACCGATTTGATCGAACGGTCGATGAAGACCGAGTTGTCGTTGGCGACGATGAAGGTCAGGCCCGGGGGCAGATCCTGCTGGATCTTGGGCATGGCCTCGCGCACGCCTTCGGAGATCTGCAGTGGGTTCGCCGTGGCATTTCGGATCACTCCGGCCGACACCGCGGGCGAGCCATTGAGGCGTACGATGGATCGCTCGTTCGCCGGCGCCTGCTCGATGCGAGCGACGTCGCGCAGCCTCACCGTGTAGCCGTTGACGACCTTGAGCGCGATCTGGGCGAACTGCGCCTCGGTGTTCAGGTCGGTGCGGGCCGTAACGTTGAACTCGCGCTGCTGGCTCTCGATGCGACCGGCAGGCACCTCGAGGTTCTGGCGTCTCAGCGAATCCTCGACGTCCTGGACAGTCACGCGGTAAGCAGCGAGTTGGTCGGGATCGAGCCAGATGCGCATCGCGAACTTGCGGTCACCGTTGATCTGGACATCGGCCACGCCGGGGATCGTCTGCAGGCGCGGCTTGACGATCCGGTTGATGGTGTCGGTGATCTGCAACGGCGTCAGGTTCTGGCTCGTGAACGCCAACCAGATCACCGGAAAGGCGTCAGCTTCCACCTTGGCGATGATCGGCTCCTCGATGGAGGCCGGCAGCCGCCCGCGGATGCGGGAGACACGGTCACGCACGTCGGCGGCCGCCGAATCCGGGTCCTTGCTGAGCTTGAAGCGCGCCGTGATCTGGCTCTGCTCGGCGCGGGAGATGGAGGTCAGGATGTCGATGCCGTCGATGCCGGCGATCGAGTCCTCCAGCGTCTTCGTGACCTGGGACTCGATCACCTCGGCAGAGGCGCCGAGCAGCCGGGTGTTGACCGTGACCACGGGCTCGTCGATGCGCGGGTATTCGCGCACCGAGAGGTTGGAGAACGACACAACGCCAAGCAGCACGATCATGAGCGACATCACGGTCGCAAACACCGGTCGCCGGATCGAGGTTTCGGAAATCTTCATCACAGGACTCCGTGTGCAGGGGCTCGGGGATCAGGGCCGAGCCGACGGCGCGGCGCCCTCGGGAGGTCGCGCCGATGGGGGCCGATCGCCCTTGGACCACTCCCCCTTCGTCCCCTCACCCTTGGTCCACTCGCCCTTGGGACGCTCGCCCTTGGACCACTCGCCCCTGGCGGATTCGCCGCGGACTCCATCGCCTCTGGGACCATCGCTCTTGGAGCCATCGCCCTTCGCGCCTTCGGCCTTGAACCACTCGCCCTTGGGTCGGTCACCCTTGGCGCCATCGCCCTTCGCTGCGCCGCCGGAGTACCCATCGCCACCCGCCGCCTCGCCCTTGGTCCAGCCGCCCTTGCCCTCGGCGCCGCCAGGCCCTTTGCCTGCGCCGCCACCCATGCCAGGGCTGCCGCCGGGCCGCCCGCCGCCCGGGCGGTTGAGGTCGACGACCCTCACGGGCACGTTCTCGCCGCGCATCAGCCGGGTCTGGCCCGCCACGACCACGGCATCGCCCGCGTCCACACCTTCGAGGATCTCGACCTTGCCCGGCACCCGCATGCCGATGCGCACCGGGCTGCGCTGCGCGACCTTGCCACCGGTCGGGCCATCGACCACCTTGAAGATGAACTGGCGCTCGCCCACCGGCACGAGCGCTTCCTCGGGAACGACCAGGGCCTGCTCGCGCACGTCGAAGACGGCTCGGACGCGCGCGAACATGCCGCCCCGCAGGGTGCCGTCGGCATTGGTCACCCGCGCCCGGGCGAGGATGGAGCGGCCGTTGGCGTCGAGTTGTGCGTCGATGGCCTCGACCCGGCCCGCGAACTTGCGCCCCGGGATCGCGTCGATGGCCAGCTCGACCGACTGCCCGGTCTTCAGACGGGTCAGGAAGCGCTCGGGCAGCCGGAAGTCGACCCACACGGAGGACAGGTCCTCGATCATCACCAGGTCGGCCCCGTCCTTGACGTAATCGCCGACGTTGACGGTACGAATGCCGGCAATGCCGTCGAAAGGCGCCAGCACCTTCATGCGGCCGATCTGCGCCTGCGCCAGGGCGACCTGGGCCTGGGCGACCTCGAGCGCGGCCGCGTTCTGGTCGACGGCACTCTGGCTGACGAAGTTCTGCGCCGCCAGCTCACGGCTGCGCTGCAGGTTCGTGCGTGCGATCGACGCCGAGGCCTCGGCCTGCTTGAGTTGGGCCTGCTGCAGCGTGTCGTCGAGTTGCACCAGCAACTGGCCCTTGCGCACGCGCTGGCCGTCGGCGAACTTCAGCCCCTGGACGCGCCCGCTCACCTCGGGCCGCAGGATCACGCCCTGGCGCGCGCGCAGCGTGCCGACCGCCTGGGTGTCATCCTCGAGGCGAGTCGCTTCGGCGCGCGCAACCTCCACCGGCGCAGGCCCGCCGCCGCCCGGCCCCTTGGCCCCGTCGCCCTTGCCGCCGGCACCCGGGGCACCACCACCGCCAGCGCCACCCGGGCCGCCACCGCCGCCCGCGGCACCCGCACCAGGCCCTGCAGCCGTGCCGGGGCCACCGGCCGGTGGACTCTCAGCGCCCGGAGCCGGCGCGCGCGCAGTCTGCGCGCTCGCGCCAGGACCCTGGTTCTGGTACCACCACGCAGCGCCCCCCGCGACGACGACGCCGACCAGGGCCACCACGAGATGGATCTTCTTTCCCGCCATGCTGGAACTCCGAGGTTGTCTCCAATGTACCCGGCCTTGCCCTTTTCAATACCAGGGTCTTGCAAAGCCGTTCACGACGCCCGGCCGCGGACGCTGTCGACTCCGCGATTGGCCAGGGCATCGGCCCGTTCGTTGCCCGGGTCTCCCGAGTGCCCGCGCACCCAGTGCCATTCGATGCGATGCGCCTGCGCCAGCGCGTCCAGGCGCTGCCACAGGTCCACGTTCTTGACGGGCTGCCCGGCGGCCGTGCGCCAGCCCTTGCGCTTCCAGCCGTGGATCCAGGTGGTGATGCCCTGGCGCACGTAGTCGCTGTCCAGGTGCAGGCTGACCTGGCAGGGGCTCTTGAGCGCCGCCAGGGCTTCGATGACCGCGGTCAGCTCCATCCGATTGTTCGTGGTCAACGGCGCGCCGCCCCAGATCTCGCGTTCGTTCGTGCCGCTGCGCAGCCAGGCACCCCAGCCCCCCGGACCGGGGTTGCCCTTGCAGGCGCCGTCCGTGTAGATCACCACGGGTTTCAACGGGAGCGGGTTCATGGCCGCGCGGGTGCGGGACCGGCGCTCTGCGCCGGCGGGCACGGGCAGCGCACACCAGGGCTCGGTCTCATGCGAGCGGTGGACCCTGGCGGCGCTGGCGTACCGTCACTGCAGGCCGGGGAGCACTCGCGTAGCGAGCCTGGCGGCGCGTCAGCCCCACCAGCCGCATGCCGCGCACCCGCTTGACGGCCTGGATCGCATAGACCGCCCCGAAAATGGGCCACCAGCGCGCACCCGTGCGCTCCATCCATGCCAGGCGGTCCAGCCAGTCCGAACTCACCAAGGGCGGCCGGAAGCCCCCGAAGCGCGCGGCCTCGACCTCGAAACTCAGGAGCTTCAACCAGTCGCGCAGACGACGGTAGCCGATGAGTTGACCTGCGCCGGGCTCGCTGCGGGGGCGGCGCAAGGCCCAGAGACTGACCGGGTTCAGGCCGAAGATCAACAGACGGCCCTCGGGCACGAGCACGCGCTCGACCTCGGCCAGCGTCAGGTGCGGATCGCGCGCCTGTTCCAGCGCATGAGCCAGCACGACAAGATCCAGGCTGCGACCCGGGAAGGGCAAGGCGTCGAAGTCGCAGTGCAGCGCAGCCGGGCGTCGAGGTGCATCGGCAGCGTCGGCTGCCGGCAGGTTCGCAAGGCTTTCGGCCGCCCCGAGTTCCTCGCCCGGTCCGCCCTGGACCGCGAGCCACCGATTCGAGATGCGATTGGCCTGAAGCGCCCGCAGCGAAGACAGGCCCAGTTGAACCGCGTGAAACCCGAAGGTGTCTGCCAAGGCGGCGTCGGCCCAGGCCTGTTCCCATTGCACGAGCTGCCGCCCTGAGGGCGTCACCCACCAGGGCCGCGCCCTCGGGCCGCTCTCTATAATTTGATTCTTGAGCGACATGAACCTCTCAGCTTTACCGGCCTTCTCCGACAACTACATCTGGATGCTCGACGACGGGCGGGATGCGCTGGTGGTCGACCCAGGCGAGGCGGGCCCGGTGCAGCAGGCCTTGCGTGAGCGCGGCTTGCGATTGGCAGCGATTCTAGTGACGCACCACCACGGCGACCACACCGGCGGCATCGAAGAACTCCGTTCTTTCATCGACGGGCCGGTCTGGAGCCCGGCAGCCGAGCGCACGCCAGAGCCCCGGCAGCCCGTGCGCGGAGGCGACGAGATCCACGCGCTGGGCCTGCGCTGGAAGGTCATCGATGTGCCGGGCCACACCGCCGGACACGTCGCTTTTTTCGCGCCGGAGGCCCCCGGCACCCCACTGTTGTTTTGTGGCGACACTTTGTTCTCGGCGGGCTGTGGCCGCTTGTTCGAGGGCACCGCCGGGCAGATGCACGCTTCTCTGCAGCGGCTCGCCGCCTTGCCCCCGGAGACCCGGGTGTGCTGCACCCATGAATACACGCTGTCCAACCTGCGTTTCGCGCAGGCGGTCGAGCCCGGGAACACCGCCCTTGAATCACACCGGCAATGGTGCGACTCCCGGCGCGCGCGAGGCCAGCCCACGCTGCCCTCGACGCTGGCCATCGAGACCCGCATCAACCCCTTCCTGCGCTGCCAGGAGCCCGAGGTTCGAGCCAGCGCGCGCACGCGCGACGCCACCGCCGACGACCCCGTGGCCGTCTTTGCGGCCCTGCGGGCCTGGAAGAACGAGTTCCGATGATCCTCCTGCCCTCCTCGCGCCTCGCCCGGCTCGGCACCTGCCTGGCAAGCTCAGCCGTCTTGATGGCATCAGCGGCTGCCAGCGAGCTCGGGCCATCTGGCCTGCAGCCCCAGACCGGCACCCCCTTCCTGCTGCAGGTGTCAGCCCCGGCGGCACCGCCCATGCGGCTGCCGCTGCCGAGCGGAGTCGATCCCGAATGGCAGTCCCTGCCGGGAGTCACCGGCACTGCGCATCTGGAGGGCGACGCCCAGGAGCCTCGCGCTCTGACGTCGCCGGCCTTGCCGCCCGAGGGCTCGGACGCCGCGACTCAGGAACGTGCCGACCTGTGGCAGCGCGTGCGCGGCGGCGTGGGCATCCCGGATCTGGACGGCGACCTGGTGCGTCGCTGGGAGCAGTGGTACGCGACCCGGCCTGATTACGTCGAACGCATGACACAGCGCGGCGCGCGCTACCTTTTTCACATCGTCGAGGAAGTGCACAAGCGCGGACTGCCCGCCGAGCTGGCGCTACTGCCATTCATCGAGAGCGCGTTCAACCCGCAGGCGCTGTCGGTGGCGCGCGCCTCGGGGATCTGGCAGTTCATGCCAGCCACGGGGCGCGATTTCGACCTGCGGCAGAACCTGTTCCGCGACGACCGGCGCGACGTCATGGCCTCGACGCGCGCAGCGCTGGACTACCTCGAGTCGCTGCACCGCATGTTCGGCGACTGGCAACTGGCCCTGGCGGCCTACAACTGGGGCCAGGGCAATGTGCAGCGGGCGCTGCAGCGGGCGCGCCGAGCCGGCCAGCCCGACGGCTATGCCGACCTGCGCATGCCCGACGAGACGCGCAACTATGTGCCCAAGCTGCAGGCCATCGAGAACATCATCCTGGATCCACAACGGTTCGGCCTTCGGCTGCAGCCGCTGGAAAACCACCCCTATTTCGTCGCCGTCGAGATCGACCGTGACATCGACGTCGCGCTCGTGACACGACTTTCGGGTCTCAGCGAGGAGGACTTCCACGCACTGAACCCGCAGCTGAACAAGCCAGTCATCCTGGCGGCGGGTACGCCGCAACTGCTGCTGCCCTACGACAACGCCAAAGCGTTTCGCGAGGGTCTGGCCGAGCACACGGGCCCGTCGGCCACCTGGACGGCCTGGGTGGCGCCGCGCACGCTGGGGATGGCCGAGGTCGCGCGTCTGACCGGGATGTCCGAGCAGCAACTGCGCGCGGTCAACCGCATCCCCGCCGGCATGAAGCTGCGCGCGGGCTCGACGCTGCTGGTCCACCGCGCGCAGGGCGCCCAGTCCAATGTGAGCGAGCGCGTCGCCGACGAGGCCAGCATCGCCCTGGTGCCCGAGCGACAGGCCCAACGCAGGCGCACCATCCAGGCCTCGTCCCGCGGCGAGCCGCTGGCGCGGCTCGCACAGCGCCACGGCGTCTCTGCAGCGCAACTTGCGCGCTGGAACGGCCTGTCCGCCAATGCGCAGCTCGGACCGAGCCAGCAACTCGTGTTGCTCGCCCCGCCCACGTCATCTCGGCCCGGCGGCGCGCAGCGCACGGCCTCCCGGACGGCCCAGGCGCAGGCCGCGCCCCGGGTCAGGGTCGCGCAAGCGCAGCCCGGCCCCCGCCGCTGAGCGCGCGCAAACGCGCGACAAGCGGGCTACCGGGTCGGCTCACGCGGCCCAGAGCGGCAGCAGGAAGATCGCGACACAGACCAGGTAGCCGGCGATCCATACCAGGGAACGCTGCGCGGCGCGGTCGCCCACGTACAGTGCGACGTAGGTGATGCGCAGCAGCACGAACACCACCGCCAGCGCATCGACATGGC
>Ga0169931_10005349_pt1 | contig 19588 bp, 10 predicted proteins | sample Kivu_15m_20L_FD_129675 | JGI IMG/M metagenome (GOLD analysis project Ga0169931, IMG submission 129675) | Freshwater microbial communities from Lake Kivu, Western Province, Rwanda to study Microbial Dark Matter (Phase II) - Kivu_15m_20L... | ecosystem: Environmental > Aquatic > Freshwater > Lake... | reverse complement strand
TGTCTACGCTCTGACCGCTCTTCCAAATCTTTACTATATCGCTGCTTTTCTTCTAGTATATCATGTGCTACATATGCAAAATGATTCCATGTGGGATTTGTTATTACATCAAAATAATATTCTAGTAGTTCGTAGCAAGTGTCAAGACCATAGGACTCAATAAGTGCATCGGCAGACCACTGTTCAATCCATTTGTTATATTGTGGCTTCTGTCCTAGTTTAAACTTATAGTGTTTATCAAACCTACTTAACAGAGCCAGTCGCTTCTGTTTATCGGTCACACTACTCTGTTTCTTCTAGTTCTATCTTTGCTTCGGCTACTTTTTCAGTTAACCTATCTTCTACAAATTTATACACACGCTCAAAAGCCTGATCTATATCTTCTCCATCACGCTTTGAATCTACAATTCCTAAATCAATTCTTAGCGATTGAAAATTTCCTAAATTCTGAGTATAGCCCAGTGTTACTGATACTTTTGTTTCTTCCATTTCATACCTTTCTGTTATATTGATTCTGACCAAATTGGTATAAATCTACCGTCTTCAGTCTTCGTATATGTCAGTATACCATCTCCCATTCGGCGTGTCAACTCAGCCTTTGTTGGTGTGATATCGTTTGTTATTAAATTATCTTTTCTTGGTCTGCCAATGTGGTATGTAGCCAGTATATCACGAATCTCTTTTACTTGCAATTCAGAATAATAAGATCGTACTTGCCACCCTCTTGCCCCGCCTTTTTGTGAACCAGTGGGAAATGGTATAACACCACGCTTCATAAGTGAAGGCATATATTTTTTATGTCTATTAACAAGATCAGCAGTTTCTCCTACTGTATATGCCCGTTCTCTTTTAGTCTTAAAATCATTTATTAGACAACTCTCTAATCTATCTTTATTAATATTATATATTGACATAATGCCATTTGATCTGTTATAATGCACAACTCTAACAAGATCTTTATTTAAAAACCAAACCTTTTTATTTCCAGGTATTACAGGGGCGAGATTGTACTCTTCGCTCGTTCTATTTCCTTTGCGAGTAGCCATCTACCTTCCTCCGATTCAGACGGTGGATGAAAAAATTTTCTTGATCCACATACCAAACAGTACACTTCTAAGTGTGAGACTAAATTGTAAACTCTGTCTATTAACATTTTGTGAAAACATTTTGTACATTTGATCATTAAAGGGGAATGCCAACAACCAATATATTGACTGATACTGACAAGTTTCCAGTTTCATTAAATCTAACTAAACCTTCTACTCGTGAAGTTCCTACGCTTTTTAAGACTACACTAACATTTTCTCCAGCATTGGTTTGTCCTATGTTAACTGGTGTAGCAGTTGCGACTGGCTTAAACTTAAATTCTGCTGGAAACACATATTCAAAAGTTTCTTCATCACCAATATTTTTTGAGGAGTTAGTTACAACTACCTTTTCTGTTCCTATGATTCTTGCTTCAGAAGCCTTTACAGATCTTGGCCCATCTCCTGGAATATCGATAGTTACATATTTTGAAGATGAGGGTGATATTTGTTTAGACAACTCGTTTATCGCAGTTACTATACTATATATATAGTTTACGTCTAAAGGTTGTCCTCGTTCTGGTGGTGATATTTGTGCCATAATTCCTCCTGTATAATTATACCAAACTTAATGTTCCAAGGTAGATAGTGTTGCTATCTCTTCTTTCTTTAAATAATCCGCCTATTTGTACGGCTACATTTATGCTGGTTCCGCCCTGACTAATAATAGAATAGTTATTGGAAGTAGCAGTTCCATGGTATGTATACTCTGTTTCATTATTATATTTTGTAAATATATCATAAGTTAATATGTTAGGCACAGAATCCCAAGCAACTACAATAATTGAGTTAACCCTTTCAATTCTGCCACTGACTGGCTGCAGGCTTTTGCCAATAACCTTATGAATTAAAGACCAGTGTGAATATCTATTTTTATCTTGTGATGCTATTCTGTAGCGAATTAGGTATTCGCCATCCTTGCCTGCAGGTGGTAAAGACGACCTTGGAATAACTATTTTTTTAATGCCTTGATCAGCCATTATTAATATTCATCCCAAATCTAAATTCAATATAACTCGTTGTGTTTGATTCTTTTATCACTGTTGCAGCATCTGTATTTTTAATTACTGAGTAACCAACCAAACCGTACAGAGGATTGATAGATGTAACGTTTTCTAATCTTACAGCATCTAAGCAAACATAAAAATCATCAGAAAGAACATTGTTTGCAATAAAGACTGATGTGTAAACCTTAATTGTATTTACAGAATCCCAGTTAAACCCTGTGCTACTTTTTCTTAATTCTTGTAATTGTTTTTTGCTAACAATGTATCTATTATTTGCAAAATCATAATTTTCTATAATTGCTTCAAACCTAGCCCACTGTCCTTCTCCAAAAACATCTGTGTCTGAAAACTCAATTAAAACATAAACTTTGTCTGGATTAATAGGAGAAACATTATTAGCATTTTTATTAACAACAGAAAACGCAAGCCTTATTTCGTCCGTAGGGGCGTTCTTGCTTAAGTTTAAAGTTGTTCCACTTAATCCTACATAGTTGCTGCCTGAATTTGCATTAAGTCTTGGGATTCCATCTACTATTTCTTTTGATAAATTTGACATAGATCCGTTTGTAATAACAATATTATTTAAGAATCTACATCTTTCATACCGCTCAACCCTTTCTGGATTGGTAAAAACTCTATTATTTGCGTTTGTTGTAAATGCGTTTAGGTCTAAGCCGTTATTTTTAATATGTATTTCTCCACTAGAACCTGTAGAGTCTAATGGTTCATATTTTGGCAATAATGCAATTTGATTATTGTATTTCCATCCTTCAGATTCAGAAAAAGAAAATAATGTTTTGCTATCATATGCTCCAGCAGTTGGATTTGCTCCTGCAGAATAAACTCCAATTTCTGAAATCTCATATCGTTCTTCAGTTGGAAGTTCTGCCGTAAGAACTACTTTGGCAGTTCCATCCTCGTCTTTAATATATCCTCTGGAAGTAATAGGAACACGAAACATCTCAAAGTCTAAAGAGGTTTTGTCAGAGTAATCTCCGAAGGGTACTTCAGGATCTGGGTCTAGTGGCTTTGCTCCACAGCCTACAGCAATGTAGGAGGCATACGCTGGGGACTGTCCCACAAGGTATTTAGCAATTATATTTTTGCCATCATTAGTTATCATAGTTATTCCACCTCGTATATTGTATCATTAAGAACAATTCCCTGCTGAAGTATTTGAACCTCGACTTGCTCTTCCTTGCCCATATTAATAACATTTATTACAATATCACCCGTTCTAGGATCTGTATATACTATTTTACAATTGGCAATTTCTTTGGTTTCGTCAAGTGGATCAAGCGTATATCCAGTGCCACACTCTGGTATTCTATCGCCAAGTTTGATGGGAAAGTTTTTAAAATATGAGTCAGCAGTTTTTTGTAATGCAAGAACATTTTGTGGATTGTATTGAAAAAATATAGCACTTAAATTTTTGATGGGACTATAAATTACATTTTCTCCATTGATTAAATCGTTTCTAGATATAGTAATTATTTCGTGGCCCCCAATATCTTCAAATATTAAGTCAGTCATTATTTCAACTGGAACGGTATCAGGAGGAACAATAATTAAATCTGGGGTAGCAGGTCTGATTGCCTGTGGTTTAGCAATACTTGGAGAGGACTGCGGAATCTGTGGTGTTGGGTTAGTTGCCATTACTTTACCTCACTTAAATATAGTGTCATATCTGGACCGTCTGTACCCTTACTATATTCAATATAATATACAACATATCTATCGTTTGCAATTTTTTGAATATTATCTTTTGTATACTTAACAGAAACAATGTCTCCTAATTGAATTGTTGAGTTAGCAAAAATTTTAACACCTATAGATTTTCGTGGTTTAATAACTTTAGACAATAGCCATTTCATTAAGCCGTTTGCCTGATCTTGTGTTTGAATGTATGAAGTTTGAACAGAAAAATCTTTTTTCCCATATGTCATTCTACTTAATTTAATATCTTCATAATCTTTATTAATTTTAAATGGAGACACCACTACATTTGATCCTTCTAAAACGGGATCAGACAAAGAACTATTTTTAGAATAATATTCGTCTACAGTTAATTCTCCATTAGATTCTTGAGTAAAAGTTACTCCTTGAATTCTTAAATAATTTCCAGTGGTCTCATCTAAACTTAATGCAGTATCTGTAGCATTAAATATCATAAACTCGGCACCATACGATCCTGCTCTAAAACCAGAAACCGTATATCCTTTTATTTTATTAAATGTTGGAGACATCTTTGCATAAAGTGCAGGGTAGGCCTTATCATATCTAATATTAAATGTAGCAGCCTCACGCATGATAGTTCCAAACTCTTCAAAATACATACTATATTTGTTAGGTTCTGAACTACTAATTCCAGATAAATATGTTCCTTGAATAATACCGCTCATAGCATATTTTCTAAATGATTCTGTAGCATTAATCTCATCATCATAGATACTATTGACTGGTGTGTTTAAAGCAAAGACAGCATTTTGACTATAGTTATTAGACAGAGCATATATATTCTCAAACATAACTCTTGATGATCCACGTACAAATAGGGCCATATTGTTGTATATTGGAAGAGGATCTTGGTCTACTACTGTAGTCAAAAGTGATCCATTCATGTATAAATGAAATACTCTTGCGTTACCCAAGGTTTCGTATTCAATACCAATATCATAAACAGTTACATTTTGCTCAGATGCCATTCTATACTGACCTGTAAACTTTCCATCATCTACAATAATATTTCCTAAACCCTCCCAAATTTTTACTGGAATAGCGTCAGAAGAAGCAGAGTCTTTTTTAATTTTGTAAAATATAACATTGTGTACATTCTGTCGTTCAAGAGTAGATACGCTAGAACTTCCAAGTGCAGTTAATTCTAAATAGTAGCCATTGTTTGTTTGTGGGTTCACCATGACGGCAAGACCTCCACCACCTCCAGAAATAGTTATATCTTTGTCTGGGGTTAAACCTGGAATAGTATAATAAGTTGTGCTGCCATTTGCAGTCTGACCACGACTTGCATTATTTTCTATCTTTCCTATAATTCTCATTCTTGTACCAAAATGTTTAAATGTATTGTCAAGTGGCTTGTAGACATAAGAAACAAAATCTCTTGGTTTTTCTGTTACTGGAATTGATGGTCCCTGCATAACAAAAGCAGAAGACTGTATGGTTCCAGGCTTTGTCTCTGTAAAAGTATTTACATCTGACTCAGAATTAAAGGTAGCAGACATGAAATTTCTTATAACGCCATTTCTTGTTGTTTTTTTAGCAAGATCATTGTTAACTCCCGCAGCGCCTACGGTGGTTGTTGGTGCCTGAGTATTTTCTTCAAATAAATATTTAGACTGCATAGAACACCCTCTAATATTGGCATCATTTCTCCAATACGAACTTAGTCCTGCATAATGCTCAGTAACTGAAGTCCCAAACTGACCTCTTCCATGTTTAGCAACTGATCCATTTTTTAATTTTAATACTCCGCTAACCTCTTCATAGTTAGGCTCAGTATAAATTCTAACAAGTCCAGTTGGATATATTTTTCCGTTAAAGGGTAGTTGTGAAAAATAATATTCATATTCTTGTGCATTATTAATCCAAACATTACCAACTCCAGCAACATTAAATTGAGCAGCATCATATTTAATTATTTCACCATTAGAATAGAAATATCCGTTATATCTTGCAATCCAATAAACCCCTTCGCCAAAATCTATAACATTATTTATTATTTCTCTATTGACAACTGTTGGCAATTGGTTAGACAAATTAGAGTTAAGTGGTATAGCACTTAAAAGATAAGAAGACTGCATACCTGTTTCATTGTTAACAGATTTAGTGTTTTCAGTTCCAGCAACTTCCCATAAAAGTACTGGCTTATAAATCCAGTTTCGATCCATGTCAATTAAACTTGCTTGCTTAATAGTTCCAACAGACCGTTGTATATATTTTTCAGAATAGTTAATCTTGCCGTCATTAAATACCTGATTTTCTTCTGATGCAATTTCAATAATGTTCGGCATAATATTTAGAGTTGAATCAGGATCATTGCCAGACAAATAGGCATCTATAGTTCTTTGACTCTCTGTTGGCATAATATAGTCTTTACTCATCATAACAAAATTATTATATTCATCAAAGAACATTGCGGATTGAGATGCAATAGCCAACTGTTCTAGAACTTCTGCAACGCTAACATCTGGCTCTACATAAAAGTAAGGAATAATTAATTCTGTTTCATTGGCTACTCTTTTAAAGGTATAGTTAGCAAAACCAACCGAGTCTAAAAGAAATGCTACTGCAGAACTAAGAGATACATTTGTCATTAAAGTTTGTGGGGCTGTTAAACTTTCAAAATAAAAAAACAAATCTCGTAACTCTAACTCTACTGTTTGATCTGTTTTATCGTTTTTTGGAAATCCGTCTGAATATAATGTTTTTACTGGAATATAATAATCCCATCCGTCTACATTAAAAACAATATCATAAAATTTAATCTGTAGATGTCTATTAATATAATTTTTAATTATACTTGTGTTATTATTTTCATTAAATGCATCATCATAATCAAATATAGAAAGTGAACCAGTTGATGCTAGAAGTTGACCTACTGGCAATCCGCTAACACCTAAATCTGAAGCACTCTTTTTTACAGAAAAATCTAAGACCTTGTCAGATATATTTGCTGTTAACCTTGGAGACATTTCTATAAGATCAAATGTACAGTTTGATTTATTCATTGTATCGATAACAATTCTAAGACCTTTAATGTTATCAAACTCTCTATAGGTTTCAAAACCACCGCCATTTAAATACTTGGTCGGATTGGTCATATCTGTTACAAAGTTTGTTAGTCTATCTACTTCAGATTCCTCTAAGTACCATCCATATTCTGGTGTAAAAACTCTGTAGTCATTTATCTCGTCAATCCAGATATGAAATTCGCCTATGTCATTTTCATTAGCACAAACCAAATATGCATAACCATTAACTGATTTTTCTGGTAATAATGTTATTGAACTATATTTTTCTGCATAAACAAATATATCTTTATACTGCTTTGGAACTTTTAATCCATAGGCTAACTCAACATACCCGTCACTTTTAATAATAGGGGTACCGTCTTTTCTAACAGAAGATTGACTAAAGGACAACAGATCAGTCCAAGAGTTATTTTTTAAAGCCTGTACCTTCCATCTAGTTGGAGTTGCTCTTTTAGAATCACCGTAGAATGGATCAGGGATAGAGGCAGATGACGAAGTAAAGGTGCCGAGATCTACACTGCCTACATGTGTTTGCATTTTAATAACAACCCTATTTGCAGACACCGCCTCTTTATATACAATAAAAGGTGCTGTATCCTCAATGGAAAACTCTCCATTTTGAGCAAGAGATATGCCATACTCTATACCATTTTCCGTTCTAAATGATGTCCAATATTTAAAAGAATCTTTAACGTCTGGCATGTAGTATCTAGGGCGACTAGACATATTAATATTGGGGTGATGTAAATAATTATTTGACAAAAATCTTGCTTTATTAATTCCAGATCTTGGCCTAAATTGTTTAAAACAATCTTCTAAAGAATAAATCATTTTTAATTTTTCTTTATTAGATTTTAATGTTATGGGCACATCGTCATTTGTATAGCCTCCATCAACTACTACGTCTGCATCTGTAGCGCCAAAATAAAATGGCACTGCAGTATCCTTGGTTTCTGATGGATCAAAGTTGCTTGGAATAATTTTGTATGGAGAGTTTGACTTAGTTGGTCTATATCTATAATTACCAATTTTAAAAATATTTGTTGGAGAATTTAAGTTCCATTCAGCAATCACAGCACTCTTAGTTTTTACTACAGAAGATGTCTCTAAATGCTTTTTTAAATCTTCATTATAAAACATTATGCCTCTTCCAAGCCAATAGAAATATTCCAAAGGTCTAGATTTGGTCCACGCTTGTTTACAGTATATGAGAAGTCAGTAAAGAAAACCTCTATGAGTTGATTGTATTGTGGTAGATGAGCGTATGCTGAATCATCTTTTCCAAATACAGAATATTTGTCATATGCCAAGTAGCACCAAAAAGAACCTTGATGATTCTCATACCAGTCTAGAAGTTCTACTCCTCCTGCACCGCCGTCAGTTGTATGATTTGGGATGTTGCTTTTTCCTTCTGAATCAAAGTCTGGATTTAAAGAAAATCCTCTTGATGGTAAATTTGTATAATTAAAAGATATCGATAATTTATCCGCAATGTGATAAGAGCGCATTCTGCCATTTATCATTCTTTCTCTTTTTTCAATTCTTATATTTCCAAAATCTATCTGTGATCTATTATCATCTGATAATATTAAAAATTGATCAATATTCTGTGGGTTAACCTCAGAGCCTGGATTAGCATTAATTTCAAGACCGTTAGGCACATACAAACCATTTTCTAGTTTGCCAGAATTGTCTGACCAAAGCATGGCTTGAGGTCTATTATATTTTTTACGACCAGAGATATATGTACTGGTTGCCATTATAGTCTAACACTCCTTAACTTCTGAGAGTTTACTCTCTGTATATTTGTCATAACTGCCTGAGCAATTTCATCTGGATTTGCATCAGACTTAACATTAACACTAATACTATAATTATACACTGAGTCTCCAACTGACTCCCCGCTATTTATTGCCTTCATAGTATCAATGCCATGAGTATTAACAGCATACTTACTCATTACAAATTCTCCTGGAGTAAGCATTGCTGGAACAATATCACTTCCTAAAGACTTAAAGTTTACAAAGGCACCATTATTTAGATATTTGATTAAACCTCCAGCAGCCTTTTTCTTTGGAATAGTACTTCCTCCAAATGGCAGGCTGGATGCTGGAACTGTATTGCTGCCAGTAGATTTAGGTTTAACTACTGGTTTAGGTACTGGGTTTCCTCCAAATGGCATACTAGACTTTGGAACAGTATTTCCTCCTGTTGGCTTAATAACAGACTTTCCGCCAAATGGCATACTTGATTTTGGAACTGTATTAGGTTGAACTGGGATTACACTTTTTCCTCCAAATGGCATGTTATGTGCTGGGATTGTATTAGAAGACTTGGGTCCTCCAAATGGCAGTTTGTCTGGTGAAACTATGTTTTGACCGACTGGTTTGGTAGAACCACTTGTTGAGCCACTCTTTGAACCACTTGTTGAGCCACTCTTTGAACCACCTGTTGAGCCACCCTTTGAACCACCCGTTGAGCCACCCGTTGAGCCTGTTTTTAAGTCATTGCTAGTATCTTCATCTTTCTTCCTAAAGTTTCCAGTATCTATATTTACACCATCGCCATCGCCATCTCCACCATTATTGCCACCATTATTGCCACTACTGCCATCATTGCCTTCTGTTACATACTTAACAGTTATAGTTACTGTTTTACTTTCAATTCCATCATATAATGCTTTTATTTGTGCCCATGTTGCTGCTGCTGCAGTGCTTTGAGCATTAAACCCATCAAGTGCATCCTTGAGATCTTTTCTAAGTTTTTCATCTATTAAAGTTAATTTAGCAAGTGTTTCTTCCCATTGATCTTTTGTTTGTCCAGCAACCTGTCTAACCCTATCATTGTGAGCAATAATGTTGCCAAGAACTGTCATTTGATAATCTAATTTTAAATTCTTTAATGTTTCAATATCTATTTGTTTTTGTAAAGGTATAATCTTTTCATTTTCAAGGTTATAAATTTGTTCTTCTAGTGGCCTTATAGCAAGAAGTCTTTTTTCTCTTTCTTCTTCTATAAAATATATTGCATCCTTAGCCTCTAATATACTTTTCTCCAAAGCAAGCCTTACTGGATCATTTTCTAATGCATATATTTGTTGAGATATTTGCCATCTTCTTTCTTCAATCTGATCTCTTGTTAATCCATTGGCGTTGGTCAATCCTTTAATTGCATTATCTCTTGCTTGTGTTAAAGCATCGCCTTGTCCTGTTGCAAAGTCTGCAGCATTTGATGCTCTCATGGCCTGGGCAGCACGGGCAGCAGCAGAAATATCACCTTGAGTTAAAGCATCCGCTAAATCTAATTGTTGCTCTTGTTGACGAATAATAGATTCATTAACCTTTTGAACTTCTTCTAATGCCTTAGCCTGTTCATCATATTTATCATTAATCTTACCTGCCTGGTAATCCATTACTTCTAAATCATTAGAAAGAACATTAGATTCATCCTGAAGCGTCTTAATTGGACGCTCATATTTCATTTCTATTTCTCGTTCCCAATCGCTAATTTGTTCTTTAAGATCTTCGAGAACGTATTTTAATTTACCAGTTACTTTCTTGCCATCAACAGTTAAATTAAATTCTTGTACATCCATGTTCTCAATACTTCGTTCTATTAAGTCAATCTCTCTACGAATCATAGAAATTTGATGCTCATAGATAGCAAGTTCAGCATTCATTTCTGCTAAGGTTTCATCACTTACTGTTTTCAGTTTTTGTAATTCTTTAAATGTTTTATTTCCATACTCTGGTGCTGCGCTCTTGGTCGGGCCTTTAAGAGTATATTCATCCATTGTCTTGTATGCATCAAAAATCTTCATTGCTGCATCATATGCTTTTTGGAATTTTTCAAGCGGTGTTAGTAGATTTTTCTCAAGATCTTTTGCAGATTGAGAACTAGCAATAAAATCAAATAATTGTTTCATTGCTTCTTCTGCAGTCTTAGTTCCAGCCTTTACCTGATCCATAATTGCAATCATCGCAATTAAATCTTCAGGATTTTGAATTGCGTCATAAATAGATGCTATTGAAAGGCTTACCTCTTTACCCTCTGCAGTTAGTGTTTTAAGTCCTGATAAGAAATTTATTAACTCTGGTGCTCTCTTTAAAGCATCAATTCTTACTTCATTAGTTTTGGTCTTATCAACCAAGCCCTTTATTTGTTCTCTCAAAATGCGCTGCTGAGTTAAAGCATTATTGGTCTTTAATTCTTGCGCTGTTATTTTTCCAGTCGCTATGGCAGTTACATATGCCTGATTTTCCATAGCCTTTTCTATTTCAATATTAGACAAACCAGCAGCCTTTAATGTTGCATATGCTTTATTTTGTTCTTTAATATTCTTAATTACTTTTTGTTGTTCGACTTGGAATTCTCCAATTACCGCTTTATCCATGCCCTGACGCATAGCATTACCTTTATCAGTTAATACAAAATCCCCCTTCTTGTATTTCTGAGTTCTTGTAACCATCTTGCCTGTAGCATAGTCATACTCTTTATATTTCTTTTTACCCTTTTTAGTAGCGGTAAATCCAAACTCTTTTTGTCGATCAGGATCTAAGCCAGAGATATAGTTAATAAAATCGTCACTATACCCCTTCTTCATTAGTTGTTGTTCTATTCCAACAAATTTATCGGCTACTGACTTACTTCCTGCAGCAGCGATTGCCTTTTGTAATTCTTTAAAACCACCCGAAGCATTAATTGCAGCATTTCTAACATTCTTAAGACGCTTCATTATGTCTTCAAATGGATCTACCTTTTTGCCTCCATCTTTTGGATCTTTAAAATCTCCTGCTTTTGCACTTGCAATATCTTGGTTTACCTTCTGCATGGTTCGTTCCCCAGCAAGGTCCCTTCTTATAGCATCTTTACCTGCTTGACTTCTATAATAATCTGCAACAACACCTACATTACCTGCTGCTGCAATTCTTCTTGCAGCCTCTGCATCAACGTCTCCATCAGTAATAGTTTTATATACAGTTACATATTCTTGTATAATAGTTTTCTTAGTCTCATCTGGCAGTTTTTCCCATTGATCCCATAATGGCAAAAGACCATCTAAGGATACTCCACCAATTTCTTTCATATCCATTAATGCTGTTTTTGTTATTGGGGTTGGCATCTGTTCTACTTCTTCTAATGATTTTATTAAATCATCAAGTCTTTCTTGTGCACCCTCTCCTTCAAAAAATGCTTTTATGTTGACTTCTTTACCAGCCATCTTTTGAATTAATGCAATTGCAGAAGCAGTTTTATTAAACTCTACTGGATCTTTTTGCATTACATCTACAAGAATTTTCATCGCATCTTCATTTTTTACTCCATCCAAACCATTAATAAGTTGCTGAACATCTCCTGGATCATGTTTTGTTAATGCAAGGTCTAAGGTTTTTTCTAGTGCATCTTCCTCGTCACCAAAAATCTCCAATAATCTGTGTCCAGCCTCTACACCAAGATCTCCAGAAGCAACTATGGTCTTTATCTTAACCTCTAACTCTTCTGATGCAAGACCAGGTCCTGCTTCTTTTAAAAATGTTTTTAAAAATGGATTGCCTTCATATTTTGTACTAATTTGAGAATTTAAAGAAGCAAAAAATCCACCCTTAGCAGAATTGTTTCCTTTTATTGCATTATATGTATTAAGTTGATCATCTAAAATTTCTTTATTTTTAGCCCGTAGTCCCTCTAATCCAGACTCTCTTCTTTTTTCTATATTTGCTATTTCATCATCAATCTTTTTTTGTTTTGCTTTATCTGTTGTTGCAGCCCTTTGTACCTGTAATTTTTTAATTTCTGAATCATATTGTCTTTCTAAAGAATCTTGTTGCGCTAGATTTAATTCAAGATTTTGAACATTAAGTGCAGCAATCTGTGCTGCTGCTTTATCAGTGTCTGTTTCGGTAAATAATTCCCTACCCTTTTCAAACAGCCACTGTCCAACCCCTACTCCTGGGTCTTCTTGGAATCCCGCTACCGCTCTATCTTGTGCATCTTGAATCTGTTGTGTTAGAAGTTTTGTTCCGCCTGTTGCCAAAGATCTTTGTTGATCAACCAAATTCATTCTAACATTTAATGGATCTTTAGTTAAGTCTTGGCCTTCTGGACCGATAAGATCTAATAGTTGTCCGCTAATCTGTGATATGAGCGTAGTGTTATTTAATTCAATACCAATTTGTGAAGCAACACTGTGTGCCTGCTCTGCAGTCATAACTCCATCAGAGACATATGCTGCTAATTGAATTGATATTGCTTTAACCGCATCTATTCCGCCAGCAGTCATATTTTGTTTAAATGATTCAAAAACAGATTTTCCAACTTCGTTTTCTAAGAAGGTTTTTCCAAACTGCTGCTTACCTCTCTCAAATCCAGTTGTATATCTATCTGCAGAACCAGTCTGTCTCTTTCTTGCATAAATCTCACTAGCACCAACTTTGTTTGTTAGTTGTCCTATTTTTGCCATCTTATCTGTTGTTGCTGTAATTGAATCAACATATTTGGATTGTGTTTCTGCTGCTTTCTTTGCTGCTCTATCTGTTAAATAAAGTGCGCCTGCAACAGCAGTTAATCCTGTCACTGCCCAGCCAATTGGACCCATTCCAGCAAACATAGGAGCCATACCAGCAACTGCGGATGCGCCCATAAGACCCATACCCATACCAACATTTCCAGTCATCATCATACCCATACCAGCAGTTCCTAAAGCCATTGATGCACCGCCAGAGAACCTTCCAACTTTTTCTTGTCTTATTTGTCTTTTTTCATTTCTTGCATCTTTTTTAGCCTGCTTTGCTGCTGCTTCTTTTTCTGCTTTGTTCCTTGCTTCATTAATTTTTAATGCTTCGTCATGAGCAGCAGCGATTTTGAGTGATTGTCTAGCACGATATGCTTCATCTTTTGCTCTTACCTCCGCTCTTTTTGTTTCGTTGGCAGCCATTCGTGCTTGTTTTGCTTTATTATCTGCAACCTGTTGATCATGTTTTCTTTGTTTTATTAATGCCTTTTGAATTTGCTCTTCTGTATACTTTCCACTTTTTCGCATTTTTCTTGCTCGTGCTTCGTCTAAATATTTACCTGCTTGTGGTGCAGATTCATGGCCAGGAATTAAAACACCTTTTGGAGTGCGTATTGGTGCGATCTTAGACAATGCAGAAACTTGGTTTCGCTTTGCAACGATCTTAGGCTTCTTTACTTTTTTAACTCTGGTGTCTTTAGTTTTTCTTCCTTTTGTATCAACAGGAATAGCATTTTTAGGCAAAGGTTCTGTATTTTGTTTTGTTAGTTTTTGATATGTTTTGTCTAGAGTATCATAAACTACCTCGCCAGGTTTAACTGCAACTAGTGACCTTCTCATGTCATCTGAAATATTTACATTTTGAGATTTTGTTGGACCAGCAGTTAAATCAAATATAGGTCTTGATGCTACTGACTCCTTTGAATATAAACCAGCCTTAATTTGTTGATCAATTAAATAGTCTACGGCTTTTGCTTGATTTACTGATCCTAATTTTGGAAAATTTTGTAGCGGCCCTGCTGCATCTCTAATTGCTTCTGCCCTTATTCTGGCCTGTGCTGCCAGTTGAACCATCTTAGCCTGATCTGCTGATACAGGATGTAAACCACTCTTTATGAAATCATTTGCTTTGTGCAATACCTTTGTTGTTTCTTTGTCATACAAACTGTATCCATTTTTTTCATTCCATTTTAATAAATTGCCCAATATTGTATTTTTTGGATTTGGGGTGCTTCCTGGATTTACAAAACTATTAATTAGTCTCATATCAAATGAAGCAGATCCACTTAGCCATTTTTTAGGACCTATACCAGCCTCTCCAGTTTTGGCAATATGAGATAACTCTGTTCGTAAAAGTTGATTAATTTGGCCTTGAGTATAACCTAACTCTTTCATTTTTGCTGCAAGGTTTGCTGTAATTTGAGACTGTCTAGTTGCCTCTGTAAATCTTTTTTCGTCGGCCAACAGAGCGTCACGCAATGGTCCAGGAGGTATATATGCTTTCCAATTTCCACTTTGAGACTTAACGCTAAAATCTTCACGAAGTTTTGAAAGACCTTTACTATCTGAGGTATAGTTTCCATGGCCTGCTTTGCGAATTAAGCCTGCTCTATATAATGTTTGTTCCCTTAAGTATTCAAGCGACTTTCCTGTTTTGCCTTTTTCAAAAGCATCTCGAAGAAATGCCTGCTTAGTTTTTGGATCAATAATTAAATCTTTTTTGAATAAATCGTTTATAACTTTACTTTGAGAAAAATCAATTGTGCCACCCTGTAAAACTCCATTTCTTGTCAATTTCTTTACTACCTTCTCATATTGACCTGGATTTTCTTTTCTCAAAGTAGTAAGTGCAGCATTTGCCTCATTGTTTATTCGTTTTATTAATGAAGAAATTTGATTTTTATTTGCTAATGAGGCTTGTTCTTTTTCCCAACGACTTAACTGGCTAGGATTTTTGCCATCTGTTGTAAGTCCTGTGTTATATTGAGGGACCTTTTCTCCTGCCCTTATATGTGCAGCATGAACCTTTGTCCAATCTGTTTTTAAACCATTCTCTAATCTTGTAATTACATTTGCATATGCTTGCTTTTCTAAAGGATCAAGATTTTGAAAATTTTTACCAGTAGATATTTCTTTTTTATAAAGAGGAAGAACTCTCCTAATTTCATCTTTTATTGCTTGATCATATTGTTGAGGAGACATTTTTGATGCAAGTCCCGATGTCTGTTGTGCAAAAAACTTTTTAGATCCGCCTTTAAACGCTAGGGTATTGGCAAGAGCAGTTTGTTCCATTGATGGCATAGCCAATGACACTTCTCTAAAACCAGAACCTTTAGAAAATATGTATGCATTGCTTGCATCTGGAGCGTTTCTTCCAGAAACGTTGCTCATTTGTAAATCTCTATCTGCACGAATTGAAGAAGCAACTAATTGCTTAACCATATCTTTTTGACTAAACTTACCAGTCATACCTTCTGGAGAAAACTTTTTATCATATTTTGAAACAAGGGCTAAATAAGATCTCTTTCCTTCTGGATCAGTTGGATCAATAATTTTTACAAGTTTGGACTTTGGAACACCTAGCCCATGAAGTTTAGTTAAGTCATTTGACCTAATATCTCCCATAGCAGTTGATGGACTCATTGTAGGTTTTACAACTACTAACTGTCCATTCTTTTGTTTATATACCCCGCCTACGCCCTTTATTGGGAAACTATACCCAGTAAATGGTTTGACCAATTCTCCCATATCCTGTGGTTTCATTTTGGCATATCGACCAACATTTGCCTGCCGAGATATCTTTTCTGCTACCTCTCTTGATTGAGTTACTTCAGCAAATTTTTTAGGCATTCCAATATCTACTGCGCCTGATTGTTTTGCTGGATGTGAATTACCCCAAGGTCTAAACCCTTTACTATATCCAGGAACTTTATTTGCAAACATTGCATTTATAAGTCCACGATATTTCTCAGAAGTTTCTGCAGGTATAATTGCTTCACCTGGAGAAACCATTGCTGGAACAACATCACCAGCACCCTTTGGACCAGGAACACTAATTACGCCATCTTCATATTTTTGAACTGGAGGAAGTTTTGAAACTGCAGATCTTGCTCCACGTAATCCTCCAGCAAAAAGTGCTGGATTTTGTGCAGCCATTGCTCTCATTTGAGTTGCCATTTGTTGATATGCTGCTGCTAATTGTAGTGCTGCTACTTTTTCAATATTAAAAACTTCAGTTAATCTTGTATGTGTATTATGAAGGGCTTGCCCTGCTGCTTGTTGTTCTAGTTGTTCTTGTGTAACATAGTTGAATCCTGCACCTAAAACAGTTGTTTGTCCATTAAGTTTAGCAATTCCACCACGTATTACTGAAAATAATTTAATTAAATTGGCCAAACCATTCATCAATAAACCAAATGTCATAAGAAGAATTGGCCCAAGACCTGCAACAACACCTACAATTATTGCTATAACCTTTTTTGTTTGATCTCCAAGTGAGTTAAACTTTTCAAATAAACCACCAAAAAACTTTACAATAGGTGTTACTGCTTCAAGAAATGCCTTACCCAATGGCATGATGTCTTGCTTAAACCGTTCTACAGCAGCCTGGAATTTAACACCGACAGACTCTTCTATCTTCTTCATTTCTCGTTCAGATAGAACTGCTAATTCTTCTACAGATGCTCCTGCAAGATCAAATGCTCTAGCAGCCTGAGTTCCTTCTTTAGATACATTCTGGAACAATGTAGACAAACGAGCAAACTGGAATTTACCAAATAATTGTTCAATAGCACGAGCACGATTAAGCGGATCTAACGTATCCAATGCTCTGGCAAAGCCAACAACAGTTCCCTTTATGTCTCCTTTGTTGGCCTCAACAATACCATTTATATTAACTCCCATTTCACCAAGCATCTTGGATGCTTTTTCGGTAGGATTAATTAATGATGCAAGACCAGACTTTAATGCGTTGGCACCTTCTGATGCATTAATGCCACCTTCTTTCATAGCAGTTAGGAAGAATGCAAGATCTTCTACAGTACCACCTAATTGTTTAATAATTGGAGCAGCCTTTGGAATTGCTATTGTTAAATCTTCAATCGAAAGAACAGTTTGGTTTTCGACTGCGTTTAAGAAATTAATTTTTTCTGCTAATTGTTCGCTAGACAAACCAAATGCATTTTGCAAAGATATGGTTGTTTCTAATGCCTGTTGTTGTTCTATTTGACCTAATACTGCAAGTTTTGTTGCTGTCTCTACCTGTCTTGTTAAATCTATACCCTGAAAACCTGCTGCTGCTGCGGTGGCTGCCATATCCATTGTATCGGTTACGGCTACACCAAACTTAGTGTATTCATTTGCTAGTTTTCTTATATTTTCTACGGCTGCTTCGACTTCTACATCATTAGTAAATGCGTCACCATAAACACGCCTTAATTTAACTATAGCCTTTTCTAAATCCCTAAAAGCCTTAGATGCATATCCTCCAAGTAGTGCCAAAGGCATAGTTAAACCTACCATCAACTGACGACCAGCCCACTGAGTATTCTTACCAAAGTTTAATAGTTGTGTAGATCCCTGTCTGAGTAATTGATTTAAAAATTGTTGTCTTTGTGCTGCATATTGTATTCTGGTTCCCAATTCAGTAAATCTACCATTGGCCATCATTAAGGTCTTCGGCATTATTCTTAATGCTTCAACAAATCCACCCTGGGCTTTAGCCATCTGAATATATTGTGCTTGTAATGCTTTTACTCTATCCCTACGAGCACGATTAATAATTTCTCGCTCTTGTGCAAATGCCTTGCTTAAAACCCTTGTGTTGGCCGTAGCAGCAGCCATACTATATCTGTAGTATTCACGAAGGGAAAATTTATTTTTTTCTAAGGCACTTGTAAATGCCATAGTGCTTGATGCAACTTTGACTTGGCTTGCTGCAAATTTTCCAGTAGCCCCAATAGCCTGCATTAATTGAGCATTTAAACCTTTTTGTGCATTTGCAGCAGCCAGGTTGCCCTCAGCAAGAGTTTGATGAAACTTACTGAGGCCTGCCTGTAATCTGCGTAATTGTGCTAAAGCGTCGGCAGTATTAAAGTTGATATTAATATTAGAATTTACATCTGCCAATTCACTTGCACCTCTTTATTAATTTATTTTGTTAAGCCAGCAACAACTGATGCTTCAGCATTCTGGAATCCAGATGCCGCATCAATTATTTGATAAACTGTAGGAAGATCTAATAGTTCTTCCAACTGCTCTCTTTCCTCTGCCAGTTCTGGCTTATATTGTTTCATTGCAATCTGAACACAGTCCATCAAAATATCCATAGACTTATCATTATCATCTGAAACCGCAGCCAGTTCTGCGAACTTTGTCATAAATGGTCTTAGAAGAGACAACTTAAGTGCTCTAACTGAGACCTCTGTATTGTCGACTAACGTGATTGTTTTCTTATTATCTTTAGGCTTTTCGGCCATTGTTCCTCCTTAAGGTATGAATAAATTATACCACAGAGGCATTTTATTTTTTAGTTAGATCCTCATAGTCCAGACCTAACCCAATACCAAACCCTGCCTGTGTTGCATTAACTCCTTGTAGGGCTAATATGTCTTTTGAGTCAGTTGCTTTACCCTTACTAAATACCCTGGCCTTCATGTCTTCCCAGGCGTTGCTCTTATTGGTCTGTTTATCTAAATCTACCCCCTGCATGGCAGCAAGGAATTTTTTCTGAGAATAGTCCAAGTCTCTTTTTATTTTAAGCGTGGCAACTATTTCAGGCATTGACATAGAAGACTCTAATTCTTCATAATCTTTCCATATACCAAGTAGAAAAACTTCTGATTCTAATTCTGCTAAATCTAATTCTTCCCACGTAGATCCGCTTTCAGTTGCCTGTTTTTTTATTGTCTCTTCTGACTTTTCATTAATTTTAATTCCCGCAGCAAAATCTAATATCTGATAGATAGTTGGCATATCTATATTATCTTCTAGTTGTTCTTGTGTTTTTATTGCTGGATAATACTGTCTCATGGCAATGACTGCACATTTTGCTAAGGCGCCTATAGCCTCATCATCATTTTTAGCGGATTTAACATTTTCAAATTCTACTAAAAATAATTTTAAAAATTTTATTTTTAATGGAGTTATGTATAATTCTGTTCCGTCTATTAATTCTACAACGGTGCTTTTATATATTTCTGTAGGCATAAAACTATT
>Ga0169931_10005348_pt1 | contig 19590 bp, 7 predicted proteins | sample Kivu_15m_20L_FD_129675 | JGI IMG/M metagenome (GOLD analysis project Ga0169931, IMG submission 129675) | Freshwater microbial communities from Lake Kivu, Western Province, Rwanda to study Microbial Dark Matter (Phase II) - Kivu_15m_20L... | ecosystem: Environmental > Aquatic > Freshwater > Lake ... | reverse complement strand
GCCGGCGAAGATTTAGGAGTGCTTGTTGCTAGAAATGAAGTCACTAGTCGGCTTATGCTACCTTTTGATTGGAGCTCAATGATCGATGTCAAAAGTGGTAATCAAGAGAAACGCAAAGTGGCCAAACCATAAATGTGATCGAAGTCTGTTTGTATTTAAAATCGAAAAAATTTATTCCATAAGGAATCAAATACATCATAAAGTTAAGTTTTTTTACTGTATTTTTGTCATTATTTTTCTAAGTTTGAGATATGAATTCGATTTTGATTATGATGATTTAATCGACAGTTGCCGGAACATTATAAAGAATATGGCTAAGTAAGCTAATCCTAAAAAGACAGTTATTTTCAAGGGAGCAGAGTACGATATTTCGAAGTTCGTCAAGCAGCACCCAGGTGGTGCCAAGATCATCGATCGTTTTACCTCTATCTAAAGGGACATCACCTAATATTTTGTGTATGCATAAGACTATTAAGGGCTAACCATTCATAATAAGCATAAAGAAAACTGATGAATATGAAGATTTTAAGCAAGGTAGATAGACCTAAAATGTAAAAAGTTTATTGCAAAATATAAGAAAGAGTCAGAAGGCATTACAGGCCTTCATATGTATACGAAATACTACTACTGCTGATGACAGTCGGATTGTTTTCAGTAGCAGCTTTGAGTCAGGTCACATATCCTATCACAATTATACTTTGCTTTGCAGCTGGACAAATACTTACCGCCTGGATTGGTCATTCTCAGCTTCACCTCAGAAATACCTGGCTTAACAGCTGCCCTTAAGTAAAAATGTAATTAAATAGTATTATGGTGCCCTATTTAATGGACTTTCTGCGTCATGGTGGTCGTAAAAACATGCTCAACATCATTTTTTTACGAACAGTGACAAATTCGACGGAGACATAAGAGAAAGCTATCCGTTGATATTCTACCCTCTTTTGCTGATCAAGTGGAGGATCTAATCAATCAAGTATTCTTTGCAGAATCTCAAATTTGTAAGGAATGCCTTATCTAGAAATAATTTTTCCTAATCGTGCTTCACTACTACATTTTTTCAAAACAAAGATTTCTTCCGTTACTTACAGGAACATTGATAGCTGGATACTTCATAAGTCTAGTGGCAGATGCCAATCACAATCGATAAAAAAGATACAAGGGATCAATGAAAGACGATTTTATAACTCATCAGGTAGACACTACTACTAACTACGACTATTATGGACATCTAAATACACTTATTCTTGGAGGTTTCAACTATCACACAGAACATCATCTTTTTCCACAAGTCCCTTTTTACAATCTTTAAATAGTGCATAAAATAGCAGTTTAATAGCTAAATATCTACAAAAAGACTATAAAAACATCAATGATCATTTGATTATAAATATTTTAATATTTGTGAATTCTTTATAACCTTGATATTAATAATAGTCATGAGCAATAAAAATTCTTCAAAAAAACAGCAATAAAGATAGCTTGTGATACAGCAACTTGAAAAATAGCAAAAGTAGAGGGACGCTTAAACTAAAATAAAGCAAAAACAGCTTTTATAGCATCAAAAGAAAAGTATTCATCAAGTTATACAGTAGCTCCTTTGGTTGACTATGGCCTACTTGATGCCTATGACTACTTTTTAGGACAGTTGGCGACTGCAGGCATACCTCAGGCAAGCGTTTTTTAATTTGCAGCTCAAAGTTTATTAAAGTTCTAAAGAAATAAGAATAAAAAATAGTAGAAACTTAAGTAGGTGTAGCAAATCAATTAGGAAGCAGTCAGATTTGTAGGCTCTCCACCTAAAAAGGCTAAATCTAGACCACATAGAGAAATCAAACCTCAAATGTTGCCTTTCGATTTGAACCCAGCTGAACTTAAACTTATGAAAAAGAAATGATTTCTTAATTTGTGTTTTTGTATTAATAAGATTTATTTCAGCATCTTTTTTAGTCAATCAAAATAATGTAAAATATTTTCTTAAGTTGATTGTGATTTGCATAATATTTTTAGCATGAAGATGATGATTTAGATATAGATAGAGAAGATATTGATCAAAAACATATGATTCTTAAGTGTTCGTGTGCAAAATGTTTAGCGTTGGACGTATGGTGTAATGGTTAGCACCTTGGACTTTGAATCCAATAATCCGAGTTCAAATCTCGGTATGTCCTCTTTTTATATAAGCAACCACCTAATATAAATATCAAAGATAGTTCAAACTTTTCTGAGTCTACCAAATCAAAAAGCATTTTGATTTTATTTTTGGCATAATATACAAAGTTACAAGTTACATTAAGATGACTATACTATAACTAATTAAATTTAATTTAGCCTATTCTAGGGACTATAAAGTTACTATGAGTCAAGACTACAGCTTCTCAAATATAAGCGCATCCTATCCCGAAGAAGAACGCCTCTTGGAAAAGTCCTCAGGTAAACCCCTATCGACCCAGATTCCTTGATTCCTCTTGGGCGCCTATCAGGGGAACTGGCCAACTAGCTAAGAAACTAGTCCATCCCGCAGCTCGAACTAACATTCACAACATCGGTGCACTAGGCCCTGGACGTCTATTATAGGGAATATTTGCGCCTTTTCGCTCAAAATCAGGCGCTTAATGACCAGCTCGAAGGAGTGCTCTCTGTAAGAAACCAATTAGCCGATCGATATAATCAAATAAAGGTACTTACAGTAATATCTAGAGAAGCAAGTTCATTGAAGATTCTATCAAACGAAAACGTCGTTTTGCTCGTGAAATTCCCCGACCTTTCTATTGCCCTGTTGACAAATGCCGTCGTGGCTATGGTTCTTAAGGGTCTTTGTCTCATCACATTCGTCTCAAGCACTAAGAATACTACAACAGTGGGAAATACTAAATTTGGCTTCAGAAACACTTGGATCTCCTCAAAGAGAAGGCTAAAAAATAAGAAATCAAAGAAGCTGATGAATTCTTTTAAGAATAATCTTCTGAAAAATTTCAAGAGACAAAAAAGAAGAAAATAATGAAAAAAGGACAGAATGAAGTCACGAGAACAAGTTTACGGTTAAGGAGCAAAAAACTTAGATGAAGTTACTAATGATAGTTAACATTTTATCAAGAAAATTATGTTTTTAAATGAGGCTTAATGATTTTGACACCTTCTTTGAGACAACATGAATAGACTTTGGTATCACCATTTCCTCTAGAGTCTACTAATAATATTTATTAGCCCTTCTGATTTCTTCCCATTTCAATGACAGACCCCTTAGGACTTTGAATGATCAACATTTTATTTTAAGTTTTTTCTTTCCTTAGATATCTATTCATTTACAAGCAGTCCTAGAAAGTAAGGAAAAAATATTTTATGCAATCTTTGTTCTAAAGATACTATTGCTAAATGAGTCTTTTTGTAAATTAAATTTGAATATCTAACTATTTTTATTAATTTTCCATCTCTTGTAGCTCGAGCCTCAAATCTTAGACTTATGATTACAGTTGAGTGCCTATCCATTTTATTTTGTTTTTTTACGTTTTTTCAGCATAGTTAATGCCTTCAAGTACGTTAGTTATGTCATATATTCTTCTTTTTTGAACTCTCAAAGCGGCTGCAGCTTCGTTGAGATCAAGTGTTTGATCTGGACTAGATTTAATCAACTCAACGAATTTTTGAGTAAGGGCATATAGACTGTTTTAATATCGATTATGATTTCTCTCCCTAGATATTTATTTGCTTATGTTTGAATATTATAGCTTTTAGCTCTGGGTCTAGCTCATTCAATCAAATTTACGAACTTAGTTTATATTTTTACTATTCTTAATTGTCTTCAGCACTTATAGCTGACTCAGATAGCGATTGCGCAAAAGCATAAGTTAGTCTTACAAAAAATATTTTTGAGAATTAGTGTGTCTGATATTTATTTGAAGTGAAAAATATTGGTCACACATTTATTTTTATTTTTTGCATAAAAAGTTTTTTTTCGATATTTTTGCTTTTTTTGAAGTCCAAGAGCAATATGAACTATCTTTGGTTTTGATTTTTTAAGTTTTGAGACGGTAAATTGTGATTGAAATCAGAAATTATGAGATGATGATGTTTCTGATAAACTATCAGAAAATAAGTACATAAAATATTTGAATTTGAAACAGAACAACGATGCCAAAACGCAATAATCAAGCACATCGCAAAGGTTCATATACTGAAGGCCATCACAAAGCTAAGTACCAGGAGAAGCAGCTCAAGCAGGAATGGAAGTGTGGAGTCTGTGATCAGCATTATACGCATAAGCAGGACTATTGCTAGAACTGTTTCCAGTCCTTATTCTACTACTGCTACGTCAACAACCACATGTTTGTAACGAAGGACGATTCTTATCTTTCCATCTACTATCACCAGCAGGCCACGGAAGACACAGATGTTTCCGAGGGCGACATAAGCAGCTCTGAGCAAAGTCAAGAAGATGTCAGCTTTGAATGGGTATAGAGCCTGCTAATGTGAGCTCATACTCCCTGATATTTTCGCTACTATCATTTATACACATATTTATCATCTATTTTCGCGCATATAATAGAGTACTTTAATATTTTTAGATAGGTTCAGCGGATTACTTTTATTGTTTATACACTTAAATAAATGAAAAAAATAAAAATTTTTTGATAATTTATGACTTTAAGACTTGAAGACTTCAAGATTCACAGCATCATTAAGATTCGGTAAAAAGACATTCAAATCATGGGCTGGACTCAGCTATAGGCGCCTTTTTTCTCTTGTCTATGAACTCCCACAAATAGTCTAAGTACTCTTTGAGTTGCTCTACCTATCCTGCAGACTCTGAGATTTGTTTTTAAGAGAATATTTAATCTTCACTAAATTTATAGTGCAGAACCGGCTTGCACATTATTTTAAGTCTGCCGAAATGACTGATTTGTAGCAAATATTTTTGACCTTGTTTACTGCTCTCCTAGTCAGCTCCGAAGGTGATCATCGCTGCTGGCATGTTGCGAATAGGAGAAGGAAAATCTTTGTTCGGTGAGTAGGTAAGCCAGTCTATACTGTTTTTCAACGCAGGGGATATCTTGCCAAGCCAAAGGTAACTTGATAACAGTAGGGCGTCTGCCTGACTCGCTTTTGTTCTCAGTTGTTGTATCGATGGTGGAAAATTCTATTGAAAAAGATCATTGTTTAATAAGGGAATGTCGTTGAGTTTGACCACTTAAATATTTAGTAGGTGGTCTAGAGTTGCAGCCTTCTGGAGTATTTTAGTGACTTGTGATTTTTCTTATATTGCTCCACTGATGGCGAGAACTGAATACTTGGGCTTAATAATTGTTTTATTCATAGAAGTTTATGATAATCATCTTAATTATTTGTACATCAATATAAGCACTATCATTCAGCTGAGGCTTTAGATGATAAAGACTATCAGTTACATCTTGAGAAAACTAATAGCTATTAGAATAAGCTTCTTATTTAACTTTAATCTATTTGTTCATAAATATGAATTTGCTAAGATGGATTCAAATATTTACAGAAAAGAGGCAAAGAGTGACTAATATTGCAAAAAAATTTTAGAAAAAGGCAACAGAAATGATCGGGTATATGAAAAGGTCGTGAAAACAGTTATCTACTAAATTAAACAAATTACGGTTGGCTAAAAATCTTATAAAAGTTGGAGTCCTATACCTAATAAGTCAGATTAACCAAAATAGTAAGTGTTAAGTCTATAATGTGCGTGGTCATTTGTTAAGGATTAGACCTAACTGCTGCCTGTAATATTGCAAGTAAGTTTACAGCATTCCATTTCTGTTTAGCAAAAAGCTCTATTAAATTTGGCCTGGAGTTAATATTTTGATATTAAAGTAAACTACAAGCATACAAAGTCCTTAGTATTTAACATTCATTATCACAAAAATTTAGTTTAAATGTCTAGGCTGCGAGATTCATGAATAATTGTCTATAGTTTTAAGTAAGTCCTACTGAAGATTTAAAGTATTCAATGTAAAAGTCCATTATTATGTTTTCAATTAAGTTTTTGTGCTGTTTGTTTAAACTTACAAAAGATTCATAGCGTAAACAAATCAGCATCTAGGCAGATTATACTAGAGTTTAAGTTAACTAATAACTCGGATTAGTTTTTAAAAGTTCAGTTATAAACTCAATGCAACGTGTCCACCCAACGATACTTTTTATATTAATACATCTTTCTAACCATTTTTCAGGTTGTAATAAAAATTTTCTACTAAGGTTGTGATTAAAGTGTTTAAATATTTGTGGAAGACTTTGAGGAAACGTGTACATAAGATTTTATATCTACAGTTATTGTAGCTCCAAGTAAATGCCGTCGTTTTAGAGAAGTTGTCTTCGCACTTGCTTAAAGATTGTTTAAATTTAAGTTTTTCTTAAAGTCTAACGAATCTGTTTACGTTTGTTAGCTATTTTATGCATATACGTACCGCTTTAAGTTATTATTATTAAAGATTTTCAATCATAAATCGAACTTTCTTATATAGCAAGCATATTTTTTCTATTTTTATTTAAGTTTTTAAAATATAAAAGAACTTTAATTTTTTCCAGAATTTTTTTTGATTTTATGTTTGTAATCAATTTTTTTATAAATAGTTGATTATTTATTTGTATAAGCATAAAGTTTAGCAAGAAAATCTAAGAATTTTTCATAAAAATGAGTCAATCAGTAGTTTTTCCTCATCAGATAGCACAAAAAATCAGAGAGCAGCTAAAATAAGAGCTCGTTCGTCTGATCAAGCAAACTTACTTATCAACTATTCCCAATTAGCCTATGAATGCAACTATTCATATCAAAAATATCTTGCAAGAAAACGATTTTATGCGTTTTGATTTGCTAGAGTAAATGCTTTAATAATGTCTGATCCTGTAAGATAAAAATTTATGCAAAGCCATCGCAAATGTAGCAGTAGTCATGGGTTAGCAATTTTACAAATAAATTCTAAGCATGAGCAACGTCAAATCCTTTTGTAGTTATGCCCCTGAAAATCTTCTAAGAAAATTGTAACATTTTTTTGACAACAACAACATTCCTCTACAATACAAAAGTTAGCTTAGTAAAATATTTGTCACACTTAGCAATACTATTTACGGCAAAATATAAAAATTTATAGGAAAAATTAAGTATCTTTTTGACATCAGATAGTACTCTAAAGCACTTATGCTATTCAGAGCTTTCATTTTAAACGCGAACATTCAAAAAGACTACGACTTGTTTTATCAAAATTTAGGCAATATTTTCGTAGTTTGTTTCCTGAAAATAGTGTAAAAATTATAACAAAAAATTTAAGAGAACGACTATTTAAATTTGGCTTCTGAGTTTTTGTGGACGCTTGCACTGCAGTTATAGAATTGGCCATAAAAAAGAAACCAAATCACATATTGCCACTTTCTTTTCAGCTAATAGTTTCAAGCACTTCTCAAGCTGCTGATAGAGCTCATTCATAAAAGAAGTTGGGAAAAAAATGTTTTAAAGATAGTCGGAAAACTCGCTAGAACTCATCACATGTTACCAGGTAATATCAGAAAAGATTAAATAATTAATACATTATCTAGAGTTGAAGATCAAATATATTAAAAAATAATTCGTTCTCTGACAAGCTCTACTTAGGCAACATAATTTTAATTTCAAAACAGGCTAACTTTTCTAACAGATTCCCTTTGTTTAAAAGCCAAGGGGTAAAAACAGAGTAATTATCAAGAATTAGCTACCATATATTTGAGTACTGTATACAGCTTAATCTAGGAATACTTGAGTAAAATCGGAGGCAATCAAACAGAAGTTTACTCTTTCTTTCAGGACGCCAGCTTCTAGATGAATTCTGAGTGCTCATAAGTAGCATTCAATAAATACTTCCATTGTCTATGTAAAGAATTCAAGGAAATCAACGACATTCTAGTAAATTTTTTACTATAATTTTACATCTAGTATGTGCCAAACAACCTGCCAAATGCAAAAAAATGCCAGAAATAGCTTTTAAGTTTGAAAGATAATAATAAGAGTTAGCAAAGCTGGAACGGAGGAAAATAAATGTTAGGATATAATACTAAGGTAGCTCTCACGATAACTGCTCTTCAGACTAAAATTTTAATACTTAGTAAAGATTTTCTTTTTGTGTTGTAAGACTTTATGAACAAAAATGGCGCTCTTTTGTTGCAATCCTAAGACTAACTAATGCCATTCTTCGTGTTTCTAGTGTATGAAAACTACTCGAGCTAAATATGGTTCGGTCCTGACTCTAATGAGTTTCAAACAGCTATAACTGAATACGCTCTAAATCATCCTTAACCCTTTGGATTTTTCATGCTTACTACTCTTCGAGACAAGCTTTCTGAAGGCATCCCTCTAGTTTTTGTGACCCAACAGATATCAGTTATAAAACAACATATTTTACAAGCATTTCGACGATAAATTTTGCCAGTTTTGGCAATGATTCTCAAAAAATACACTGGGCCGCTCTAGTAGTAGTAAACAATAAATATTATGGACTTAGTAGTGAATCAGTTAAAAATAGATCTTCATGCTAGTTTAAAAGGTTCTACGGATTTTCTGGGAGACTATTTATAAATTTTTCAATAGTTTTTTGGACTTGAAGCTTACAAAAACTATATTGGCATATACTTGGGACATCTACAAAGAATAATCTTGACTTTTTCAGCTAAGCTTATGTGGAATCTGGATATGTTTTTGCATCTAATTGCTTTAGGTCTTCGAAAGACTAAATGTTTGCCTTTACAATATTCTGCTTTACTTTAAAGTATGGCCATAACACTGACTGATACTGAGGCTATGGAGGCAGTCAACTTGATGATATTATACTGTGATTTCAATGATTCAGCTTAGTTTCTCAATCAAGTTGCACTTAGACTGACCGAATATAAACTAGAATCACTGGAATCATTGCTGATTATGCACAATCTCATCCGAAAATACTGTGGAAGGCTAAAACAAGATACAATCAATCAAATCATTCTGTAAACTATCATGAACTTGATCTTCAAAGAAGAAGAATTCAATTTTGTAAATGGTAAGCACAATCTCACTCTTTTGCTTTTGCTAAACAAAGATATCGATCGATTCGTAGAGGCCACTTAAGTGGTAACAGTAGATCTCATAGAGCACAAGCTCCAACAAAACTGCATGTATAAAACTACCGATTGGAGCTACAGTTAGCTTACACATGACATTTCTAAAATAAAAATGGCCATCGAAATGAAACTGGGGTTTGACTAAAATGGCAGAAACTTCAAAGTATCATAAATAACTCAACGTATCTTCAATTTTATCTACAAATGTCCTAGCTTCTACAGAGTCGAGTATGACATTTCTTGTTTTATAGAGCTGCAAATCGATACTTTCAAAGAAAATTACAACCATCCGCTTATCTCCAAATACGCTTGCACTTCCTTCATGACCATTCTTACTTGCCTTTAAACAGCTATCAAATCTGCCAATAGTCCTTAGTTTAAACTCTGTCAAAATAGTGCTACTTTTAGATCTTAAAGAGAATAAGAATACGAAAAATGCATGATGATTCTTTAACGATACACTTTGGTCGAATCATGGAAAAAGATAGATTAGTGTCGTCTAGTTAATAGCTTTATAAACTTTTTAGTCTAAAACAAAGAGCTTGAATAATGGTACTAGGTAATGAAAAATGCCTGCATAAGCGAAGATCGTAGGCCACAATTAAGTGCCTACCTGTCGAATCGAAAGGTTGAAGGGCAGTTCCGAAAAATATACAAAATCAAAAAAGATTTAGCTTAATCTCAAAATAAAAGCGAATGATTGAATCGAATTATTTTATTGAAAGAATGCAATTAGATTAGATATATATCAAATATGTGAGAATAGACTTTGATCTATAAAATAATCAAAAATATCGATATTTTTCTAATGTTATTTTATTTAATCGAAATGATATTTGTTGTGATAAGCGAGTAAAGTTAAGAATATGATAAAAAATGCACCTACTCGGGATCGAACCGAGGACCTCTCGCGTGTGAAGCGAACGTGATAACCAACTACACCACAGGTGCAACTAAGCTCATAATAAACAAACCCTATATATCGACCTATAGATACAAAGCTCGACTGGTTCGTTATTTAGCTTTAATGTCAGATCAATAACCTTCGCCGTAACCCGAAGCAGCTAGACTGCCCGTACACACAGATTATCAGTTGGTCTACCTAAGGGTCAGTGGCTGCTACTTTTGGTTCAATATCCTGCAACTAGCGACTACTTTGGTTCTCATGTACTGTTTGCACGTGGGATGGTTTGCCGCAGTGACCATCATTGAAGTTTTTATCGCCTTCATGGTGGCTCTAGACCTGTAAGAATATGCTTACTTAGTATTCTGCGATACTTTACAGACGGAAGCATTCTATTTTTCACTAATTGGGACAATCGCATCAATATTTTCATCTTGATAGTGCTCATAGTTTCCATCAGTTCTGATCTAGTGGCACCTCAACTGACACATCATGATAGCAGTGCCCTTGCAGGAGTACTTTTGGTAGTCCGCTATGGCATACAAGTACTTCGATTGTGTCGATTATTGCTATAAACAAAACGGGCCCTAGACCACACAAAACATCAAATCATTACTCTTAACTAACCTATGTAGTAGGACAACAATGATGCAATTCACTGATCTATCAATTCAGCTTAGATTATTTATTAATCGAAGTAACGGAAAGAGTCTAGTTTTATGATGATACTGCTAAAATTAATATTTTTATTAATGCAGGAGACCATTAGTTTGCTTGATGTCATTGATAAAAAACTCAAAAGACAGGCCAACTACCCTCTCAAACTGCGCACTGCCTCACACAAATAAAGCATTTCGCAGAAGACCAAGGAGATGTACCCCTATGCTAAGGTAATGGACTTCAGCTAAAGTAAATACAATACTTATCCTAAATGGCTTATTTAAAAGTAAGGTTTCGTGGACTTCATGTATAATAACTACGAAGCCAAGCTCATGTCGATTCCTAAAATTTGTAATAAAAACCGCAGGAGTTCTGATTAAAAATATTTTTTAGGGATGTTTTTGGATAAAATTTCTGAGCTTAAAAATTTACCGACGAGTGTGAGAGAAATGATGCTTACTCTAATGCAAGTAAAATAGTTCAAAAAGGGTGAATGTGTTCACGAGGACGGAGTTCCTTCTTTTATGGCTGTAGTGTATGTGGGATCAGTCGAATACACAGGTCCTAAAGGAGTAGTTACTTGCGAAAAAAATGATGTTCTGATGAAATAGGCTTTTCGATCTAAAAATCATCCGAGAGTTACGAGCACGGATTCAACTGTTTTGCTTACTCTTAGCCAAAAAGCTTACAACAATATAATTCGATAGTTAAAGAAAGATATTTAAGCAAAATCTAGCAACGATTTACCTTAATTATTTGGCAGTTCTTTCTTTTCAGTGACTTATCTGCGCTAAAAACGGGCCAAACAATTTTACAGCCAGATGAATCTTATGTTCTTTTTTCATAATGAAATCATCGAAGAAGTAGGGTAGTAGGCAGATACCTTTTATATTTTGATGAAGGGTGCAGTTCAGTAACACAGTCACATATATGTAAGAGATCACAACAAGTGGCCACTTCCTGATCATCGCTGGGAAGTCAGGGCCGTCTACAACTCTTTTAACAAACAAAGAACTCTTTAACCCTTTTCTTTTTTCGGAGACTAGTAACTACTTGAAAATGGGCGTATGCGGGCCAAGTATATAGCTACTAATTGGGCACTAATACTTTCAATACCTGCCAAAGTCTTTATGTAAGAACTCGCAAGTTAATAGACAAAGCGTCTTAAAAAATATAGAGTCTAAAACATGTCTACAAATTTCAGTTAATTGTAGACCAAAGTCAGAAAAAAAGCTCATTCAGTGCAGTAGAGTAAGAAAATAATAGTTAAAGCTCTAAACTCAACCTATGCTGACAAGGACCATCTTTTATCTTCACGCAAGAAAAATTTACTGGCTAGTCTTGAAAAATCCATGCTTAAACAGGCAAGTTTCTTTTCAGAACAGCTGCCTAGGATATCTGAACAGTAAAAGTGATTTTATTTAAGAGTAATATTTGCAAAAAAGATGATCTGTTTTGTTAAATTTTTGTTATTTATTAGAACGAAATTTCCATAATAACAATTTGATGCTTTTTGTAGATAAGCAATAATTATTATTTTCAAGGAATACAAGTAACTATGGCCCAAGTGAATAGCCTGAAGTTATCAGTGATTAGAGAGGAAAAAGAGCCTGAGGAGCTGCCTATTAAGACTTCTCGAACCAGCCGCAGGACAAGGCGGACTGTCTCACTTTTAACAAGTTCATCTTTAAACGATGACTTAATACGAAATGGAGTTTCGAGAGTTCAAACTTAAAAAATAATTTAAGAATCATTAAAGGCTTTTCAAACTGAACTTCATCATCAAAAATGCCCAAGAACTCAACAATATTTTGAATATTTGCAATATTAAATCGTCGAGATCTTCAGGAACCGATTCCTAACTGAGTTCGCCTTCCATACAATGATACAATACATTATTTCTATTCATATCTCACGAAATATTGAATTTAGCTATTTTGCTTATATATTTGTCATAAATAATTTATTATTATAGCTTCAATTAAAATTGAAACTTTGCCAAATTGCGGCAAACAGGCCTGATTCAAGGAGGACAGAATACGAACCAATAAATTAAGCTAAGATTTCGTTTTTAAGACTTTTTCACCTGATGTTGCATATAATATTGAATATTTTTTCCACACTGATAGCATAGTTTTTGATATTTAAAAGAAGCAGATGTATTATCGCTTTGCTATCATTCGTTGCTGGATAGTTTGTCAATAAGTGCTTTTTGTTCTGCCTCCACTTTCTAAAGACTTTCCAGCTATACTGTAAATCTCTACAACTCGGCTTTCTTTTCGTTAAGATAGTTATTCAGCTCCATCATTTTTCTTTTTCTGTTCTAAGTCTCGCTTTCCCAACGGTTGCGTTACCCAAGTGCTCTGAGTTTTTCCTTTTCGATGTTGACTGCAAACTAGTCGAGACATTAACTGAGCGAACTCATATTTTCATCAAGTGAGATGACTTTAGTGATAAACTGCATAGAAAGGCCTTTGAGATGGTCTGATTCTCTGTATTTTTCGGGGTCAAGCACTCTGATGCGGTTCTCCTAGTCGAAGGAAATGGCGAGTTTGTCTGACATTTGTTTGAAGTTTAAATATATATGCAAACATAACCCAAACAAACATAACTTAAAAAATACAAAAAATAAAATAGTTGATAGTTATAAGATTTTAGCTAAAATAATCAATTTTTATCAAATTTGATCTCAAATTTTGCATTTCATTCTGATAAGTCGTAAGTTTTAGTTCTTGCTGCCTTTATATAACTTATGGAATAGCTTCTTTTCAATCCTAAGCAAGTGAATCTACCCTTCACAATCGCTATAATCAAACCCGACACTGTCCTTGATCCCACCAAACTTGAACAAATAATTGCTACTATCTAAAATTCTCAATCTTTGGCAATCAAAAACATGTTTCAAAGAGAACTTCTGCGCTAAGAAATAATAAATTTATTCTATAAGCATGAAAATCAGCCCTATTTTGAAGATTTGCTGATGTATATGATGAGCGGAGAGTGCTGTGTGATGGTCTTAGTAAATTCTGATGGCAGCTAGGGTGATCCAATAGTTAAATGGAAAAAAATGATTGGTCCTATGAGTCCAGAATAAGCAAAAAAGGCAAGTCCATAGTCGCTTAGGGCCAAATACGGCCTGTCACTGATCAAAAACTAGTTACATGGAAGCGATAATCTTGTCGAAGCCAACAAATAACGAAAGATTTTTCAGTTCAAAGTACCTCAGTAACCTCCTAAATTCGTCGATGATCCATACAAAATAACGTACAAGATGATATAACAATTTTTGCGTCCTCCTAACCTTTAACACTCTTGCATAAACTAACGTATGGATTTACTTGCCACTTACGGTCCAATAGTCAACTGGCATTCTGTATAACAATGTTTTTGTGAAAAATGCAAACCTATAGCTCGTTAATGTGCAAAAAAGAGAAAGACTTCCAACAAAATGCCAGTTATAGTACTCAAATAAGCGTAGATTAGATAAATTTTCGATGAGTTGTGCGATAAATGTAAGGATCATTGTACTAATTTTACTCACTTGGCAGGCGGAAGGTAGATGCAGCATCTTTTGACTGATAATTAACTGAGCGAACTTGGAAAATAACTAAACAGAAAGGAATTAATAGAATTGCTGACTATCTAAAAAGGTTCGACTGCACGTATAATGGTACAAAAAATGCCAGAAAGAGAGCCTCAAGAAATACAGTACAACATGGAATTTTTCAATATACTTATCAGACAGATCCAGCCTGACTATTACGAAAGATATGATTTCACTGAGCTTCAGAATCTCATTTTGTAAGATAGGAGGATCAGAATGGCTTATTGGGTTGCTAAAGTCACAGGAAAATCGGTCGATCGCTTCCCACCTGTAACTTCACTTGACAACACTTTGACAGCCGAACAACTGGCGGATACTAAGGGGCCTTACTTCACTCTCAACCGCAAACTGCCCTTGACTTTGCTTATAAAACCTGAACAAATCAAACATATTCCTTTGCAATACCCTCCTAGCATCATCGACAAGCCCAAACTAGCACACATGGAAGGCAATCTAGTTATATAAAAACTCTTACATAGAAATCTTACTAAAGTCATGCAAGTAGGCGCAGTCCAGAAAGGAATAAGGGAAGCAGTATCAATGCTTAGACCTTATCATGAAGGACGACATGGAGATTGGGATAACTACAGTGGACTCAAGGGCAACAGTATAATCGGCAAAGTAGGAGGCAAAAAAATGAACGAATATATGCAGGCGAATAAACAGTGATGATGATCCATTATATTCAAACATAAATTTAATAAAATTTAATTTTATCTCCATGCAAAAGATCATCCAAAAAGTGCTGCTAACGTTGTAGCTTCAAGTTGAGATGCAGTTTAACTGACAGTAGGCGTGGTCTAAGCCGCTGAGGATGAGCTTAGTCTAGGCTGAGTAATTAGGCTTGATCTGTCTTGAGCTATCATAAGAGTAGGTCTCTCCTGAGTGACTGCTGCTAATTTGGATCCCAGATTACCAGAGAGGGTTTGCTGCATAGTTTCAAGTGTAAAATGACTCGAATACTAGGGATCGATTGAAATTTCAAACGAAAAGTTCGGAATGAAAGCAACATTGTTAAAATTAAAGGACACGACGAACCAATATTGTGAATTTTTGACGTATTGGATCGTAAAAGTTACCGCAGCGAAAGGACTATTGATGCTTACCTGCAATAGAGTATTGCAAATGCTGCAATCTAAAGACAGAATAGTAGCAGGAAGAACGTCTATAGTGACTCCTTGGTAAATCACATTATTGCCGACGACTGAGCTTGACAAAGATAGCTTAGAAGTAGTCCCAGTAGCTCCAGAAGAAGAATCTGCGCAAATTGTAGTTAAAATACCACCGACGATTTGTAGTCTGGCAGTGAATCCTGACTTACAGGCTGTACATGTAGTGGCACTAGAGCAAGCATCACAATTCAGCAGACAGGAAATGCATTGATTGCTTGGATTTAAAAACTGCCCTTGAGGACAGCTTAGAGGAAGGCAAGAACCAGATTTAAGCTGATTGTTAGCTGGACAAGTTCTGCAGTTGTTGATGTTAGGTCCTATGCAGCTGGCGCAAGAAGAATGGCATTTGAGACACTTTCTGTAGCTTCCATACCAGCCATCTCTGCACAAACAGGTAAGTTGAGCCTACGAGTAAACGCTGTTTACGTCGCAAACAACACATAAACCTTCAATTAAGAACAGTCCTGTGTTACAAATGCACCTGTTTCCGCTTCTGGTTGAGTTTTAAGGGCAGTTTCTCATACAAAGACTTCCATTTTTAATGAAGAGCCAGTTGCATACACATTCAGAACCGTTCCATGAAGAATGCATTTGACAAGGCTGGCAAAAGCCGTTGATGACATATTGAAGCTGGAAAGTACAATCGCACCTTTGGGTTGTTTGGTTCCAGTTTGAGTTAGGAGGGCATCTGGGTGGCTCCACACACTGCTATCCTTTCTCTTCGTAGCCTAGTCTGCACACACACTTGCCTAGTACTGAATTCCAAGCGCTGAATTATCGACAAGGAAGACATCCAGTAGATGTGGGGTAGTGCGTAGGCGCACAGACACAGAGATTACCATCTACAGCTCGACCAGGACTATTGCAAAACGTACATTCTTTAGTAAAGTTGTCCTAGAATTGTCCGCCAATACAAACACAGTGAGTTCCATTCCAGAACTAGTTAGACTGACAAGCACCTACACATACACCACCTGTCAAAGTGTACCCTTAGTTGCATGTACAGACACCTGCTGAGTTTCTACGAGCGTTCGCCTGACAATTTTCTTAGCATTTAAAAAGCGCAGCATTTAGTGTGTAGCCTTGAGTGCATACACACTAACCATTTTGAGCAAAGCTTTTGTCTGGACAAGGCATACAAATATTGCCAATTCTGCCAAGCTGAATAGGGCAAATGCAAACACCACTTACTAAAATTTAGTGGTTTTTGCATGTGACTCCAAGTTATTAACATTTACGAGTGTTCGTATTGTATGTATATCCCGAGCTGCATATGCATTGTCCGTTGAGAATTTAGCTGTAAGGCGGACAGTTAGAGCATATTCCACTTAAATAGCCATATCCTGGAGGACATATACAAACTCTATTTACCATTATCTATTGACCCCTGCATATCACATTTACTCCATTATTGATTATTTTCACGCAACCTCGAGCACTCTGAGAGTACTAGAAGCCTTAATAGCACCGGCACTGAGAATCTTTAACGTATGCATTGAGTCCGCAGGACATATAACAATCTGGACCTACCTGAACATGACCGCTATGGCACTGACATCCAGTACCGTTAAAGTACATATTTTTTCCACAATTTATTTGATCAAATCTTTTGCACAAGTCTTCCACCATGACCTCCCCCAGACCACATACCAAGCACTTGTCATTAACGATGTGACCATATTTGATGGCACATTCTTGCTGAGAAAGGCACTTGGCAGGGCAGTTAGACCCTACACAGGTCAATAAATTAGTAGATTTAGATGTCCATCCAGCAGCAGAGTAGAGAGAATTTCCGTTATCGATCTGCTCGATGCCGATAAACTGATAAGTAACCTAAGATGAGCCGCTGGGATTGAATTTGCTGTAGCTGAAAGGCGCCGAAGTCTAGAAGACAATATAGCTGATAAAAATTAGCTCTATTTAAGGTTTAGATGTAACTCCCAGCACTAAAGTAAGCACACCACTGCCTGCGTTTATATTAGCGGCCATCGTCTTAACCGAGTATGTAGAAGCTATTGTTTTGAGTCCTGCGAGTTGTGCGACTACATTGTATGTTTTTTGATTTGAATTCCAGTTGGCTATGACGGAATTGAGGGCTATGGTGTTTCCTGAGCTGTATTTTTGTTGAAGGTATATATCTAAATGGCTATGCTTTTACCCGCTGAAAAAGTTCCTGCCCAAAAGTCGCTTCTCGATGTTATTAGAAAGTGAGCTCGGATGCTTGTCCAGCTGATAGCTGGGTCAATCAGCAAAACGATTACTGCAGTGACACTGGTTGGACCTTGACTGCCTCTGATCGAAAAATCAATTCCATTAGACGAGCTTAGCTGAAGGTTTGAAGATGCTGTGTGCATAAAAACTTACACGCTGTGATTTGGAGACCAGTTGAGGGCACTCTGTATGTAACTGGAAACTGATAGAGATGTTATCTCTGTATGGAAGTTCCTGCAGGTTTAAAGAAAAATTGGCTTCCTTAATGATTTTATAAATACCTGTCATGAGGTTGTCCTGCTATGAGCTTTGAGAGCACTGCTGATATGTCAGCAGGCAGAGAGTAAGCAAGAGTATTAGCTTGCTATAATTGTACATAAATTAATTTTTATAGAAGGAAAGAACCTTATATCAATAAATTTAGCTTTTAAATATTTAAACTTTAATGTCTTAAACAACAAAATTATTTCCTTAACATTATTGTCATCTATATTCCTACATATTGATGTTTTTTTTGATAAAAATCAAAAAATTTTTTTTGAAAATTTTTAGAAAGTCTCAATCATTTAAAGAACTATATTTTTACTATATTATCAAGATATAAAGAATTGTTTTTTAGTTATGCTTTTAGTACATACTAATCGTTGTTGATATAATAAGGATTTTATGCTCCCTAGCATCAGTAAACTACAGAGTTAATCTACTTATATGTTATTTTTTTGTAATTTTTTGACCAATCGTGTCTTCAGTTTTCTTGATTGTAGTCGGATAGATACTTTTTCCCTTTTTCGCATGGCATTGGATGCTGATGTATGTGATAAATGACTGTGAATGCAAATATAAACTATCATGGGAGAGCGTCATTGCTCTAGCAAACGCAGAAGTCTAGAAGAGCAAGGGTTCTGTGCATTTTGAATAGTTTCCCGATGGTTCTCATAAATGTTTTGCCACTTTTCATAGTCATCGTTGTGAGTTTCTTGTCTATGGATGAAGTTGCAGCGTTCTCCAAAGCAGCAATAACCTTTTTTGTTAAAGGCATGACACTCCTTTGTCTTATAAGATCTGTTGCATTCCTTATTGATCTTTAACTCTTCAGGACCGTGGGCGAACTGACACCGTTTCCCGTAAGGACAGAAGCCTTGTTCAATATAGTTTTTGCACAGAGAAGTCTTGGCTTTTGAGCAACTTTGCTGAAACGTTCCTTTATGTGATGAGTGACAGTCGTGAGAGTAGTCAAGATCGTCGCCCTCAGTGGATGTCTAAGATTTATTGTCGGAAGTGGGAGAGCTTAGCAGCAGGCTGGGGTAGTCATCGATGTGCGACATGAGAAGATTTGCCAAAAATGATTATAGAATTTTAAGGAATCAAAAGCCTTTATACTCTCGTTCTAATTAATTATGATCAAAAAATACAGGTAAAACAAAATAAACAAAATTAAGAACTTATTTTATTAAAATATTTGAAGATTATGGCAAATAGTTTCTTGTTTCTTTATCTTTAACTTCTTTCAAAGTGATCGCACATATATACCCTTTTTATATCATTTTTTGATCAGCTTAAAGATTCGTCTTTGTGCATCACGATGATTTCGTTCTATTGAGTCAACGTAATCGTCCACTACTCTTTATCGTTGACAACTATGTGCATGATTATGTACAGCTAAGGCGTCGTAAAGGTTATTAACCAACCACTGATCTTACATATCGAAGTCCTTAACGAGCTCGAAGAAAAATCTATTTAGAACGGGCTCTGTCTGCCTCGTTTTTAATGTTTTTTATATTGCCCTTTTCGTCAAAAATCCAAGCTGAACGCAGTATTGCAATATCCTCCATATATTTAAAATAATACAAATAAAGCAAAAAATGAGATAAGCAAATCGATAAAAAATAGAAATCACATAATTTTTTAGATATTTTTTGAGTGACTAATAAAATCTCATTTAAATATATCATATC
>Ga0169931_10005347_pt1 | contig 19592 bp, 15 predicted proteins | sample Kivu_15m_20L_FD_129675 | JGI IMG/M metagenome (GOLD analysis project Ga0169931, IMG submission 129675) | Freshwater microbial communities from Lake Kivu, Western Province, Rwanda to study Microbial Dark Matter (Phase II) - Kivu_15m_20L... | ecosystem: Environmental > Aquatic > Freshwater > Lake... | reverse complement strand
GTATGTGGTCGATGCCGTCAAACCCGTTAATGAGTATGAGTTGCTGGTTGCGGAATAGGTAGTCCAGGTGGTAGAAGTAGAAGGTTTCACTTGAACAGAGTAGCTACTTGCACCCGAAACGGCAGTCCAACTTAAGGTTGCACTGCTGCTTGAAATTGATGAGGCAAGTAGTCCGCTGGGATTGGCGCAGCTTGATGTTGCAGGTTGAATATTTAAGGTATAATCTTCAACTTCACCATAAGTTATGGTTCCGCAAGGACTGGATATTGATGCATCAGACATAATAATACGCATTCTGACAGAACCAGTGATTGCTGTTGTTGGAATTGTTATATTGGAACTTACTGTTGTAGTAGATCCCGCTGATGTATATACATTCTCGCCTGCGTCAATAAAGTCAAGATCGCCATTCCAGTCAATATAAACCTTAAAATATTCTGTGTATGTAGTTGAAGCGAAGCCCGGGCTTAGTGACAAGCTATAGGCGCTACCCTTATTCAGACTAGTTGAAGTACCGGTGAAATTACCATAGCCGCCGGCAGATGCTGTACTTGTATTGTTAATGGTATTGATTCGTACGTTTGAAATCCATTCAAAACTATTATTTCCACCTGAAGCGGAGCAATATTGAGGTGTACTTTGGCCTGAACATCCATTGGAACTAAGTAACCCTACTCTCAATCCACCTGTAGCGAATAAAGCTTGCATTCTTGCTTTTTGTCCAGCGGTGAAAAGATTCATACAAGCATCATCTGAGTAGTCCATATAGTTTTGAACCATATCTACTGTCCCACAAGACACATGACCAGTTGCACATCCATAATTGGCAGCATCTGATTCAGGCGTATCCGTCACGAAATCATCAGTGCCACATGGGCCATCGCCCCAAATATGTCTCAAATTTAACCAGTGCCCCACTTCATGGGTTGCCGTACGTCCTTTATTAAAGGGAGCAGTAGCAGTTCCTGTTGTTCCAAAATAGTTAAAGCCAATAACAACACCATCTGTTGAAGCTGAACCCCCTCCAGGAAATTGAGCATAACCAAGAATTCCTCCCCCTATATTACAAACCCAAATATTTAAATATTTACTTGTATTCCAGGCATCTTTTCCTCCTTGTGCAGAAAATTTCATTGCGTCATTGGTTGAAAAGCTTGTTACTGATGTCTGTGTTCTTGTAATTCCTGTGGTGCTAAGGCCATTTGGATCTACATTGGCTAAACAAAATTGAATTTCAGAATCTGCTGCTTGTGGCCAAAGAGTGGTTTTATCTGCATTTGTTCTTCTAAAGTCCTGATTCAAAACTGTGATTTGTGATTGTATTTGTGCGTCTGAAATGTTTTGGGAAGTGGTATTGTAAATCACATGAACAACCACAGGAATTGTAATAACGGCTCTGAGTTGATTTTGGTTTCCCCTGATAAAATCCTGGGTTTTTTACTCGATGTCAAGCATAGATGGCATAATCTTGTAATCCTGGCTCATGTTCTGTTGTAAAACATCCATGGAATGACAATTTCTTTGTGAATACAAACTTAAGCTAGAAAATAGAGCTAGGATTAAAATGGGAAAGGATAGGAACTTCATCATAATTTGATATTCTAAAAAGTTTAAATTCAATACTTTGTAAATTTATTAAATCAAAATCAATTTTTTACCTGAATTTTGCCTGTTTTAAAAATATTTTCATTTTCTATACTATAAAAATAATTACCATCGGAAAGGCTTGGAATTTGAATTTGAAACTCAGCCTGCACATCATCGATTAACAAATCTTGAATTAGTTTTCCTTCAAGTCCAAACAATCTAAATCGAACCTTTCCTGTTAGACCCTTGACACTAATATATTCTTCTGATCGCATAGGATTTGGATAAACCCAGGCAGAATAATTTTCATTAGATTGTACGATTGGTGTTGGGGCAGCATTCGTAAGGTAAATTTGATTCTTCTGGTTGATACCGCAACTTTGATCAAAAACGAGAAAATCTTGTCCGTCATTGGAAGTATATATCGGATTACAGGACATTTGCCATTGATTTAGAAAAGCATTGTCATCTCTTCTCGTGTATAATTGAGTGCTAGATGGGTTTGTTGAAAAATTTCCTAAATTGATTCTCAAACTATCAATGATATAATTGGGATTTGATCCATAATTATTTATGATCCAATAGTATGACATTCCCGTATTGGGTATGGAATCAGGAACAAGTCTTATTTTATTAATCCAGATATCTCCTTGTGGTGCAGAACCGAAGCTTACCCTAAGATCTTGTTGTACAAATGGAATAGTTGTAGGAGCATTTACGGTTGCCTTGGCTGCAGTTCCGCAACCTAAGGGGGCTGTGGAAAGATCTATAAGGCTGCCATTGGCTAATGATATATGATTGTTTCCTACCTTGTCGGTGATTTGTCCATCCAAATTTTGATTGAATTGATAATAGGCAATTAAACTGCTGTCTACACCCGCTATAAGCTCTTTTGTGAGGTGCCTGTGTCCTCTAATTTCCTGCATAGTAAGTGCTCTGTTCCAAAAAGTAAGCTCGTCTAATTGTCCGTTAAAAGTTCTGCTAGTCCAGCCTCTATAATTTCCAATTTTAAAACTTGTAAGTTGGGTAGGACTCAGTGCTATATTTTGAGTTGCCGCAATTCCGTTGACATAAAGGGTCATTGAATTGCCATTGGCAACCATCGCCACATGTGACCATTCACCCGGTCTTACAATTAGGCCACTATTCCACCACCATTGCCCCCCAGGCCAATGGTACCCCAAGGTGTTATTTCCCCCTCTGAAATTAAATCCTGCAGCATTGGTCCCATCATTCATCGCAATGGCGGCATAATCGGGTTGGATGCCCTCGGGTTTTACCCAGGCTGTAATGGTAAATGTATTTGTATTTACATTGAAATCTCCGGTTTGTGCATAGTCGTCGGTATCCATACATCTCAAAGCTTGACCAGGAATCGTATCAACATTACAGGCAGGAATCACCGTAACCATATTTTGAATGGTCTTGCTATGCGTATTCCCATTGCCATCTGTAATTGTTAGACTAACTTCATAAGAACCCGGATTTCCAAAAACCACTTTGGGATTTCTTATGTTGAGTTGATTTACATACATAGGGCTGGGAGAAAAGCTCCATTGCCAGCTACAACCGTTTTGATTTAAAATGGAATAACAGTCAAAAAAAGAAGTATCTCTTTCACAATAAATGGTGTCATTGTAAGTGATAGGTTGTGCCAAAAGTCGGGTATCGTCTATCACTTCTGCTTCCCAGATAGCCCTACCAAATGCGCCTAATCTGATTTTATTGTCTTTGAAAAAGGCTTGCATTTCGTTCGTATTAATAATAAAGGGGAGACCAGCACTCATATTATTCCAGGCTGCCCCCACAGGATCATAATAAAACACACCGTAATAAGTAGCTACGTAAATCAGACCACCATTGGCAGTGGGTTGGTAGATGAGATCTCTCATTTCCTGTCCATTTAAGACTGTACTGGACATATTGATCCATGTCTGACCGCCATCCAGGCTCCTGTAAATTTTTTGTCCATTATTGCCGTAGGTATTACCCACCCATAGTTCGTTTTCGTTTTCAGGATTAATGGCGAGTTGGTATTCTCTCCTGTAGGTTGCTGGTAAATCGGGTAATCTGGTCCAGGTAATACCGCCATTGGTGCTTTTGTGAATTTCACCTTTGGTAGAGTTGCTGTTGGCATCGTTGAATACGGAACAGTAGATAACAGCCGGATTCGATCTGGATTGTTCAATTTCCATAACGATTCGATTATTGCCAAAATTATGTAAGGCGGTAAAATTGACCCCATGATCAGTTGATCTCCAGAACTGACTGTTTTTCCCCAGATATAAAGTGGAGGCATATCTACAATCAAAAACCAGTTCACTTCTGCGAAGTGTATAACCTTCGTTGGGATACAGGCTTAGCTCCGGATAATAGTTCACAGCACCGTTTAATGTATAGGGTAATAAAGGCGAGCTTCCTAGATCTGAAAAGAAAGTTAGCCGATTATTCATAGGGTGAACATAACCTGTTCCTTGTTCAGCAGCACCGAGAAAAAGTGATTCGCCCTGACCCCAATAAGGCATAAATAAGGCAGCATCTCCATTGTGATATCGGCCACCTACTAAAACGTCTTCATTCCAACCTGAACCCAAGCGCCAATAGTCCGATCCGGTAATTCCACGCTTCCTGGACTGAAAACTTGACAATTCATTGTTTGAAAAATCAAGTCCACCATCGGTGGCAACCCATATATCGGTTCCATTTACTTCCATGTCCTGATGATCGGCATGAGGATGTGGTGAAATTTGTGTAAAAGTTCTTCCAGAATCACTGCTTGTGTAAAAGAAAATACTGGCAACCCAAATTTTAGCAGGATTTATATCAGATACTTCCAAATCAAAATTATAAAAACCTTGATGGTAGCCATCTGAATATCCCACCATGTAAGGATGTGCAGTATTGTAAGGACCACCTGTTTGGCCAGAGGGGTTTGTCCAGCTGTCGCCAGAATTGTCACTTCTAAACAGACCGATCCAACCATCGTCGTCTACTTTTGCATTGCCTATCAGGGCTACATAAACCATTTGAGGAGCGGCAGCCGAAACTGCAATTTTTCCACCAATGGCAGAAGCCTCAGCAAAAACTGTAGGAGTATAATAGCCGTTATTTTTTAGATTCCATGTGATTCCACCGTCATCAGAGCGGAAAAGCTCATCAATTTTGGCAGCGGCATTATTTTTTAATAAGTAAATAGTGTCTTGTGAACCAGGTTTATACTTGATATCCCAACATATTTGAGTGATAGGGTTGGTCCAGCTTGCTCCCCCGTTATTGCTGAAGTGTAAACCTCTGTTACCTACTGCAAATATTTTTTGATTATTTAAGGGATCAATTAAAAATTCATAAACTTCGCCGGAAATTTGTATCAATTCTACCCAGTTTAATCCTCCGTCTATTGTTTTGTAAATTCTATTGTTTGCTGAGGCATATACAATATCTGGTTGAGTTGGGTCAATTTCAATGCCATTCACCGTAACAAAGGGTAGAGATTGTCCAATGGGAGTCCATTGTAAACCTTTGTTGATGGTTTTGTAAATTCCGCCTGCTTCAGTTCCTGCAAAAAGTATATCGGGATTCGTTTTGGATTGTGACACACAATAGACATTTACCTGATTCGATCGAGGACTGCCTGTGGCTATGTTGTAGGTTTCATATGGGCCGATACAATTCCACTGTGTAAAATTTCTGAGACCAGTCATTTGATTTGCCTGTTGCCATTGCAATAACCTGTTTTGGTAGTCAGTGTTTTCAACCTGTGGGCTAGGGATTCTTATTTTTCCATCCTCCTGTAGATAGGGTTGAATATTTTTACGCCAATGTTTATAATTTTGAGTATGTATGTTTTTTCTGAAACTATTTTGTTGGTAATAGCATCTGTATAATGAGTCTACGCTAAAAACATCAGGGTCAGAGGTATACATTCTCTGCACCCAGCTAGGATCTGTTGCCTGTCCCTGTTGGGGAACTTTGAAAAATCGATCCTGGTTTTGTGCTTTTAGTAACGCACTTAGGAATAAGAATAGGGATAAGAATATATAATTTTTCATATCTGATAATTTGAAAGTAAGATAAGTGAAATGAAACTTTTAAAGAATTTTTCCCTATGTTTTTTAGATTGTAAAATTTATTATACTTTTACAGCCCACGAATGGGGGATTAGCTCAGCTGGCTAGAGCGCTTGCATGGCATGCAAGAGGTCATCGGTTCGACTCCGATATTCTCCACCACCTGAAAGGACTTCATTTGAAGTCCTTTTTTAGGTTACAATAAATACTTATCTTTTCCTTTTAGATAATGCTTCCCAGATTTCTTTTCTCTTTCTCAGGTTCAGATTGAGTCCCTTTGAATTTATTTTATTTGTATATTTGTTTGCAAGCTTATTCAATTATACAATTAATAAACTGCAAATTTATTTACTATTAACATCCCTGCCCTGTGTCAGAATCTTTAGATCACATAAAAACCCATAATCAAGTAAAATCAAAAAAAAGAGTTTCAGACCACGGTGAAGTATTTACTGCAGAAAGAGAAGTAAATGCCATGTTGGATCTTGTCAAACAAGAAACAGAACGTATTGAATCACGTTTTTTGGAACCTGCTGATGAAAAGTTGTATAAAAAATATGCTTTAATAGATGATGAAGTTTCTTTCATAGAATCTATGATTCGTCCAATGGATTTATCTCAAACAATGGTTATGTATGAATAAGGAATTACCGGCATCAAATGTATCGCCTTTATTGGAAGAGTTGCGTGGCTTGATTGCTCAAAGTCATGCGAGCATTTCGGTAACTGTTAATGCTGCGATGAGTGTGCTTTATTGGGAAATGGGACACCGCATCAATGCCGATATTTTACAAAATCAACGGGCAAATTACGGTCAGGAGGTTGTATCTTCATTGGCTAAAGCATTGTCGTTTGAATTTGGAAAAGGCTGGAGCGAAAAACACCTGCGTCATTGTCTACGCGCTGCGGAGACTTTTCAAAACAAAGAAATTTTCTACGCACTGAGTAGAGAATTGTCATGGACGCACCTGCGCTCGGTTATATACATGGAGGATGCACTAAAAAGAAGTTTTTACATTGAGATCTGTCGCCTGGAAAAATGGAGTACACGTATCCTTCAAGAACGCATTAACTCAATGCTTTATGAAAGAACTGCCATTAGTAAAAAGCCTGAAGAGACCATCAAAAACGAAATTCAAGCGCTTGAAGCCAATAAACAATTAACAAACAACCTGGTGTTTCGAGATCCTTATTTATTGGAATTTCTTGGGCTTGAAGACACCTATTCTGAAAAAGACTTGGAATCCGCAATTTTAGTTGAATTGCAAAAATTTATCATTGAATTGGGCTCTGATTTTGCGTTCATGGCAAGACAAAAACGCATCACGATAGATAATGAAGATTATTACCTCGATCTGCTATTTTATCACCGCCGCTTAAAATGTCTGGTTGCTGTTGAGCTCAAGCTTGGAAAATTTGAAGCCGCACACAAGGGTCAAATGGAACTTTATCTTAAATGGTTGGAAAAGTACGAACAGGTAGAGGGAGAAAATTCCCCTGTTGGTCTCATACTTTGCGCCTCGAAAAATGAGGAACACATTGAATTATTACAGTTGGAGAACAGCAATATCAAGGTGGCAGAATACTTGACACAACTGCCCGACATGAAGGTTTTGGAAATGAAACTCAATCAAGCCATTGAACGGGCAAAAAACAAAATGAATCTAGATGAGTAGTAGAGAATTTTTTCCAGCACGGGTTTCTGTAAATCCAACTATTTACGCGTATGAATTGGTTGGTGTCAGCACTCAAGTTTATAAATTCAAACGCTATGAAGATTCCAGCTTGGAATATGTAGGTATTAATAGACATTTAGGTGAAAATGTAGGTCTTTATGATACAGTTCTGAGTCGAAAAGAGTATGAAAAAACAATAGAGAATGAATCATAGGAATTTTTTCAAAGCCCAAAAAAAAAGGATTGAGTAATCACTCAATCCTTTTTTTGATAGGATATATTGAATATTAATCTCTACTTGAGAACATCGAGAGTAATCTCAGAATCTCTAGGTATAACCATACCAAAGTTACCAACAATCCAAGGGCTGAAACCCATTCCATGTATTTGGGTGCCTGGTATTGCTCGCCTTTTTCAAATTGATCAAAGTCTAAAATCAGATTCAACGCAGCTACGGCAATAATGACCAGGCTGATGATGATACCAATTGGGCTCATTTGATGTAAATAAGGAATATTCATTCCGAAAAAGCTTAGCCCCATATTTACTAAATACATAACGGCGATGGCTCCAGTGGCTGTCATTACAATGGATCTGAACTTTTCAGTGGCTCTTAAAACACCTGTTCTGTAAAGTACAAGCATAACAAAAAGAGCAAACATAGTCAGCATAACCGCGTTGGTTACAATACCCGGCTCATAAATATTCGCATAGGCCATGGAAATTGTGCCTAACAATAATCCCTCAAATGCAGCATAGAGCGGAGCTGTAATGTAGGCAATTTTAGGATTGAAATAAGTTACTAATAAAGCAATTATGCCTCCAATTAGTCCTACAAACATAAGTGCAGGATTCATTGTAAAGGCTGCAAAAAAAGCAGTTGCAATCAGAATAAGCCCCATAATGATAGACTTGTTTACAGCACCAGAAACAGTCATGAAGGCTGGATCAGCTGTTCTTCTCTCTGAAATGGGAAAACTGCTTTCCTGTTGTGCGCTTTTGGCGAAGGAATCTTCTGTTAAAAAAGGATTTGATGAATTGAAAAATCTACTGCGATTAGACATAATTATATAGTTTTAATTTTGATTACATATATGTACCAAATATAATTAAAAATAGTTTCAATATATAGAATTTTAATATTTTCCTAACAAAGGAATTATCTTTGCCAAAACGAAAAGGTCAAAATTGGAAAAAGATATTTACATACTCAATCTCGAAAGTTCAACCTCAACGAGCTCTGTCAGCATTTCTAAAAATGGAAAGACCTGGTTGTTGAAAGAAAAGAAAAATGCAAATCATGCAACCGATCTTTCCATTTTTATAGAAGATATTTTTCGAGAAAAATGGATTGATAAAAAAGATTTGTCTGCAATAGCCATAAGCGGTGGTCCGGGCTCCTATACCGGTCTGAGAATTGCATCCGCTATGGCCAAGGCAATGGCCTTTGTACTGGACATTCCCCTGATATCTGTGAATACCCTTGAGCTGCCAATTGCAGCATTTTTGAGGAATGAACAAATGTCTTCAGATGCCTTGATTTTGTCAGTTTTAGACGCCAGAAGAGCAGATGCCTTTGCTCTTTTGAAAAATCATGAAAATCTGATTGTAAAAAATACTTTTTTTGCTACCCTGAACCAAGAATTTCTAGAAACCCTATTTCAGAACAAAAAGAAACTCTTCGTCTGTGGAAATGCCACTGAGAAACTCGATTCATTGAAAATTAATTTTCCAGAACTAAGATTGACAGCCTACCAGGAATTTAGCTCCAGAGATATGGAAGTTTTATCTTTCGAAAAATATTGCTCAAAAAAGTTTGAACAAATCGATAATTATGAACCTGAATATCTCAAAGCACCCTTCATTACACAATCAAAGAAAAATCTATTGTAGTACCTGTAAAAGTAAAGTAGAGCTGGAATTCTTAGTTTTTACCCTAACAACATAGATGCCAACGGGCAACTGAGCAACGGAAATTTCTTCATTGTTGCTGTAGTTTGATTGAGAAATCAGTACTTTTCCATCCATGCTCGAGATTTGAATATTTTCTGCGGAATCTGTACCTAACTGTAATCGAATATGTTTCGTAGCAGGATTCGGATATAGGTGAATTTCTTCTTTTTGAAGGGTTTCCAAAGCAGTGGTTTGCGTGAGGCTGCAATTTTGTTGTGAGCTGAAGCCAACAGGGTTTGCTAAGGAATTTTGAAATTGAACGCCTGATCCGGAATTATTTTTAAGGTAAAAATTCAGCCAGGGAAGCAAAAGGGAAAAAGTTGTACTTTGCTGTGCCGCCCGGGTAATCGCAGGAACTGGATTGCAGGTACCTTCCCCCAGATTACAGTTGAAATTGTTACTGGCAAACTGACAATGACTTCCATCTGTTATGGAAATAAAAGTTTTGCAATTGGATGCCAATGAGTCATACATGGGAATCTGATGATTGGCAGGAGGTGTTACACAATCATCTCCACCTGAAAATACAAGAGCAGGCATACTGATGTTTTTAGCTGCATTGATGGCAGATGGATTGGTTTCAGCGGCGGCCAAAGTAGCAAAAGCTGTAATTGTAGGATCTTGTTGTGCAGCTAAAAAAGCGGCACCCCCACCCATGGAATGACCCATAACAGCAGTGCTGCCACTCAATTTTCCAAAATAAACAGATGAACTGTTGGTATTTTCATTGCGAAAGGCATTAACAAGGAAGGCTATATCTTGACCAAAATTTCCATGTGAGGGTGAAAATGATCCTTCCGTTGTTGGTAAAACAACAATATAACCCTCTGGTACGAGAGCCTGCCAAACTACGTCATAGGCCGTATATGTCATAACAAAACCGTGTCCAAAAACAACTAAGGGAAACTGACCATTGGCAAAATTTGCATTGCTGCCTGCAGATGTGGCCGGATAACAAACCTCTGCACTTATGCTTCTATTTGCTCTGCTGGGGTCAGTAAAGGTAACAGTTCTTCTTCCGATCGGAAACTGAGCCCAACTCATTTGTACCAGCGAAAGGCAAAACAATAAGGATAAAAAATTGATTTTCATTTGATTCTTTTATTGAAAACAATGTTACAAAAAAAAAGTTTTAATTTCAAATCAATCCCCATCATCCGTTTGGTCTGCATAGGAAATGCTAACACATAAAACAGAGGGTATATCAGTTTTGAGATAAACTATATGATTTACAGACAACCCATAAATTGTTTTTAATGTAGTAAACTCTGCGTTGATAGCAGTAAAAAAATTAGATGAACTTAAGGCATCCAGTTGATTCTTTATAGATGAAAATTGATTGTTGATGAGAACTTCCAAGGGTAAGTTTTCTTTTCTCTGACCTTTCTGAGCCACAAAATCATCAATGCCTATACCATTTTTTCCCAGATAAATATCTTGCATCGAAGAAATGGATATTTTAGACAATTCCAGGGAATACCCTCCATAGTACGATTCAACTTTCTCAGGTGAAGGTATATAACTTACCTTGGCCCCAATCGGGTTTCCTAGTTTTTGATTTTTAAAAATTTCCATGTTCTGACTCAGCTGATTGACCAACAGGTGTATTGAAGAGCCATTGGCAAGACCCGTGTTTTCTACAAAAACCTGTTTGTATGATTGCCACTCGTTGCATACTGCATCAGTTTTTATTTTGATATGGGAACAGATTTGAGTAAGATAACTTTTTCTATTGTTTGCAAAAACTGAATTTTGAAATGAATCCAATACGGCATTTGTTCCTCCAAAATAAAGTAGATAATCGAGAGCAGGAAAACCTCTGCTGTATGAAAATGAGTCCTTGTCAAGTTCTGTGATATTGTTTTGAGATGCAAATTCTAATCTGCTGACAAAAACAGGAAAATTATTTAAACTTGACCTTAATTGATAGGTTTCTGCAGGACCTAATTCCAAAATGGAAGCAGTTTGAAATGCTTTATAAGATGCAAGGAAATAATGTCTGACAGAATCAAGATTTGTTGCGTTGGGCTGATTTGTAAATATCTGACTTTTTTGGAAGAGGAGATTTACATTCACTTGTAAGCTGTCATAGCTGGGAGAAATTATATTCTCTGCTATATTCGAAAGTAGGGCAGTTTGGTCAAAATCTCCGGCGCATGGATCTTTCACTGGTATACAGGAAACCATACCCAATAAAAATGAAATCCCAAAAACAGAATAAATGAATCGCATGTTACAAACTATCTTTTATGTTTTGTAATGAACTGAATTGAGACAGGAGAGCATCCTTGGCATTTTGAATCTGTGCAAGACTTGTGTTGTAGAAATCTATCTGGAGGAGATTTGAAGTTCCCCCAAGTGAAATCAGTATGGCATCAACCGATGAACTTGTGATAGTAGCATTGCCACCAAATTTGAGAGAGTAGATAAAAGCATAACCCTCTGAGAGTGAATGGTGTTTTTCCGCAGCATCTGTATTGTATGCCGCAATTGCCTTGTTCAGATAGGAGAGGGCAGTTGCAGCTACAATTAATTCCCAATTTCGTCTGATTGAAGTTATTTTTACATCTCTTTCACCCAAATCATTATGGGAGATTGCTGCCCGACCCGCTATGAAGTCATTCATAAGACTACTGTTGAGACCCATCAAACTATTTCTGTCGTTGAGATATTTACCCCAGAATTTAATTCCTGTTAGATTTGCAGGAAAATCCCTGGGAACTCCTAAGTAGCCAAAAGCTTCATCCCAATGATGCTCCATTGTTGTACCTTCACCTGGAACTATGGTTTCATTGTCCACATTCATTTTACCTTCACCTAAATAAACTGCTGTTGACTGATAATAAAAACAGGCACCCATCAAACCTTTTTCGATCAATTGGGCCAACTCAACGCCTTTGGAGTTAACCAGATAAGATTTGGTTCCTGCACTATTGGTCATGATCCCGCTTAATCCTTGCGTCGGATTATTATTAGCTGTAGATAATGAGACAAAAGCTATGGAATCAAGTAATTGAGAAAAAGTGTTTAGTTCAGAGCTGGCTAATTTGTCGGATAATCTTTTGCCAGAGTTGTTTAAACTTGTATCGGAAAAAGGGTTGTTTGTATTAGTAAACATGTTTTGTATACGAGAAGTAAGAAGGGCATTTGCTTGGTAGACATTGGCAGACTTCAGATAAGTGGAGAGTTCAGTTAACATAGACAAACGATAAGTTTGTCCCGAATAGTTAACATTATCAAATTGATATGTTTGAGGAATCTCATAACCCTGATTTTCTTTTTTACATGAGCTAACCAAAAAAAGGAAAGTTATGCCCATAGATATAGCGTAAAATGTGAAATTTAAATTTTTCATAAGAATAGATTCTGAATAAAGACTGAACAAAATTATTCTTATTTAAACTAAATCCAAATAAGCATAAGAGAATTTTTTATTGACTTTTGTCATTTTTTAGGTTCCAATCAATTATGAAATCCTGTTCAGTTTCTGATTTCAGAGCAATGGATTCAAATCTGTCAAAAAAACTTTGGTTTTTCTTTAGTGTCAGGTATTGATCTTTATATCCAAAATAAAATGATACTGAGATTAATATCATAAAGCCAGCCCAAATGATCCAAATAGCAACGGCGCTGGGAAGATGTTCTGCAAATAAGGAATAGGCAGAACTAATCAGAGCAATAGCAGTTAGTGAGATGATAAAAATATATCTGCTTCTTTTGAAATTGTTAAAAGCCTTCCAAGCCTCATTACCACAAAGCATATCTTTGATTTTAGTATAATTTTCAGGATGTTTTTTACTAGATCTGAAGAGTTTGAGGATTTCAGTCTCATTAAAATTGAAATGAAAAATCATAGTTTATGGTTAGTCTTAAGCTTTAGAAATCAAATACAAAAATAGAATTTTACTAATTATCTTTACAATGAGATTTATCAGTCTTAAACACGAATTTTATGTCATTTGTTTTCTTTCTATCTTTTATTCTCATGCTAAATTTGTCGGCTCAAACCTATGATGTGATATTAGGTCCAGTGGCGCATCATTTTACCGACACAACCCAAGATTTTTGGTTTCTTATTGAAAAAAATGAAAAGCCGGGAGTTGATTTTGAGCATTTATTACAATCAAAAAAATCTGAATGGGGAACATTTCAATACAATAAAAAAGAATTGGTTGCTGATTATTTTTCTGTAAAATTGCGAGTGGACAAGGGGCGGAAACTGGATGATGAATTTTCATTTCTTTTGGGGTCTTGTGTGTTTCAGTATCCTTTTCCTTTTTTGGGAAATTGGAAAAAGAAAAATGAAATTTTCAATACAATGCGTCATGACAGCAGCTCATTTATGATTTGGTTGGGAGACAATGTCTATTATTTATTTGGGCAATGGAATTCAAGAGATAGAATGATTCGGGAGAATATTAAAATGAGAAAAAGGGAGCCAATTCATCATTTTTTAGCATCAAAAGTGCACTATGCAACTTGGGATGATCATGATTTTGGACCCAATAACAGCGATGGTAATTTTACCAATAAAAAAAGTTCAGAAGAAGTATTTAAAGATTTTTGGATCCTGGCACAAGACAATCAGGAAAAACAAAGTGGTGTTTATCAAAAATTTAGTCACGGAAATTGCGATTTCTTTATACTTGATTCAAGATATTTTGCTGATGAAAATAAATCAATTCTGTATGGCGATGAGCAAATCAACTGGCTGAAAAAATCGCTATTGGCTTCAAAGGCTGATTTTAAATTTATTTGTTCCGGTAGTCAGTTTTTTACAAATGATGGTTACGGAGAAAGTTGGTTTAAATGTTCCCAAGAGTACGAAGATTTTATGTTATTTATTCAAGAAAACTCCATCAATGGAATTATTTGTTTGAGTGGTGACAGGCATTATTCTGAATTGAACAGGATGAAGAGGGAAAATGCCTATGCCATACCGGAATTTACCTGTTCTCCTTTGACCAGTTTTATCAATCCCGGTTATCCCAAACAAAATAATATTCGGGTAGATAATACTTTAGTGGTAGATCAGAACTATGGAAAGGTAAGGGTATATGGCAGGGGAGAAAAAAGATGTTGTGAATTATCATGTTACAATTCGAAAGGTGTTCAACTTTGGCAAGAGAAAATATTATTTTCGGAATTACAATAAGACAGTAATGAAGTTTATTTTTTTAGGATTAATCATAATCTTTTTTTTTATTCTGATTTCTTGTAAACAAATACATCGAATCTTACCTCAAGGTTCTGTTATCAGTAATTCTGAAATGAATCAACTGAAAGAATCTCCTTTGCCTTCGCCTTCTTATGGGGCTGTAAAACAAGAACAAAAGTTTCCCAATATTCCCTTTTTAATCTGGGCTGCAGATTACGATTTGGATATCGTATTGGTTTCTAATCACCCGCAATGGAATATGCACGAATTGGCCAGAATTCAAAGTCCATCAGGACCTATTTGGATTATGAAAGATGCTGATCAGGCGAATCTGAGGCAGAGAATCATTTGTGAAAAAGAAAATCTGGAGCATTGGCTACCTGAAATTCCTGTATCCAGATTCAGCAAATCTGTCAAAATATCAGATTCGTCTCGAGGAGAAGAGTTGGATCTTCAGTTTAGTTATGAAAACAGTGCCGGAGAATTATGTGAAATTAGTTATCAAGGAAAGTTTCCCCGAACAGTACAGAAAAAAAGGAATGGTTCCACCATGGGGCATTCAAAACAGGATTTAATCGCTGTTTTAGATTTACCAACAAGAGATTTCGCTACAAAAGCCAGCATTAAATTCGACCATAAAGAATATAAAATAAAAAAATTACTTGGACTCCTTCCATTTCAAATGGCGCTTCAACAAACTCAGGCGGGAATTTCAGCGGCAAGATATCAGCAAATGGAAAATGAGAATCAGGTTATATTGGAAATTCTACACTTTCAATCGAAACCAAACTTGATTTTTGACATAAAAAAAGATGGAGAGTTCATAGTTCTTTCAACTAAAGATAGCCTGAGAACCATAAATTATTTTTTTACAGAGGGGAAATATCAGGAATTAGTAAAAGCCAATGTCGAGATTTGGAATAAAGAAAAAGCAGCCTTTGAAATCGAATTTTTCCCTTATTTGGCAGATTCCAGATTTGCTTTGAATCAAGATTTTGAATCTTATTTTGTAATGCATGTCAATGGTCAAAAAGGCCATGCAAGGGGAAAGGTGATCCAGTCAAAAACTGATAAAAATTCACAGTTCCGAATCTTGCCTATTAAACCTTGGTGGGTGGAAGATCGTCCTATGTTGGTAAGTCAAAAATGGGAGGGAAATTTTCAATTTTGGCTATCAGAGATAATTGATAGATAATTTATTTTGAATCAATTGTTTTTCTGCAATTTATGAGTAATTTTAACAACCAAATCTAACAAAATGAAAAGAATATTAACCTTATTTCTCCTGTTTGGTCTCTATCAGGCCCAAGCTCAAACTCCGACTTGGTCAGGAGATATTGCCCAGATTATTTATGATAATTGTGGTGTTTGTCACCATCCAGGTGGTTTAGCGCCTTTTTCATTGCTAACTTACAATGATGCCTTTGGGATGCGTTCCATGATACAGTCTGATGTAAACAATCGAATTATGCCACCTTGGCCACCAGATGATAGTTATCAAGACTATTCACACAAACGCAGTCTTACGGCAACTGAAATAACTAAAATCAATGATTGGGTGAACGCCGGCGCACCTGAGGGTAACGCAAGTCAGACACCGCCCGCACCCAGCTATAACCAAGGATCTTTTTTGCCAAATCCTGATTTGGTTTTGCGTGCACCGGTTTACACAAGTAACGCGCAACCAGGAAGAGATGATTATGTTTGTTTTGCCATTCCTGCAGGCATCGCTACGAATAAAAAAATCAAAGCTATCGAGGTTGTCCCTGGAAATCAATCTATTGTTCACCACTGTTTGGTTTATGCCAACTTAGCTGGTACCTATACCACCAATACAAGCGGAACCTGCTCTGGACCCTCAAGTGATCCGCTCATTGCAGGATATGCTCCCGGAGAGTTTCCAACTATTTTCCCTAATAACCAACAGGTGAAAATGGGATTTGAAATTACCCCAACTACCAAATTAGTATTGGCAATGCATTATCCACAGGGTAGTCAGGGACAAATTGATTCAACAAAAATTCATTTGTTTTTTTACGATGATACAGTTACGAATGTTCGTACTGTAAGTGCTGCACCGGCTTTGAATAATACTTCCTTCTGTATCAATGCAAATACAGTGGGTACAGTATCAGCAACCTTTCCACCTTCTTCGCCACTACCTATTGATTTAACCTTGATCAGTGTATTTCCTCATGCGCACTTATTGGGGCAGGATTTTACAGTGTATGGCTTAAAATTAAATGGTGACACCATTCCATTAATCAGAATTCCTAGATGGGACTTCAACTGGCAAGGTTTTTACCTTTTTAAAAATCCAATAAAAATGCCGGTTGGCAGCCGACTTTTTGGAAGAGCTAGGTATGATAATACGACAAATAATCCTTTTAATCCGAATAATCCACCACAAAATGTTTGTTTTGGATTGAATACAACAGATGAAATGTTTTTGGTTTATTTCCAATACTTAAATTATCAGGCAGGGGATGAAAATCTGGATTTAGAATCAATGACACAGCCCCCAAGCACGCCCACAAATGTTTATGAGGAAGCTATTGGTAAAAACTATTTATTAGCATATCCGAATCCATTTACGCAGGAATTAAGCATTGAGTACTACGTAGAAAAAGAGGAGGAGGTCAGTATAGCGATTTATGACATACATGGTAGATTTGTAAAACGTCTGATTAGTTCGGAATTACAAAGAGGAAACCAAAGAATTATTTGGAAAGGTGATTCTGAATTAGGGAATACGCTTGAATCTGGAATGTATGTGATTCAACTGCTTGTAGGTAATGAAATTACCACGCAAAAGGCTTTATTACAAAGATAGTCACAAATAAATATTACTTTTACAAAGCCTTTCCAAACGAAAGGCTTTGTTTTTTATGAGTGGTGTTTATCTGCATATCCCATTTTGCAAAAAAGCTTGTCATTACTGTAATTTTCATTTTTCAACTTCTCTTTCTTCAAAAAGTTCTCTTTTGAATGCAATGTATCAGGAATTGGAAGAAAGAAAAAGTGAATTGATTTCTGCTCAGATCACCTCAATTTATTTTGGAGGAGGTACACCTAGTTTATTAAACATGGCGGAGTTGAATCATTTTTTTGACATTCTTTTCAAAAATTTTAAGTGGGTGGATGATATAGAAATTACACTTGAGGCTAATCCTGATGATTTAGATTTTGATTATGTAGCTGATCTAAAACGATTTACACCCATAAATAGAATTAGTGTTGGAGTTCAATCTTTTGTAGAGGCTGAATTGCAATATATGAATCGCTCACATACTGCTTTTCAGTCAGAGCAGGCTATTGAAAATTTATTTAGGGCTGGTTTTCAAAATATTTCTGCAGATTTGATATACGGATGTCCCCAATCATCCAATGATTCCTGGTTTCAGCAAATTGAAAAAATTCACAGTCTTGGTGTGGAACATTTGTCTTGCTATGCACTCACAGTTGAACCCAAAACAGCACTTTTTGATTTTGTAGCAAAAAACAAATGTCCTGTACCCATTGAAGATCAAGCCTTAGATCAATTTTTAATACTACAGGAAGCCTGTAATCAGTTTGGTTATGATGCGTATGAAATTTCTAACTATTGTAAAAATGAAAAATATGCCAAGCATAACACTTCTTACTGGAAAGCTGTTCCTTATTTAGGTATCGGGCCCTCTGCCCACTCTTTTGATGGAAAATCCAGGTCTTGGAATATTGCCAATAATGCATTGTATATTCAAAGGGTTAAACAAGGGCTTCCTTACTCTGATCAGGAGATATTAACTGAAAAAGATCTTTTGAATGAATGGATTATGACCGGATTAAGAACAAAATGGGGGATCCAAGAATCAACTCTCCTGCAAAAATGGAACAGTTTACATGCTGCAGAAATGGAGGATATTTACAGAATGCAATTGCAAAAAGGTTATTTGATAATAGATGAAAATAGAAATGTTATCATTCCAATGAGGCATAAATTTATTTCAGACCAAATCATTTCAGATTTATTTTTAGTATGATTGACATATTTATTTTAACAGAGGATCGATATATTGATCCACCCATCCTTACTCCCTATATAGCTCAAATATTAGAAGAGGAGCAAATTTTGGCAGAAGAATTAAAGAATTATAGGCTTAGCTCACAAAGAGTTTCATGGTCAGATCCACAAGTAAATTGGGAATCGGCTAAAGCAGCTATTTTTAGAACTACCTGGGATTATTTTGATCGTTTTAGTGAGTTTAAGGAATGGCTACAAGGTGTAAATTCAAAGCTACGCTTGTTAAACTCTTTTGAGTTGATTGAATTGAATCTTAATAAGAAATATCTTTTTAATCTTGAGAAGCAAGGTTTGCCTATTGTTCCAGGAATTTTTTTGAATCAAGGAGATAGGAGAACTTTAGAAGAGCATTTATCAGATGTACCCTGGAAAGAATTTGTTTTAAAACCTGCTGTTTCAGGTGCGGGGCGACATACATATAGGTTTAAAGATGCAGAGGAAATTGAAACAATTTTTAATGAGTTGATTCATGAGGAAGATTTGATTTTACAGGAGTTTCAAGAGCAGATTATTAGTTTTGGAGAAATCTCATTGATTCTCATTGGAGGTAATTTTTCTCATGCTGTTTTGAAAATGGCCAGAGCGGGAGAATTCAGGGTTCAAGATGATTTTGGAGGATCACTTCATCCATTTATAGCCGGAGAGGAAGAAATCAAAATGGCAGAACAGGCAATACATTATTTGCCAGAAATACCTTTATATGCTCGGGTGGATATGGTGAAAACCAACGGTAATAATTGGGCGATATCTGAATTGGAAATGATTGAACCTGAACTTTGGTTTAGATTTCATAGACCAGCTGCCCAAAAACTTGCCTCATTGATTCGGGATAAGATAGGAGTTTAGTTTGTATTTATTTCTTAAAAACAAAATAAATCATACTCACGCAAAGAAAAGAAGAAAGGCAAAGATCGCAAAATGGGTGATTCAGTAATTCTTTTTAGCCTTCTTAGCGAAAGACTTAGCGCACTCTGCGAGAAATAAAAAATTAAATCAAATCATATTCACGCAAAGAAAAGAAGAGAGGCAAAGATCGCAAAATGGGTGATTCAGTAATTCTTTGTAGCCTTCTTAGCGAAAGACTTAGC
>Ga0169931_10005345_pt1 | contig 19598 bp, 17 predicted proteins | sample Kivu_15m_20L_FD_129675 | JGI IMG/M metagenome (GOLD analysis project Ga0169931, IMG submission 129675) | Freshwater microbial communities from Lake Kivu, Western Province, Rwanda to study Microbial Dark Matter (Phase II) - Kivu_15m_20L... | ecosystem: Environmental > Aquatic > Freshwater > Lake... | reverse complement strand
ATTGTAGAAAACGCCAAACCCGATCCGGTGTGAAAATGCCGCAACCGGCCACCCTGGTGAAAAACCCGTTTTTCAGCCTGAAACAAATGCCAGATGGCCGGCTTCTGATGTTGGTCGAATGCGGCACGACCGCCGTGTACGACATCCATTTTTTCCTGGATGCCGGGGAAACATCTGGTTGGCAACAGGGTGGCCCCGCCTGGGTTGAATCCCTGGCCAACAAGGTCATGGCATTTCCAGATCACTTCAAGGACCGCGCATGCGATCCTGCTGGCTGATTGCGGGCTGCAGAAAACCCAAAAGATGCGCAAACCCAAAGGCTTGGCTGGAAAAATCAGGAGCAGTTGTTGCCGAACCAGCGAAGCAGGGCCACCTGGGTTTTGCCATCGATGATCTCGCCCTTGCGGATCATCTCCAGGGCCTGGCAACTGGGGACAAAGTGGGGGATCAAGTCCTCATCCGGCTCGGGGTTCGAGGGCCCCTGCTTCAGTCCGGTCGCGACAAACAGGTGAATCACTTCCGACAGCAGGCCGGGCGAGGGGATGAAATGCCCCATTTGGTGCCAGATGCTCGCCTCGACCCCCGCCTCCTCCACCAGCTCCCGCTTGGCGCAGTCCAGGGGATCCTCCCCGGGCTCCAGGGTCCCCGCGGGGATCTCCCACAGGCGCTGGCCCACCGCCGGCCGCATGTTCTGCAGCAGGCAGACATGGTCATCCTCACGGATGGCCAGGATGGCCACCGCCCCCGGATGGATGATCACATCCCGACGGATCTGCCGCCCGTCCGCCGAGGTGCCCTCTTCGATATATACCTGGATGCGACGGCCCGTGTGGGCCAACCTGCGCGTGGTGTTGCTCATACCTTCAGGCTATGTGATCCGGCCCGGGGTTGCCAGACAGGCCTCAGACCGAAACCGGCGTTCCCGCCTCGCGCGCCGCGATCTCTTCCTTGAACAGAGTGCGCACCTTGCGTCGCATGATCCGGTCCACCAGCCACGGGAACAGTTTGTTCACCAGCAGCAGCAACCGTCCCTGGCGGGTCAGGAAGACCCGGTCCTTCCCCTTCGCCGAGGAATCCCACACAGCCTCGGCCACCTGCTCGCTGGTCATCCCGCGCATGTGGTCGAGTTGCACCTTGGCGCTTTGCTTCAGCATGTTCTGGCTGAAGTTGGTCTGCGTCAGACCCGGCGCAACCATCAGCACATCGATCTGATCCTTGGACAGTTCGCTGCGCAGCCCGTCCGTGAGGGCGTGCACGGCGAACTTGCTGGAGCTGTAGTCGCTGCGGGCGGGAAAGGCCCGCTCGCCAACGATCGACCCGATGTTGATGACCTGGGCGCTGTTGCCCAGCTTCAGCAGGGGAAGCAGCGTCCGGGTTGTCTCCGCCAGCCCGAACACATTCACCTCGAAAATCTTCCGAAGCTGTTCCTGGTTGCCATCGATGAAATGCCCGGTTGCGCCGATGCCGGCGTTGTTGACCAGGATATCCAGGCCGCCTAGTTCCTTCAGGCAGAAGGTCGCCAGGTTCTGCCGGTCCGTCTCGCTCGTCACGTCTCCCGCCACCGTGCAGAGGGTGCCAGGCAGGTTCATTCCCGCCACTTCCGCTTCCAGCAGTTTCAGCAGGTCGGCCGACCGCGCCTGGGCCACCACCGTCATGCCCCGACGCACGCCCTCAATGGCCAACGCCCGGCCGATGCCCTGCGAGGCCCCCGTGACCACGGCCCGGAGGCCCTGCAGCGAACGCTTTCTGCCCATGATTTCTACCCTGACGAGAATGCTAACTCGGTCTCACTGTCAGGGAGTCTAGCCCCGGCTGGCAGGTTGGGACGCCGGGGCGATTGAATTAACCCGGGAAATCCCGGAAGGCTGTGCTTTGCGCGCCTGTGCTGCGGATTGCGCGGATTGTGCCGGCAGGCTGGTTCCCCAGGTGGCGTCCGGTCCCAGGTCGGCGCTCAGCAACCGCTGGGCTTCTTCCAAGGACTTGCCGATATCCCCTCCCTGGCGGAACCACCCTTCCAGAGCCACTTGCACCTTTTCCAGTTGCCCGCCAGCCAGGGCGGGAGCCCCCTTCCCCATTAGGCCGCGCAATCGTCTGGGATTCACCTGGGCCGTCACCCGCCAACCCAGCAACAGCAGACCCGGCAGGAAGGAAAGGACTGTCAGGGCCGCTGCCTTCAGGAAGAACGAGGTGTGCAGATCGGTGTCCAGCCACCAGGACTTTCCAAGGCGCCATGCCACCCAACCAACCATACCGGCCACCAACAGGTTGCCCGCCACCAGGATTCCCCATCCACCCGGGCCCGAGGTGGCCAGCCGGGCTGACTCCCTCCCGGCCGCGTCCACATCCGCCTCCACGCGTGCCAGCAATTCCGGCCGAAGGTCCGACAGGGTCCAGTGCTTTAAAAAACCTTCCACCGCGGCCCCCAAACCGGCTGGCATCTCCTTTTTTTCATCTGAATTGGCCGTTTTTTCAGCAATCCCAATCCGGTCCAGGCCGGCATCCTCCAGTGTCCGACGGGCGTCATGCTCCACCGCCGCCAGGGTGTCCTGGAATCCTTCCCCCAAGGCCTCCGCGATATGCCGCAGGGGACTCAGGCCGCGCAGCGCCCACAGGGCCGAGGCCCCCAGCGCGCCGGCCACTCCCAGCGCGCCCCCTCTCAGCCCGCGGCTCAGCGCCCAACCGGTGGCCAGGGGTTGCATCCTGGCCCGCGCCCACACGGCCGGAAACAGGAATGGTCCGGATCGTTCACCCAGTTCCTTCCAGGCCGCCTGCTTCACCACACGGGCGAAAGCGTCCGCGGCCCGGGGCTGGGAAAGCGCCTGCCAATAGGCCTGTTCCTGCCGGGCCTGGCCCTGTTGAGCCAGCGCCCGCAAACGGCCAGATTCCTCCTGGAACGGCTGTAAAAGGGGCGCCGCCAGGGCGTGGGCCGATTGCCGCAGGAAAGCGTCCTGCCGCAAAAGCGGCATACGGTTCTCGTCGCCGGGGCGCAGGACCGACTGCCGCAACCGCTCAATCCCCGCGTCACCCGGTCGGACCGAAGCCACCACGAACAGGCTGCCCCGATCCACCGTGAAACCCGTTTCCGCCAACCGTTTTCCGAAATCCAGCGCGATCGAGTCGATCGTCCCGGGGTATCGGTCCGCCTTGGTCAGCACGAACAGCCATCGCTTGCGGGGCGCCCAACGACGCAACTCTTCCAGCACCTGCAAATTGGCGCGGCGGTCAGGGTCCGTGACAAACAGCACCAGGTCCGCCCGCTCCAGCACTTGGCGTGTCACCCCGTGGTGCCGTTCGATCATCCCATCAATATCCGGCGTGTCCGCCAGCACCACGCCGCGCGGCACACCGCCTTCCACCAGCACCGGTTCCAGCCCCGGCAACCCGGGCAGGTGGGCGCGGTCCAATGGATGGATGGCCAGGAAGGGCTGGCTGGTGTGGCAACGGACCGTGTCCGAACTGGGACTGGCGCCAGGCGTGTCGATCAGCGCGTTGAAAAGTTCCGATTTGCCGACACCCGTGCCCCCCAGCATCACCACTAGCGCGGGAACGGTGGGGGGAACCTCCAGGGCCGCAAGCGCCCGGTCCAATTCCACCCCCACCCGCGCCGCGGGGGCCCAACTGTCGGCCCCCAGCAATTCACGCCGAAAATGCCCCACCCGACCCGCCAGCGCGGCAATCCAGGGCAATAGGCTGGCCCCGCCGGGCCGTTTTCCCTCCATCTGCGCCTCGCGCGGGTGCTCACTCATGATTCGCCATTCGCTTTCCGTGTCAGTTCGGCGGCCAGTCGCCTCAGCTCCTCCATCGGGAAGGAGGTTAGCCGGTCGGCTTCCCTGAGTTTTTCGCCCAATAAACCAGGCAAAAGATGCTGCCGCAAATGATCCGCGATCTCGCGGCCCCGCTGCTCGCGCCAGGCCCGGTCAGCCTCCTCCAGCACGCCCTGGAAGTGCATTTTGTCAGCCAAACGCAACAGCATGGCGGCCAGCCCCGCGCCGCCAGCCACCAGGCCTCCGGCCCCTAACGACCCCAACACCACATGGCTTCCCAAAAGCCCCCCGGTGGTGCCGATATCCAGCACAAAAAGTCCCAGTCCCCCCACCGTGGTCAGGTCCAGCACCACCGGCAGCGTGTGCGCCCAGGTGGGGTTTTTCTCCACCCATTCCCGGGCTGATTGCCGGAGGGTTTCTTCCCAATTGGTTTTCGGGCTGGGCAGGGTGGCCGTTGCCAGCGCGTCACAGGCCTGTCGGCACCGGGCGCTGTCCAGCGCGCCCACCCAGGCGGGCAACCGGTCACGCCACTTGTCCGCCAGTTCTTCCGCCACCCGCTTCAAAGATTTCCGTTCGGCCTCCTCCAGCCGGACCAGTTCTCCGCCCGATCCGGGCTTGCTGATGGCAGAACGGATGGCCTCCGTCATCGCCTGGAAACCACCCTGCAGCCACCCGCTGATCCGGCTGAACGGGTAGGTGATCCAACGGAATACCCGGTTCTGCCCGGCCCGGGATTCCTCCATCAGCACCTCCAGCGTGCGGCCGATGGGGAACTCATGCCCCGCCACCGCCAGCCCGGCACGGGCCAGATCCTCGTCCAGCGCTGCGCGCCACCGCTGCCGTTCCTTCCTCGCCACCTCGGCCCGATTGGCCAGTTGGCCCACCCACTCGCTGGTGGAGGCGCCAGCCTGCAGCAAACCCTCCGCCGCTACCTTCTCAGCGTCCAATCCCAGCAGCAGCGAGGCCAACGGGGGAGCGCCCGCCGTCACCGGACGCAGATCCTCCAGACCCGGATTGGCCGCCAGCGGCCAGGCGTGGACCGGGCACTCCCGCAAGAACTGCTCCAGGGTGCGCCCGTCCTCCCGCTTGCCCTGAAACTTGGCCCGCCACGGCAAATCGGTCCGCGTCAGCTTGTCATCCAGCAGGTCCGTCCACTTCAGCCGGGCCTTCTCGGGGCTGGACACCTTCGTGATCAAAATCACCAGCCGCGCCGCCACCTGGCAGCAACGCGCCAGTTCCTCCACCACCTTCTGGTCGGCGTAGGAATCCCCGGTCACCACGAAAACCACCACCTCCGCGCGGCGCAGCACGCGCTCCGCCCGCTCATGATTGGCAATTTCCAGGCTATTGAAATCCGGAACATCCACCAAAAACAGCCCTGGGGCACCCGGCCCGGCACCGCCGCGGGACTCGCCACCCAGCCGGTCGGCCGAACGGTACCAGACCAGCCCCTGCCCGTCCTCCTGGCGCAGCCGGTCCGGCCGGTCCAGGGGCCGCAGGTCGAAACCCGGCAGCACCGACCGCAGGGCGGGCCCCCGTTCCGGCAGGTCCCACTGCTCGGGCACCGCCATGGCGCACCCGCGCGAAAGGGGCCGTATCTCGTCCCCGGCAGGCACCTCGATTCCGGTCAGGTTGCGGAACAGGGTGCTTTTCCCGGCACCGGTCGGCCCGTACAGCGTGGCCACCAAGGACAACTTCCCCCCCTGCAGGCGCAGGGCCCCCGCCCTCTCCAGCAGGGCCTGCCAGCCCGTGGGTGTCTTTTCCTTTTCCCCCAGCAGATCCAGCAACTCGGGCACCAGGGTGGCCAGACGGTCCGTGGCGTTCAGGAAGGAATCAAGCTTCATGCACGGAATCCGCTGCTCAAGGGATGTCAATAAACCGGTAGGCGCACCAACCGGAGGCATCTGTCGTATTTTACCGCATCCACGGGTGGACCACCTGTCAGACATCCACCAAAAAATGCTAGAATGCTGCGTCCTTGGATCCGATTTGATTGGCACGCTTTTTCCCCCAGGCGATTTCATGGCTGACATCACCCCATCTCCAGAGATTCGCGCGGCCGCGCTGGATCTTCTGGAAAAATGGCAGGATGCACAGGATCAGGGCACTCCCGTCACCCCGGAAAGCCTGTGCCCGGGCCAACCGCAATTGCTCCAGGCCCTGGAGGAGCAAATCCAAGCTGTTCGCCGCTGTGAGAAGATCCTGTCCCCGGATGCGCATGCTTCATCACCCTTTCCCCTCACCGGGCCCCGTGTGCTGTTGGACCGTTACCGCCTGGAAGTCCTGATCGGCGAGGGAGGCCATGGTCAGGTCTGGAAGGCGCTGGATATCGAGCTGGATCGGCCGGTCGCCATCAAGGTGCCCAAACCGACACGACGATTGGCTCCCGACGAGATCGACCAGTTGCTGAATGAGGCCCGCCGGGTGGCCCGCCTCCGCCACCCAGGCATCGTGCCTGTCTACGATGCCCGCCCCGAGGGTGCCGCCCATGTCGTCATCAGTGAGTGGGTCGACGGCCCCAATCTGGAGGCGCTGCTGGCTCAGGGGCCGCTGGATCCCAAACGCGCCCTGTGCCTGGCCTCCCAATTGGCAAGGGCCCTGGAATACAGCCACGCCCAAGGCATCATCCATCGCGACATCAAACCGGCCAATCTTCTCCTCGATCCCAAAGGCGACCTGAAGTTGTGCGATTTCGGCATCGCCGCCCCCCGGAAGGAATTGCTGGGGCATTCCGACCTGCGTTTCACGCTGGCCTACGCCAGCCCGGAGCAACTCCGCGGCGATCCCCTGGACCAACGTTCCGATATCTGGGGAGTGGGCGTTGTGCTGTACGAGATGCTGGCCGGCACGCTTCCCTTCTCCGATCCATCCGTTCACCTCCAGCGGCAGGCGATTTTGACTCGCCCCCTCACCCGCCCCGGGGAGATGAACCCTCACACCTGGGCCGTGCTGGAACGCGCCCTGCGCAAGGAACCGGCGGAACGTTTCCAGTCCGCGCGCGATTTGGCCGACGCGATTGAGGACGAAATCCTCCGCCTGGAGGTTGGTGAAAGCGAACGCGCCGCCCGGGCGGAAACCGGCAGGCGACTGGCCGCAACCGGCGCTTTTCTCGCCGTGGCTTTGGTGGTGTTCGCCCTGCTGTATTCCTTTGCCACCATCGACAGGCTGGGCCAGGACACCTCCGCTGAAACGGACCGCCTGAGGGCCGGTTTTTTCCCCCAAGCCAACGCCGAGTCCCTGAGCAAAAGCCTGGACGGCAGCCCCGGATTACTGGACTGCCGGCAAGGTGTTCCCTGGGACCTCGTCCAGGCCAGGCAGCGGGAATGGGCTGACTACCTGGGTTTGCCCATCGAGAAATCCTTTTATCTGGTCAACGAGGCCCCGCTGCACTTCCGCCTCATCCCGCCTGGCGTCTACATGGCCGGCACGGAGACTGACACCCCAAACTCCCAACGGTACGAAGCCCGGCGTCAGGTCACCATCAGCCGGCCGTTTTACCTGGCCAGGCACCTGACCACCCAGCGGGAGTGGGAAGAGTTGATGGGTGAGAATCCCAGTTGGTTCTCCCGCCTGGGGGGCGGCGCCGCCAAGGTCCGGTCATTCAACACCGCGGACCTGCCGGTCGAGTCTGTCAGCCAGGAAATGGCCTGGAAAGCCTGCGCCAAATTGTCCGCCCGCATGGGAACCAAGGTGTTTTTACCCACCGAGTGGCAGTGGGAATACGCCTGCCGCGCCGGCAGCATCCACGATTTCCACTCGACAGCCGACGGCGGGGGCCCACCCCGCGCCTACCAGGTTTCCGCGGACGACCCGGCACAAACCCGCCTGGGCATGGAGGGAAGCACCCACCCGGTGGAAACACGCGCTCCCAACGCCTTCGGGCTGTATGACATGCACGGCAATGTCGCCGAATGGTGCGCCGACATGTTCGTGGCCGATCCGGGTCGCACCCTGATCGACCCGTTCTCACCCCGGGGCGAATCCCCGGTCGCCCGGGGCGGTTCCTGGCGTGAAAAACCGGAGAACTGCCGCGCCTCCTGGCGGGGACCGGGCATCTTCATGCCTTCCGCAACCGGCCTCCGCTTCGCGATGATGGCCGAATAGCGCCCCAGCGTCAGCCCCCGTGGACCATCTGCTGCAGGGCAAGCACCAGCGCCTGGGTGCCTTTCTTGCCCATTCCCTGCGACTGCACCGCGATGTATAACTGCTGCGCCAGGGCCAACCCCGGCATGAACAGCCCCATCCGGCGCGATTCTTCCAGGGCGATACCCATGTCCTTGATGAAGTGCTCCACATAGAAGCCGGGCTCGAAATCCCCCTTCAAAACCCTCGGCCCGAGGCTGGTGAGGGAGAAGCTGCCCGCCGCCCCGCTGCTCACCGATTGCAGCACCTTCTCCACATCCAGCCCCGCCCGGAACGCGTAGGTCAGCGCCTCGCACACCCCGATCATGTTCCCCGCTATCAGGATCTGGTTCACCATCTTGGCGTTCTGCCCCGACCCTGCCGGCCCGTGGTGCACGATGATTTTCCCCATGGCGGCAAACAGGGGCCGCACCGCCTCCAGCACCTCGGCATCCCCGCCCACCATGATCGAAAGGGCGGCGTTCCGCGCCCCGATATCCCCGCCCGTGACCGGCGCATCCAGGCTATATACCCCCTTGGCTTTGGCCCTGTCGTGGATTTGCACCGCCAGGCTGGGCTTGCTGGTCGTCATGTCCACCAGGATCGTCCCCGGCCGTGCCCCGGCCAGGGCCCCGTTGGTGCCCAGGAACACTTCCTCCACATCCGAGGGGAACCCCACGATGCCGAAGACCACATCGCATTTCCCGGCCAGTTCCCTGGGGCTGTCGGCCCAGGTCGCGCCCCTTTGCAGCAGGGTTTCCGCCTTGGCCTTGGTGCGGGTGTGCACCACCGCCTTGTACCCGGCCGCCATGAGGTGGCCGCACATGGAGTTGCCCATCACTCCGGTTCCCATCCAGCCGATGGTGGTTTTTCCTGGTTGCGCCAGTTCCGGCATGACCGATCTCCTGTTTGCTCGCCACTTGTTTGTTTGTTCGCCTGAATCCACATGATACCCGCCGCCCTTCAGCCGCCAACCACGCCCCGCCGGCGGGTTGTCACCGGAGGCACAATCGTCTTCCCCGGAAAAACCGGCGATCTTTTTGCCTTTTGACCAGGTTTTCCCTAAAGCCTGACCGGCATTCATTGGGCAAATTACCTGTGTCTACCTCGCGACCTTTGGGTCGGAAGGCGGGGCGAACCAGATTGGCCACCAACGTTAATGGGGTGCAGCATGGCTTGGTCGGCGGTGTTTCGGACTCCCGCATGGATCCAGACACTGGCATTTTGGCTGGCAGTGGCGCTGCTGGCGGCTCAGGACCGCCCAGCTCGGGCCCTATTGCCCGGCAGGCACCCGGATCTGCCCCGGCTGCACGGCCAACTCGTCGACTGGTCTGATGAGAACGGTGCCGACAATCGGATCTGGTCGGAGGTTCTGGGAGCACCCAGATCCCTTTATGTCTACCTCCCGCCCGATTATGACCCAAACACTCCCCAGCGGGTGATGTTCTGGTTCCACGCCTACCTGCAGAAGACCGGCTGGTTCCCCAAAAACCTGTTATCCGAGATGGACGAGAAAATGGCCTCAGGCGAACTGCCCGGCATGGTCATCGTCTTTCCGGACGGGTCCCAGGCCAACAAACGCCGCCGCCTGACCCTTCCCGCCGTCACCTTGTTCATGAACAGTGAGCAGGGTGAGTACGAGAACCATGTGATGCAGGAGGTTTGGCCTCTGGTGCATGATCGGTTCAATCTCTCTGATCGCAAGGAAGACCATCTCTTCGCCGGCGCCAGCATGGGTGGCAACGCAGCCATGCGCATTGCGCTTCGCCATCGCGATCAGGTCGGGGCTGCCATCAGCATTTTCGGCGCCCTCGATCTCCGGTATCAGGATGTCTGCGGAGGATTCCTGGGCAATATCCCCAGAGCCGAGCCACGCACCAATTACAATCGCCCCAGACTCCCGGTGGCCCGCTTGGCCGGGGTGGTGCCTGTCCGCCTGAAACAGTTTGCTGAGCCATTGTTCGACCTCAGGGATCCCAATGTGGCCGAGCACATCCGGGAGCAAAACCCGAAGGACCTGCTCGAGGACCTCGATGTCCAGCCCGGTGACCTGAAAATCCTCGTGGCCTACGGTCGGTTTGACGACTACAACTTCGATTCCCAGGGCCGCTCCTTCGCACAGGCCGCCAGGGAGCGCGGCCTCGAGGTGGAGGAGGTCATGGACAAGTGGGGACGCCATTCCCGCAGGACCGCCAACCGGTTGTTCCCTTCCGCCCTCGACTTCATCGGCCGCTACTGGTCCGACGATTCCGACCAAACCTGACCGCCCCGCTAGCCTTCATACCCCCGTAGAATGCATTGGGTTGGCCACCAAGGGGGACGGGTATGGTCCGCGACTTGCTCCAGGACGCCGTCACCCTGTTCGTGGTCATCGACCCCATCGGCAATGTGCCTGTTTTCCTCGCGCTGACGCGCCATCTGGATCCCCCGGCCCGCAGACAGGTGGCTGGCAGGGCCATACTCGTCAGCGCCGGGGTGCTTCTGGCTTTCTTGCTGGTGGGGCAACCGTTGCTGGCCTCCCTGAAGATCGGTTTGCCAGCGTTCAAGATCGCTGGGGGAATCGTGGTCTTCCTGTTCGGCCTGCAGATGGTTTTCGAAACCGAGCAGAAGAACAAGGACGCACACGGCGAGGCCGGTCACGACATCGCCATTTTCCCGCTCGCTTTCCCCATGATCGCCGGGCCGGCATCCATGCTCACCGTGGTGTTGCTCACCCAGCCGGGGCAGGCCGGGTGGGGGCATGTGGGCGCCATCGCCGCCCTACTCGCGGCGATCCTTCTGGTTACTTGGGCACTCTTCCTACGGGCTGAGCCGGTCCAACGCGTGCTCGGTAGGACAGGGTCCAATCTGGTCAGCCGCATCTTGGGCATGCTGCTCGCCGCCCTGGCGGTCCAGACCGTGCTCGGCGGGCTGGCTGATTTTTTCCAAATCCCCGTCGGAAAGCCCTGACAAACCTCATTTCGAGGGCAGGTTCTTTCGGAAGAACCTTAGCCAGTTGCCCCCCAGGATCCCGTCCAGGTCGGCGTCCGTGTAGCCACGCTTCGCCAGGATCGGTCGCAAGTTCCGCACATCCGCGATCGTGTCCACATCCAGCGGCCCTTGTTCCGTCCCGAACCCGCCGTCCAGGTCGGTGCCCAGTGAGATTTGCCAGGCGTTGCCGGCCATCTGGCAGATATGGTCGATATGGTCGGCCACATGCTCCATCGTCACACCCGTGCCTTGGGGAGTCGACTGGCCGCGCACCCAGCCGGGCACCAGCATCCAGGCGTCGAATGCCGCGCCGATCACCGCGTCACGCGCCAGCAGCCGCCGGATCTGGTCATCACTCAGTTGCCGCTGGTCGTCCACCAGCGCCCGGCAATTGTGGTGGCTGGCCAGGACGGGGCCGTCAAACCACTCCAATGCCTGGTCAAAGGCCTCGTCCGCCAGGTGTGTCACATCCAGAATCATTCCCACCCGGCGCATCGCCTTCAGCAGGTCGCGGCCCGGCGGGAAAAATCCCCCCGTGCACCCGGTCCCGTTGGCGTACGTGCTGGGCCCGTAATGCGCAGGCCCGATGATCCGCAATCCTAGACCCCACCACAGATCCACTTCATCCGGAAAAAGAACCGGGTCGGCCCCCTCCATGCTCAGGATGAACCCAATGGGTTCCCTTTCCGGCCCGCCGGCACGCGCCCACAAGCCCTCGTGCGTGGCGAGTTGGTGCTGGTAGCAGATCATCCGCATCGCGCCGCGGCGGCACATCGCCTCGTACCAGGCCAGTTGACCCCGGGCGGCCCCGTGGGCCCCGGGCATCGATTCATACCGCTGCAAACCAGGCACCAGGTCACTGCGGTGCAAACGGGCCAGCAGGGTCGCCACCACCAGACCAAATCCCCCCTGCCGCAACGCCGGAAGGGACACCGTGCTCACCCCGCGCCCCTTCCCCTGCACCCCCAAATCCTTTTCCCGCTGACGAATGGCCTGCACAGGCAGGGCCAAGTCCCGGTTCCAATCCAAGGCGTTCCAAGCCAAATCCAGATGCGCATCCACCAGCATGGCGCAATACTCCGCTATCCATTGCAATTCAAATGTATTTCAGACCACACTGGGCCGGCTGATCCGGGGCCAAGAACTTTGGCAGGGCCAAATGATCTGGGAAAACCCCCGCCTGACTGCTAACATTGCATCCAAGTGATCTAGCCCACAGCCTGCAAAAGGCAAGAAAAAGTCGTTTGGAAGGATTGTTCCAATGCCCCGCAAGCGCCCCCATACCGCTGCCCAAAAGAAGGCCCGCCAAGCCAAGTTCGCCAAGCGTCGGGCTGGCAACAAACCCAAGCTGGGCATTCCCCCCAAGCTGATGAAGGGCGTCATCGAAAGCTGATCACGCTTTCCAGCTCTTTTTCGATCAAGGCCTCTCCAGTTCCACCCCGGTCAACCAGGGTGTGAGCCTGCGGTTCAGGTCCGGGACAGGGATGCTGATGCTGTTCAGTCCGATCCCCAGCAAAACCAATTCCGGCCACTCGATCCCAAGTAAATCCAAAAGCCCCCTGTCACCCAAATTGTTTTGGCGCAGTTCCAGGTAACGCAGGCTTGTCCGAGCGGGTGATTCCCCGAGTACGGCCACTGCTTCCGGATCCAGTCCGCAATTGCCCTGTCTTAGCTCCACCAACCGCCCGCTCAGGCTGCGAATCAAGCGGGCCCATCCACCTCCCCCGCCTTCCACCTCATTCAGGTTCAACCGTTTCAGCCCGGCCAGCCAGTGCGCCTCGGCTAGGGTGTTCAAAAAATCGTCGGTTAGCCGGTTGCCGGCCAGGTCCAGTTCTTCCAGACCCTGAAATGCCGCGTCCAGAAGCATTTCCACATCCAGGGTTTCCTCGATTTCCCCATGGCCAAGGTTCAGCCGTCGCAGGTTCTCGCAAAGTGGGCTTCGGCCCAGGTTGTAAAGGACGCCCAATCCCGCCCCTGTCCCCGCCAAGTCCAATTCGGTCAGACGCGGCAGGGCCCACCCCTCCTCGAAAAAGAAAACCGAGTCCTCGAAGGTGAGCCGGTTCCGGGCCAGGCTGAGCCCCTGCAGATCGGCGGGCAAACCTAGCCGCCCCAGCTCCAGCATCTGCTCAAATTCGATCTGGTTGGCCGGCAGTCCCAAACGCCTCAAGGCAGGTGTGCGCTGGCTGGTGGGCGCCATCCCCAAAGCCATGGCTTTGGGGAGCGCCCAACCAGACAGCGTCAGCTCCCGCACCGTGCTCAACCAGCCGTCCACCCCCGCGCTGCGGAAAAAACCGGTGGCCGCCCCCACGCCGGACACCTCAAGCGCGTAAGGCGTGCCCGGAAGCCAGGAAACAGGCTCAAACCCCTGCGGGCCATCAATGGGTGAATGGAACCGCCAGGAGCGGACTGAACCCAGCCGCCATCCAACGCCCGCCCGGCAAATGGATTGGGCGTGGTGTTGCCACATGTCCCAGGACACATGGCACAACCACGGTAGCCCGCCCCGGAAAACCAGGTGGGGCCTCAGCCATTCCGGGTAAGGCTCCAAAAGCGCATGGGCATGGTCCCTGAAATAGCGGATGGCCTGGCTCCGGCAAGCCAACGCGTGGGCAGCCCCCGACTTGGCCAAATGATCCGGTAATCCCAGGGGGTTTTCATCCGGCAAGGAAGGCAGGCTGCAGGGCAATCCGGCTTCCTCGCTGGCCACCTGCAGCCGGATGAATTCCGCCCGCAGATGGCCTGCCGGCCCCTGATGCTCTTCCAGCCAGTCAGCCAGCACCAACCTGGGTAAAAGGGCGAGCGGCTGGTCCGGGTGGAGGGCTTCCTCCCGGGCCACCACCCCCAGCAATTCCTCTTCCAGGTCTGCCATCCGCCCGTCCAGTCAGCCGCCGGTTCCACCCACCGACAGGATAGGGGCATCCAGCCACTGTGCAAAAAAAGACCGGGCAACCCTGCGAGGCGCCCGGTCACTGGTTTCAAAATGCCCGACAGTGTCAGGCGGAGGTGTCGCCCACCTTGTACCGGGTGAACGCCACGGCCTTCAGGCCGGCGGCCTTCAGCAGGTCGCCCACCGTCTTGGATTCGTCCTTCACGAAGGTTTGCTCTTCCAGCACGCTCTCCTTCAGCCAGGTGTTCAGGCGGTTCTCGGCGATCTTCTCGACGATGTTGGCCGGCTTGCCCTTGGAGGACTCCTCCGCCAGGGCCTTGGAAACCTCCCGCTCCTTGGCGATCAGGGCGGGGTCCACCTTGTCCCGGCTGATGGCCATGGGGGTCTTGGCAACGATGTGCATGGCGATATCGCGCAGCAGGGCGGGATCGGCCTTGCCACCCTCGCAGTGGATCATCACGCCCACGGTGCCATCATGGTGCACATACCCGCCCACCTGACCGCCCTGGTAGCGCACCATCCGGTGGGGCTGGATGTTCTCGCGCAGCAGGCCCACCACATCGGCGATCCGTTCCTTGATGGTCTTGGCCTGGCTGTGATGCTTCTCCTCGCCCATCGCCTCGCCGTTCGCCGCGGGGCCCTTCACTGCCACATGGTTCGCCAGATCGCTGGCAAGTTCCACGAACAGCTCGTTCTTGGCTACCGGGGCTGACTCGCAGCGCAACTCGATCAGGCCGCCTGAAGTTCCGTCCGGGGCGACCCAGATACCGATGCGCCCCTCGCCGGCCTCGCGGCCCGAGGCCTTGGCCTGGATGGCGCTGTTCTTCTTGCGAAGGATCTCGATGGCCTTGTCCATGTCGCCATCAGCTTCCACCAGCGCCTTTTTGCAGTCGCCAAACGGGGCGTTGGTGCGGTCGCGCAAGGTCTTCACAAGTGCGGGGGTGACTTCCGCCATGACACATTCCTCCATTCCCGTGCGGGAATCCAAATCGTTTGATGCGAAAACGGTTAGACAAAACGGATAGGGGCAAGGGAAGGGGCCCGGCTCAACCGTGGCCCCTCACCATGAATCAGCGCGAAGGTTAGTCGCGGTCGGAGAGGGAACGCTCCGGCCGGGGCCGCATGGCCTGCTGGCTGCTTTCGCGGTTCACATTGGCGGCACGGCCGTCCACCACGGCGTCGGCCAGCTTGCTGGTGATCAGCTCAATCGACCGGATGCTGTCATCGTTGCCCGGAATGGCCAGGTCGATGGTGTCGGGATCGCTGTCGGTGTCGATCAGCGACAGCACCGCGATGCCCATGCGCTGGGCTTCCTGCACGGCGATGTGCTCCCGCTTGGGGTCCACCACCACCAGGGCGTCCGGCAACCGGACCATGTCGCGGATACCCGACAGGTTGCGCTGGATCTTCGTCAGTTCGCGGCTCAGGGTGCTCACCATCTTCTTGCTGTAGGTGCGGATGATGGCGGTCTCGGGCGCCCGGTTGATGTCCAGACGGCCGGCCTCGTTGAGCATGTTCTTCATGTGGGCGTTCAGGTCCACCTTGCTGGGGACCTCGTTGGCGCCAAGCCACATGGCTTCCAGTTCTGTGAGGCGCTTCAGCCGCTCGCGGATGGTGCGGTAGTTGGTCAGGGTCCCACCCAGCCAGCGCTCGGTCACATAAGGCATCCCGCAGCGCTTGGCCTCGCGCTCGACGGTCTCCTTGGCCTGACGCTTGGTGCCTACGAAAAGCACCAGGCTGCCTTCGGAAGTAATCTTGGTCAGGTACTTGTGGGCGCGAAGCAGACCGCGGACAGTCTCGCGCAGGTCGATGATGTGGATGAGTTTGCGCTTGCCGTAAATATAGGGGCGCATCTTGGGGTTCCACCGGCTCGCCCGGTGACCGAAATGCACGCCAGCTTCAATCAACTCGTCCACCTTGATAATCGACACGCTGAAGACTCCTTGCGGTCAGAAAAACAAAAAACCCGCCACCGATGGTCCGTCCTCCGGACACCGGCACTTCGGCGGATTGCTCGAAGATCAACCTTTCTTACCAGAAATCAGCAAAATCAGGCAATGGCCAGCCTCCCGGCCACCAAAAGGATTTGGTAGGGGAACGGGCCTAGAATAGTATCGTCTCTTCCCATCTGGCCCTCTTGAAACCAATTTGCGGTAGAATCCCATGGACAATATCATTCGTAATAAATCAAAATCAACTCAAAGCAATATTAAAATATCAAAAACAACTGTCTCTCAATACTTAATTCGCCGCTTGGGCGAATTGGGAGTCACCGATATCTTTGGCATCCCGGGCGATTATGTCCTCGGATTCATGAAGCAGGTGGAGGATAGCCCTATCCGTTTGGTGGGTACCACCAATGAACTTTGCGCCGGCTACGCCGCCGATGCCTACGCCCGCCTGCGTGGCCTGGGGGTGCTGTGCCTCACTTACGCGGTGGGTACCCTAAGCGCCGCCAATGCCATCGCCGGTGCGTTCGCAGAGAAATCCCCTTTGGTGGTCATCAGCGGGGCCCCCGGCTTGCGGGAACTCCGCAAACGCGGCCTGTTGCACCACATGGTCGGACCAGCTGATACCCAGCTCCGCTCCCTTCAGCCAATCACCGCGGCCCAATGCGTGCTGGATGATCCCCTCACCGCCCTGCGGGAAATCGACCGGGTGCTGGAAGTCTGCCTCCGCAGGAAACAACCGGTTTACATCGAGATCCCGCGCGACCGCGTGGACCTGGAATGCCTGGAACTCCCCCGGCAGCAATCCCCCGCGCCCACCAGCGACCCCGATGAGTTGCGCGAGGCGGTCGGCGAAGCCATGGCCATGCTCCACACGGCGCAAAAACCCGTCATCCTCGCTGGGATTGAAATTCACCGCATGGGCCTGGTCCCCCAGCTCACCGCCTTCGCAGAGAGGCACAACATCCCGGTCTGCTCAACGCTCCTGAGCAAGTCGGTCATTTCAGAAAAGCACCCGCTGTACGCCGGAACTTACGTGGGTGCCCTCAGCCGCAAGGATGTCGTCGATTTCGTCGAGGAATCCGATTGCATCCTGTCGCTGGGGGCCATGCCCACCGACATGGACACCGGCATCTTCACCACCCGCCTTGCCCCCAGCAGCACAATCTACGCCACCGCCGAGGGCATACGCATCTGCCACCACTCGTTCGGGGATGTCCTCCTCGACGAATTCCTCAGGCAACTGGCTGGCCAGGAGTTGCAGGTGTTTTCCCGTACCGTGCCAGCACTTAAAAACCCGCTGGCTGCGCCATGGAAAGCTGAACCGTCCAGACCGGTCACCACCGGCAGACTGTTCCAGAAGGTCAATACCATCCTCACTCCGGACATGGCGGTCCTGGCCGATCCGGGTGATGCCATGTTCGGGTCCATTGACCTGGCAGTGCACCAGGGCGCCAAGTTCCTCTCCAGCTCGTTTTACGCCACGCTGGGTTGGGCTGTCCCCGCCGCCATCGGCGCCCAGGTCGCCATGCCCGGTTTGCGCCCGCTGGTGCTGGTGGGGGACGGTGCCTTCCACTTCACAGGCACTGAACTCTCCTCGGCGGTCAGGCTGGGGCTTGATCCCATCGTGATCGTGCTGAACAACCACGGCTACCTGACAGAGAGATTCATCCTCGAGGGTAAGTTCAACGATGTCCAGGAGTGGCAGTTCCACAAGCTGCCCGAGCTTTTCGCCAGCGGCCAGGGTTTCCTGGTCCGGACCGAGGACGAGCTGGATGACGCGCTGGCCAAGTCTCTGGCCAACAAAGGCAAGTTCTCCATCCTCAATGTCCAGCTTGACAAGATGGACTGCAGCCCGGCTTTACGCCGCCTGGGGGAAAGCCTTGCCGGACGGGTGGGCTGACCCTAACCTTGGATCCTGCCCAAACTCCGCTCCAACCCTTCCAGGGCCCTGGTACGGTGACTGATGGCCTGCTTCACCACCAGCGGCAACTCGCCGAAGGTCGCGTGGAATTCGGCAACCAGAAACAGGGGGTCGTACCCGAACCCACCACCACCCCTCAGACTGTCCACGATCAAGCCATGGCAATGGCCTTCGGCCCTGGCCACCACCTGACCCTGCGGGTCTGCCACCACCGCGTGGCACACATAATAGGCCTTTCGGTTCGTCTTCCCTTCCAGTTCCGCAAGCAGCTTGCGATTGTTGGCGGCGTCATCACCGTGCTTGCCCGCGTAACGGGCCGACAGCACCCCGGGGGCACCGCCCAAAGCCGGCACCACCAGTCCGCTATCTTCGGCAAGTACCCATTGCTTCAGTGCCAGCGCCGTTTCACACGCCTTCTTCTCGGCGTTGCCACCGAAGGTGTCGCGGTCCTCCTCCACCTCCGGCGCCTGCGGAAACCCGGAAAGGTCCAGAAGCTTCCAGCCCCTGGCCACCAAGTCCCTCCAACGGTCGCTTATTTCTTCAACCTTGTGCTTGTTGCGCGTCCCGACCACCAACTGGGGCATTTTCCCGCTCCCTCCCTCGCATGAGGAATCCTTGCCTCAAAGAAATCCAATCTGCCTCAAGTCCCGGGCCGGACTGGCCGACAAGCATCCCTTTTGCCGACCAAAAACCCGTTATTTCCAGCCATTTCACCACACTAGGAAAAACCCTCATGGCTGGAACCCTCTTTTTTCGATGATTCAAACTGTCCATCGGTCAGCACACCCCTCGGGAACCCCGCATGGTTCTGGGTCGCTACCTATCCAAGTTCCCATGCCGGTTTTTACCGGCGTTGGCATTCGCCTTGGCGGGCTCTGCCCTTCCCGCCCGTGGGCAGGAGGTGGTGCGGGTTCTGGCCACTCTTCCCTCCCCGATCGAATCCGTCGAGGGAGCCCCGGATACCGAATTGGATCGCCCCGCCGACCTGGAATCCGGACTCGATAAACCGATTCCCTGGGAACGCATCGCGCCCAAACACCGCGAGGCGATGTCCACCGTGGTGGAAAACCCGGCCTTCAGTTGCCTGGGGCCGGTGGAAACCTTTGTCGGAAAACCCAACTACTACGCCTGGCTGCTGGACCATCCGGATTCGACCACAGTCCTCTGGCAAAGGCTCGGGGCCAAGTGTCTGCCCATCCAGTCCCTTGGCAATGATTCCTTCCGCTGGTCTGACCCGGACCACGGGCAAATCTCCTGGTCGATGGTCCACCGGGATGCCGACATGCGGGTCTGGCACGCCAACGGCCGCATGCGCGCCGGCAAACTGATGCCCTACGCCAATGTCGATGCCGTCCTGGTGGCCCGCTACCAGACCGGCAAGACCAGTCAGGACCGCCCAGCCATCCGGCACCAGTACCAGCTCTTCCTGCGGACCGACAGTCGCGCCACCGCCATGGCCGCGCGCTTGCTGGGAGCATCAGTGCCCAAGTTGGCCCAACAGTATATGGGTCAATTGCAGTTGTTCTTCCACGGCATGGCCTGGATGGACGAGGAACAGCCCCGCCGCTCCGCCCGATTGGTGGACGGCGTGGTTCCACCCGAGGTTCTCCGCCCGGTGGTCGCCGATGCCAACCTGAGGGAAACCCCTCGAATCGCCAGGCCTGTCTCCACCCCAGCCGGCGAGGAGCCGTGATCCAGACTCCCTCTTCCACGGTGCCATCCAGGCCCTTGTGGCGGGTATTGCTGGGCGTGGTCGCCGGATTTGGCGCCATGGGCATGCTGCTGGCCGGCTCCCTCACCCTGGCTTACAACCTGCTGGGAGAGGAAGGCACCTTTCAGCCCGATACCTTTCTGGTGAAGCCCGCTTGGCTAATTACCCATGTGCTGGTGGAACTGGCGTGCGGACTCCTGGCCGGACTGGTTTCACGGTGGCTGGGCGGAACTCGGGCAGTTTGCTTGCTGGCTGCTCTCTTGTTTTGACT
>Ga0169931_10005344_pt1 | contig 19599 bp, 12 predicted proteins | sample Kivu_15m_20L_FD_129675 | JGI IMG/M metagenome (GOLD analysis project Ga0169931, IMG submission 129675) | Freshwater microbial communities from Lake Kivu, Western Province, Rwanda to study Microbial Dark Matter (Phase II) - Kivu_15m_20L... | ecosystem: Environmental > Aquatic > Freshwater > Lake... | reverse complement strand
TGGTTGCCGATGTAGTCGATCACCGTCAGCCGCTGTTTGCCCTCCGCCCGCCGCAGGCCGCGGCCGAATTGCTGCAGCCAGACGATCGTCGACTCGGTCGGCCGCAGCATCAGCACCGCGTCGAGCTGCGGCACGTCCAGCCCCTCGTTGAACAGGTCGACCGCAAACAGCGCCTGCAGCTCCCCCCGCTGCAAAGCGTCGAGCGCCTCGGCTCGCGACGCCGAACCCGGGCCGCTGTGCACCGCCCGCGCCCGCACCCCGCGCCCCCGGAAAAACTCGGCCATGAAGTCGGCGTGCCGCACCGAACAGCAAAAACCCAGCGTCCGCCGCGGACTGTGCCGCTGCCACTGCTCAAATGCGTTTTGAGCCCGCCGCTGCGTCGCCACCGCCGCCGTCAGTTCCTCCTCGGAAAACCGCGCCGACCGCCAGGGGATGTTGCGGTAGTCCACTTCGTCCGGCACGCCGAAGTACGCGAACGGGCACAGCAAGCCTGCCTCGATCCCCTCGACCAGGTCGGCCCCGTACACCAGGTTCTGGCCGCAGAGGGCCAGCAGGTCGCCGCCGTCGGTGCGGTCGGGCGTCGCCGTCAGCCCCAGCAGAAATCGCGGCGTGAAATAGTCGATCACGCGGCGGTAGGTGGCCGCGTCGGCATGGTGGAATTCATCCACCACCATGTAGTCGAACGCGTCCCGCGCCAACGTCTCCAAATGCCGCACGCGGCTCAGCGTCTGGATCGACGCGAACAGCACGTCGGCATCGGGCGTCTTCTCCTGGCCGGTGAAGCGGCCCAGCCGCGCGGCGGGGCGGATCTGGCGGAAGGTGTGCAGCGCCTGCGTCAAAATTTCGTCGCGATGGGCCACGAACAGCACGCGGCGGAACTCGGGGCGCCCCGCGTCGAAGGCCGCCAGCCACGTTTTGCCGAGCCCGGTGGCCAGCACCACGAGGCCCGCCTCGTTGCCGGCGGCGCGCGTCGCCTCGAGGGCCGCCAGCGCGGCTCGCTGCACCGCGTGGGGCTCCGGCAATGGGGCAGGGGGCTCGGCGGGGATCGCGGCGGCCTCCGCGGCGACCGCAGGAGGGGCTGCGGCGGGAAGGGGCGCGGCGCTTGGGGGGCCGATGGGCGCTGAGGGCTGCTGGGGGGAGTGCGTCGGAGGCGTCGTCGGCGGCAACGCCGGTACGCGGCGGCGCTGGCGGTAGGCGGCGATCCACGCCGCGTCGATTGGCGCCACGTGGGGGCTGGCCAGCAACCGCTCGAACGCCTGCACCACGTCGCGAAAACCGGCGCTGTGGGCCTCTTCCACCACGCGGAAGTTCCACTCCACGCCGCGCTCCAGCGCCGTCTGCGTCAGGTTCGAACTGCCGACGACCGCCAGCCCGCGCCCCGGCGCCTGGTGGAAGATGTACGTCTTGGGGTGGTACGCCCCGAACTCCGCCCGGTAGGCGTACAGCTCGGCCCGCTCGCCCAGGTCGCACAGCGTGGCCAAGGCGTCGGGGTCGGTGGCGTCGAGATAGTCGGTCGTCACCAGCCGCAGCCGCCCCCCCGGCCGGGCGACCAGGTCGACCAGGTGCTCCCACAGCAGCCGCACGCCGCTGGGGAGCACGAAGGCCACCGCCAAGTCGACCTGCCGCGCCTCGCCCAGCCCGCGGAGCAGGTGCGGCAACAGCGGGTCTTCGATGCCGCCGGCGATGAGCGCCGAAGGCGCGGCGGCGCCGGGCGGTGCGGGGAGGGAGGCTGGGGCCGGTGCGGTGCGTTCCGGCAGCGGTGCGGAGGCTGGCGCGGCGAGGGACGCGACGGCGTGCGATGGCGCGACAGCGGAGGGGGAACGCGTGGCTGCCGGTGGGGGAGTGACGGCAGGGGGCGGGGCCGCGAGGTAGTTGCCCTTGTGCGGAATCACGTGCCGCACCCCGCCGCGCGGGTCGGGCACGTCGCCGGCGTAGCGGGCGATCACGTGCAGGTGGAGGTGGGGCACCGTCTGGCCCGCCGCCGCGCCGATGTTCACCCCCAGGTTGAAGCCCTGCGGGCCGTAGCGGCGGACGATCTCGCGGCGGCACTGCTCGACGGCCGCCAACAGCGCGGTCTGCTCCTCGAGCGTGGCGTCGAACCACGTGGGGACATGCCGCCGGGTGATCACCAGGGCGTGCCCATGGCCGACCGGGAAGCGGTCCCAGGCGGCGAAGACGAGCGGATCGTCGTAAAACACGTCGAGCTCGGCCGACAGGCAGAACGGGCACGCCATGCAGAGTCGCCACGCAGAGTCGCCACGCAGACCACGAAGCAGCCGGCGCCCGCACGCCGCAGACTGCCGCCGCAGTGTAGCCGAAACGCCCTCCCGGCGCGCAGCCCGCCGGTCGGGTGCGCTGGCGGCCGCCCCGCGGGCACGGAGGCGTTTGCGCGGCTGCGGGCGGTCGGGCGGAAGGGCGCCGGCGGGCGCCGGCGGGCGGGCGCGGGCTGGCGAGGGCTGGCGAGGGCTGGCGAGGTAAGCAGCGCCTCGAAACGCGGCAACGCCTCGAAGAGCCCGTGCTCCTCAAGGCGTTGCCTGGCATGCGCCGTACCGCACCGCACGCGGCTCCGACCGGCGTCGTCGCGCTTCAGACCGCCTGCTCGCGGCGGCGGCTGCCTCGCAGCCCGCACGCGACCGCCGCCGCCAAGCCCGTCAGGCAGGCCGCCGTCGGCTCCGGCACGCTCGCCGCACTGGCCGCCGCGGCCGGCGACAGGCCCTCGCCCAGGCCGAGGTTCTGCTGCCAGATGAGCAGGTCGACCCCGTCCGAGTCGCCGTCGCCGTCGGCGTCGCCCGAGGGGCCCGTCGCCAACGTCGGCTTGCCGAAGCCCAGTTCCCACCACCGCAGGTCGGCATGCCGCACCGGACCGTCGAAGTCGAAGTCGCCGGGCACCTTCACCCCGTCCGGAATCGGCACGCCCGTCGGGCCGTGGGGGTCTTTGTCGAGCTGGTAGACCGTCCGCGACGCCAGGATGTCGAGCGTGTCGATGTTGTCCATCATGCGGTTGATCGGGAAGAACTGCAGGCCCAGATTCTTCGCCGTCAGGTCGAAGGGGAAATCCGTGTTGCCCGGGAAGTTCCCCAACAGGCCCGTCGGCCCGGCCACGTCGAACTTGCCGCTCAGGTCCGAGTAGAAAATGTCGGCCGGCGAGAGGTCGTCGGCCGTGAAGGGCACTCCGTCGGCCCCCGCCAGCGTGATCGAACCGGGAGCGAGCGAGAAGAGCACCTCGGGAAATCCGTCGCCCGCGCCGTCCTTCTCGAACCGGTAGTCCATCGCCAGGGCGTCGATGTTGTCCTTCTCCTGCAGGCCCAGGTCCTTCGGCCAGATCAGCGGGGCGCCGTTCAAGCGGATGACGGCGTCCATCGTCGAGCCCGTGTTGATCGAGTCGAAGACCCAGTCGCGATGGAACCGGAAGCCCTGGTAGGGCGTTTCCGTCGGCCGCCGGCTGTCGAAGATCTCTCCCGCGTCGATGTTGTCGGGAATGTTCAGGGCCATCAGCGGGCCGTCCGACAGGCCGTGGTGCAGGTCGTTCAGCGACAGCAGGCGGTTCGTGCCGGCCCCCGTCGCGCGGCTCGTGTAGTAGAGGTCGCTCTCGGCTCCGTGCCCGGCGCTGCGGCGGGCGCGCACGTCGCTGCCCACCGTCCCCTGCGTGGTGCGGTCGACCGAAAACACGATCGCGTAGAGCGGCTTGTCGACCGGATCGTAGCCGGCCGACAGGGCGTCGAGGTCGGGTCCGCCGGGGAAGAACCGGTCCACGAAATTCATTCCCGAGAAGGCCACCCCCGGGGGAACGGGTCCCGGCGGGGCCACGTTCGTGAAGATGTGCTCTTCGGCGACGGCCAGGGCGCCGACCGCGGTGCCGGGGACGCCGAACGACTGGCGATCGACGCTGAACGACTGGGCGTCGACGCGGTCGGCGGCCCCCCAGGCGAGGCCCAGGGCGAGGGCGGCGCCGGCGGCCCGGCGGCCGGCACGAGGGGTGAAGCGGCGGAGCAGCGTGCGGAACAGGCAGTTGGGTCGGCGGACGAGCATGGCAACCTCCTCGAGATGCTGGGGATCGGGCGCACCGCTGCGGCGGGGCGTACGGGGGATCGGCCGGCGCCGCGGCCGAGGCCGGCGGCGGAGACCCCGGAAGGCCTCGCCTTTCCAATCCACGGCGGGGCGCGGCGCGCTCGCGAAAAAACCAAAAAAAACGAGTCGCCGCCTTCCGGGCCGCTAAAATGGGGGCCGGCCGCTACGTTCGGCTCCCCGTCTGCCGCCGTTTCCCGACGCTGCGATGACGCTCCCGGTCTCCGACGACGTGCTGCTGGAGGCCGCCCGCCAGGGGGACCGCGCCGCTTTGGGCCAGCTGCTGGTGCGGCATGCGGCGGATCTGGGCCGCCGCCTGGCGGCGCGGATGCCGCGGTCGCTGGAGCGGGTCTGCTCGGTCGACGACGTGCTGCAGCAGACGTACGCCGACGCGTTCCGCGACATCGGCCGGTTCGAGCCGCGGGGGCCGGGGAGTTTTTTCGCGTGGCTGGAGACGATCGGCCAGCGGCGGTTGCAGAACGCCGTCGCCAGCGCGGGGCGATTGAAGCGGGGGGGCTCCGTCCGCGGCTACGACCCGCCGGCGGGGGCCGACACGTCGGTCCGCGACCTGCTTGCCCAGGTGGCGGGTGCGGACCCGACGGCGAGCATGGAGGCGGTGCAGGAGGAACAGTGCGCCGCGTTGAACGTGGCGTTGGGGGAACTGCCGGCCGACTACCGCGAGGTGCTGCGGCTGCGATTCTTGGAGGGCTGCTCGTTGGAAGACGCTGCCGCGCGGATGCAGCGGACCACGGCGGCCGTGCGGGCGCTGACCGACCGGGCCAAGCAGGCGCTGCGGTCGGCCTTGGCCAACCTGTCGAGCCGGGCCTAGCGGCGCGGAGAGAGGCGACGGACTGCCGGGCGGAGGATGCGATCTTGCCGCGCGCGGCGGCGCTGCCGGCCCCAGGTTCCCCAGCGGGCGGCGACTTTGCCGGCGGATTCGCGACGTGACGAGTTGAGATGCCGCTATCGGACGCCAACCCGCCGCCGGAGACCGCCGAAGAGCGCGCCGCGCGGGTGCGCGCGGCGGTCGACGGGTTGCTGCGGCGGTGGGCCGACGGCGAGGCGATCGACTTCGAGGCGGCGCTGGCCGCCCAACCCGACCTGATGCCCGAGCTGGCCGATCAGGTGCGCGCCGTGCGGTTGCTGGCCGAGGCGGAGCGGCAGGCCGCGTCGGCGACGGCCGACGCGACGTCGGCTGCCGCGTCGGCGGCCGCGGCGTCTTCGGCCGCGACTTCGTGGGCCGACGGGGCGTCGTCGGTCGATGCGGTCGATGCGGCCGAGCGGGCGGGGCGGGCCGGTGCGGCGCCCCTCGCGGCGGGTCGCCGCCGGGCGTCGCTGGCCGCGGCGAGCACGCTGCACGCGGCGGAGCTGCCTCCCGACAGCGGCTTGCGGATTCGCTGCCCGCATTGCCGCTACCAGGTCGAGGTGCTCGACGAGCACGCGTGGGATCGGATCGCCTGCGGCACGTGCGGCAGCGTGTTCAGCCTCGTCAATTCGGCCCCCGCCACCGACCACGTGCAGCCGCTGAAAGTGCTCGGGCATTTCGAGCTGGTGTCGCGGCTGGGGGTGGGGAGCTTCGGCTCGGTGTGGCAGGCCCGCGACGTGGAGCTCGACCGCCTGGTGGCGGTGAAGATTCCGCGGCGCGGCCAACTCGATCCGCTGGGCGAGGCGCAGTTTCTCCGCGAGGCGCGGGTGGCGGCGCAGCTGCGGCATCCGAACATCGTCCGCGTGTACGAAGTCGGCCGCGACGGCGACCTGCTGTACATCGTCAGCGATCTGGTGCGCGGCGTCACGCTCACGCAATGGCTCGAGCAGCGTCGCCCGACGGTCCGCGAAGCCGCCGCGTTGGCGGCGACGATCGCCGACGCCCTGGAGCACGCGCACCAGCAGGGCGTGGTCCATCGCGACCTCAAGCCGGCCAACATCCTGATCGACGAGCAGGGGGCGCCGCAGATCACCGATTTCGGTCTGGCCAAGCGCGACGTCGGGGAAGTGACGATGACCGCCGACGGCCAGATTCTCGGCACGCCGGCCTACATGTCGCCCGAACAGGCCGCGGGCGAAGGCCACCACGTCGATCGCCGCGCCGATCTCTACGCGGCGGGCGTGGTGCTGTTCGAGATGCTGACCGGCGAGCTGCCGTTTCGCGGGAGCGTGCAGCGGCAACTGCAGCAGAAGCTGGCCGACGCGGCCCCCAGCGCCCGCTCGCTCGACCGGATGATTCCCCGCGATCTCGACGTGATTTGTGCGCGGTGTCTCGACCGCGAGCCGCCGCGGCGGTTTGCCACCGCCGCCGCCCTGGCGGCCGACTTGCGGCGGTTCCTGCGGGGAGAGCCGATCCGCGCGCGTCCGCTGCCGCGGCTCGAACGGGCGTGGCGCTGGTCGCGGCGGCGTCCGGCCGCGGCCGCCGCGGCGGCGCTGACGGCGCTGCTGGCCGTCGGCGGGCCGCTGGCCGCCTGGCGCATCGACCGGCAGCGCGACGCGCTGAGCGAACTCAACCGGCAGAAGACCGGGCTGATCGCCGACCGCGACGCGGCCCTCGCCGCCGCGCGGCGGCAGGTCGCCGACGCCGACGACCGGGCCGACCAGCTGGCGCGGCAGCTCGCCGCCCTTCGCGAGGGCGCCGACCCCGGCAGCCCGGCGCCCGCCCGTCCGGCGGGCGAGCCGCAGCGCGAGCTGCTCGCGCGGCTCGTCGCCAGCGGGACTCCGCCGGCCGAGGCCGCGGCGGGGGCCGACGCCGCCGACGCCGACGCGGCGGGGAACGTCGCCGCCGACGCCGACGCGCTGCGAGGGGCGTGCCACCTCGCCCTCGCGTGGGGCCTGGCCTGGGAGGCGCTCGAGCAACCCGACCGGGCCGCCGACCACTACCGCCGCGCCGAGCAGTCGCTCGCCGCGCTGGCGGCCCTCGCCCCGGACGATCCCCAGGTCGCGCGGACGCTGGCCGATTGCTACGCCCGGCTGGCGGCCCTGACGTTCGTGCACGACCGCGAAGCGGCCCGCGCGTACCTGCAGCGGCGCGGCGCGCTGGCAACGCGGTTCGCCCGGGCGTCGCGCGATCCGCGGTGGCAGGCGGCGGCGGCCGACGCGGCGTTGCGGCAGGCGACGGCCGGCGCGGCCGCGGAGGCGGGCCCCGCGCTGCGGCAGGCGGCGGAGTTCGAACAGCGGCTCGTGCAGGCCGCGCCGCTCGCGGCGGCCGACTGGTACGCCCTGGCGTGCCAGCTGTGCCAGGTCGAACCGCTGCTCGGCGAGACGGCCGGGGAGTAGCGGCGGCGGGCCGTTGCGGCGGCGTTCACCGCGCCGCGGCGACGTCGTGATCGGCCCGTTCGGCGCGGCTTTGCAGCACCAGAAAGTCGCTGTCCTGGCCGATCCACTCGACGTGCCCGTCGGCGAACGCGAAGTGGGCCCCCGGTCCGTGCGCGCTGCCGAACGACCAGTGGTTGGTCGGCGTGCCGACGGCGACGGGATGGTTCAGCGGAAACCGCACGACCTTGGTCGCGCCGACGCAGAGCCGCTCGCGCGGGGAGCCGATCCAGTGGGCTCCCGCCGCCCACGGCTGGGTGACGGCGGTCCGTTCGCCGATGGCGAGGGTCCGCGACGCGCCGTCGGTAATTTCGCGAAGCTGCACGGGGACGTCGGCCGAGAGCACGCCGCCGGTCGAAAAATCGCCGCAGGCCGCGTCTTCCAGATCGACGGGCGAGGGGCCCTCGAGCGTCCCCGCCACGCCGGCGTAGTGTGCGCGGATCGCGTCGGGTTCCTGCGACGGACAGCGGAAGAGGGCGGGGGGCTCCAGATCCCAGCGCCGCGCGCCGCCGTCTTCCAGCGGCTCGAGGGCGGCGTGCAGATTTTCGAGTTCCAGCAGCGGGAGGGTCGACACGAGCCAGCCGACGCTCAGTTGCGCGGCCCGCTGGTGGAGCCGGGCTCCGGCGGGAAACGCCCCCTGCCGGTCGTGGTGCAACTGCAGTGCGATGGCCTGCTGCCGCAACTGGCTGGTGCACTGGGCGCGGCGGCTGGCTTCCCGCGCCGCTTGGACGGCCGGCAGCAGCAGCGCCAGCAACACGCCGATCAGCGTGACGACGACCAACAGTTCCACCAGGGTGAAGGCGGCGGCCGGCGCGCGTCGCGGAGGGCCGTTCATGGCTGGCCGGCGCGGAGGGGCCGCCTCCCGCGGCCCGGGGCGATCGCCGCCGCGGCCCCGCAGCAGGCCAGCAGCAGGGCGCCGGGTTCGGGGATCGGCCGCCCCAAGGCCTGGATGTCGGCGACGACCGCCGCGGTCGACAAACCGGCCAGCGAGGCGAACGCGCTGATGTCGTCGAAATCGAAGCTGCCGAGCTGGTTGACGTTGCCGATCAGCGCGGCCTCGACCTCGTACCCCGTCAGCGCGCAGACCTCGGCGGCGTAGGCGATTTTGTCGACCAGCGCCAGCGCGAACAGGGGGCTGTCGGTCGCGTCGACGGCGCCGTCGAGATTCATGTCGCCCAGCGAGAAGCAGGCGATGGAAAACGTCGCCCCGGCACAGGTCCAGACGAAGGCCTTGGCGGTCGAGGTCGAGGAAAAAGTGACCGTTTCGAAGTCGCCGAAGAACTCGTCGGCCAGCAGCAGCGCGAGGGGCTGCCCCGGCGGCAGTTGCAGGTTGGGAGCCAGGTTGACGGTCAGTTTGCCGCCGAGCTCGGCCTTGCCCTGGACCACCACGCGGTCAAAACTGCCGAGGCTCACACCGGCCACCTCCATTTGCAGCCGGCCGCCGCCGGTCTGGCGGTAGTTGCCGTTCACGAGAATCTGCCCGAGCGGCTGGTTGGCGTTGCCGGGGCTGACGACGCCGCCGTTGGTCAGTGCGCCGTCGAGCGTTCCGCGGCCGTTGAGCGTGCCGAGGAGGTTGGTGGCGGCCGCCGCGGCGGCTCCGTCGGCGAGCGCGAGCGTCCCCTCCGGCAGCACGTCGATCCGCTGCACGACCTGCAGCGTGGCGCCTTGGCCCACGACCACCGTCCCCTTGGCGAGGTTCAAGCACTCGATCGCCGGGACTTTCTGGAAGACGGTGGCCGTCCCCCCGTTGGCCACCCGCGCCCCCTGGCCCGAGGCGGCGCGAGGAACCTCGCCGCCGAGCCAGTTTTGGCCGGCGAGCCACGAGCCCTGCGCCGGGAGCCAGTCGATGAGCGGCGCGTCGCCGGCCCGACCCGTCGCCGCGTAACAGGCGCAGGCCAGGGCGCAGGTCCGGGCGGCCGCCCGCGCCAGGCGCTTCGCCGCGCTGCCGCGGCGGGACGGGAAGGGGGCGAAACGCGACGCGGGCGGCATGCGGCACCTCGAGGGGACGATCCCAAACTAACAGCGGGGGCGAGAAGCGTCAATTTTCCGCGTCGGGGCGCGTCGCAGGCGACCGCGCTGGCCGCCGCGTGCCGGGATGCGTCGGTGGTTCGGCGCCGCGCTTGCTTTGCGGGGGCCCGGCTACTAAGGTGCGTGGAGAAGTCGCGGGGCCGCCCTGGACATTCCGAGTTTCGCGAGGCGCACGAGTTGGCAACCATGCGGCATCCTTCTCGCCTCTGGCCGCCGCGCCGCGTGCCGCGCGATTGGCGCGTCGCCGCCGCCAGGGCGCTGCGGGCGTCGGGAACGCTGGCGATCGTCGCGGCGACGGCCTTGCGGGCCGACGCCACGGCCCTGTGGCTAACGGCCAGCGGGTCGAGCGGTGCGCCGGGGCCGAGCGCGCTTGTGCGCACGCATTGCGGGGCGGCGGCGACCCTGCCGGCGTTTTCCTTCTGGATTTGGGGCGCGGTCGACGCCGGCAAGACGCTCGGCAACGTCAGCTTGAACCTGACCTCGTCCAACGCGTCGGTGCTCGACTTCGCAGCGAGTTGGTGGAACAATCCCGCCGCCGGTGGTTTGCCGCGCTTCGAGTTCGTGCGCGATACGTCGGCGTCGGGCGCTCTGCCGCCGCTCGTGCCCGTCACGTCGCCCGGCGATCGGATCGACGGGCTGCAGGGGTTCACGATCGACGCGGCCGCGGCGACGGGGCTGGGGCTCGCGGAGGCCGACAGCGTGGAGGGGGGCGCCGCACGGTGGCGGATCGCCGAGATCCAGTGGCGGCCCGTCGCGGCGGGAACCGCCGAGATCTTCTTGCAGATCGGCGAGAACGGGCTGAACAACGTGGGGGAAGACGTCTCCGTGCAGCGCGTCACGCTGGGACGCAGCGACGACGTACTCTACGAACCCCAATACGCGAGCCATCGCAACGCCACGCTGGCCGGCGATACGGCCGACGCCGTGCTGACGATCCGCAGCCTGACGGCCGATTTCAACGGAGACGGCACGGTCGACGGCCTCGACCTGAAGACTTGGGAAGCGGCGTTCGCCACGCGGGTCGGAGCCGACTGCACCACGGGCGACGCCGACCACGACGGCGACGTCGACGGCCGCGACCAGTTGCTGTGGCAGCAGGCCTTCAGCCTGGCCCGGTCGGCCCCGGCGACGTCGGCTCCGGAACCGGGGGCCGCGGCCTGGCGCCTCGCGGCGTGCGTGGCGGCGGCGCGGCGGAGGCGTCGCGCCGCGTCGCGGTAGCCGTCGTGGCAGGCGTCGTGGCAGGCGTTGGGTCCGCAACGCAGCACGCGGTCGCCGACCGGGCCCCAACGCGCCGCGTTCGCCCGGCGCGCCGCGCGGTCGTGGGCGACGCCGCGGCGGCAGGCCCGCGGCGTCAGGCGAACGGCGACGCAAACGTCGAGGCGAGGTCGATGCGGCGGCCGGCGGTCGACGACTCCCGCGCGGCGGCGATGATCTCGAGCACGTGCAGCGCCTGCTCGGGAGTCGTGCGCAGTTCTTTGCCCGTCGCCAGGCATTCGGCCGCCAGCGCCGCTCCGTGGGCCCAGTCGTAGCCTTGGGCGTCCGTGGCGTGCCGCGCAAGCTGCGGCTCCGCCTGCGTCGCCAGATCGACGCCCTGCGGAGCCCAATCGTAGCCCACCAGGCCCATGAAGCCTGCCGTGCCCACGACGTCGATCGTGTACCGCGATTCGGCACGGCCGTCGTGCCCGTGCGGATTGAAGTAGTTGAAGCCCGATTGCACGTGCGAGATCACGCCTTCGCCGTGGTCCATCAGCAGCATCGCGTTGTCTTCGGCCTCGACGCGGATGCGGCCCTTGTCTTCCACGGTCCGCTCCGGCGTGACGACGCGAAGCACCGCGACCACGCTCTTCACGGGTCCCAGCAGGGCGGTGAGCGAGGTGAGGTTGTAGACGGCCAGGTCGGGCAGGCTGCCGCCTCCCGGCTCGTAGAAAAAAGCCGACCACAGCGGTCCCTCGTGCCCGTAGTGGGCGTGGGCCGCAGCGATCCGGCCCAGCTTGCCCGTGCGGATCTGGCGGGCCATGAAGGCGATCTGCGGACTCTCGACGGTGATCGGCGCGCCCCAAAGACGCACGCCGCCCGCACGGGCCGCCGCGAGAATCTCCTGCCCCGCCGCCAAGGTGTTGGCCAGCGGCTTTTCGCTCCACACGTGCTTGCCGGCGGCCACGGCGCGGCGGTTGAGCTGCTCGTGCTCCTGCATGTCGGTGAGATTCACCAACAGGTCGAACGGCTCGCCGGCAAGCATCGCGTCGACGTGCGAGTAGACAGGGCCGACGTGAAACTCCTGCCCCCGCCGCGCCGCCCGCTCCGGCCGGCGGTCGCACAGGCTCGCCAGCTCGACGTGCGGGGAACGCGCGAGCACCGGCAAATACGCGCCGGAAACGCTGCCGCACCCAATCACGCCGACGCGGATCCGCCGCGCGGCCTCGGCGCCGCCCGCGGAGACGGAACCGGCCGTTAGCGTCGCGCCGGCGGCCAGGGCCGCTTGGGCGAACTCCCGACGACTGACCGAAGACGGTACGGCGGACATCGATCGCGCTCCTCCAGGGCGAGGCTTGCCAGGATTGATCCCGGCGTCGTCCAGCCGCCGCCGCTTGCTTTTCGCCTCCGGCTGGTGTCCTCCGCGAGGCGCGGCGGCACGGGTTTCTTCGCGGCGCAACGATCGGCAGGAAGCCGACGGGCGAACTCGAGGCGCCGTGCCCGAAAACCATCGGCCACGGCGATCGCACCGGCGATGCTGTCGAACTGCCGGCCCGAGGGGGCGCCGCCTGCGGCACAAGGGGCGCCGGGAGGGCGACGAACGGGGCGTGCGTCGGCGGCGATCAGGCGGCGCGGCAACGACGGCCGCGAGCGCCGCACGCGGCGGCAGCCGCCAGCAGGGCCCACAAGCCCGCGGAAACGGGTTCGGGGTTGACGCTCACGCTGCCCGTTCCGGTGTTCGACGCGGAGGGGGGCGTGTAGGAAGACGAGGACGAGAACGAGCCGCCGGGTTCGAGGACTGAGCCGCCGGGATTGGTCCAATGGTTCGCGGGAGGGACGACGCCCAGGTCGGCCAGACCGGAACCGCCCGAGCCGGTCGTTCCGCCGTTTTGCGGCCCGCCGTTTTGCGGCCCGCCGTTTTGCGGCCCGCCGTTTTGCGGCGACGACGCGCCGAGGCTGGCGGGTTCGTCGGCGGAGCCGTTCTCGACGCTGGCGGCGGTCTGCGCGGTGCGGAAGCCCCGCGGGCCGCGCCCGCCTGCTCCTCCGCCCCCGCCTCCTCCGCCCCCGCCGGCGCCGCGTCCGTCGCGGGCGGATCGTGCGGCGGCGATCGCTGCCCGTTCCGAAGCCCGGCCGCGAGCATTCCACGCATTTTTACGGGGCAACCCGGCGTCGTCTCCGCTGGCGCCAATCTCCGCGGTGAGGCCCCAGAAACCTTCCGAGCGGGCGTCCAGTTCCTGGAGCGCCGCGTCGATGGCCTCTTGTTCGATGGCCGCGTCGGCATCGCCCGTCAGAAAAGCGACCAATTCCGGATCGAGCGGCGGGTCGTGTTGCGGATTCCACGCCACGCAGGGCGCCGGCAGGAGGACGCGCGTGCAAGCGCTGAGCATCTGCACGCAGGCGACGGCCGTTGACGTCCGCACGTGAGGGTCGGACGCTGAAAACACGACGTCTCCCGAGACCGGCGTCAGCGCCTCGGCCACGGTCGGCAGGAAGACGGTCGACCGAAAGGCATCGCGGGCAGCCGCATCGTCCTGGGCGGGCGACGCGGGCGTCGCCTCGACCACTAGCGACGCACGGGCCGGCGCCGTTGTCACCAGGGCGGCCGCAAGGACCGCTCCCAGGGGCGACAGCACCACGCGCGGGAAGGACAGGCGTGGCAGGGGCGATGGCAACTGAGGAGGTCTCCTCGGAGGAGTCGGCTTGCGGGCTTTCTTTCCTCGCACCGTCGCGATCGTGCGTCGCCAGGCGTCTTGCGACGCCGAGGAACGCTCGAAGCCTGATGCTGCAGCTTTCCGACTTTGCGTTTCAGTGTAAGTCGCCGAGGCCGATTCTCCTAGAGTCTTCCGGACAAATTCGATTCCCCGCGGACCTCCCCGAGGCCGGCTGTCTTTGGCCGTCCGTAAGCCCTTTAATTAAAATAGATTAGGTGCTCATCGGGGCGGCTTCGCCGGGGACGTCGGGAACGGCGGGCGAAGGCCGCGCAGCGGCTGGTTGCCGGGCCCGCCGCGGACGGCGGTGGGAATTCGCCGCACCGGGGCCGATCGGCAGGCGTCGCCATTCGGTCGGCGTCAGCGCGCGGCCGCCCGGGCCCCAGTCCGCGCGCAGCTTGTCGCGGGGTCGGGGGGCAAATCGTCGCCGACGATCGCCCTGTCGGTGCAGGGCCAGTGCGACCGCCCCATCAGGCTGCCGCGCGGCGCCCCGCTGCGGGCCTCGAACGGCTCGGGGCCCGTGCTGCGCGCTACCAACTCGGGCTGGGCGGCCAGTCCGGCGCGGATTTTCTCTCCGACCCACGCCCGGCAGGCGTCGGCGAACGGCTCCTGGCCGCGGACGGCGAGCCACTTCCGGCACAGCAACGCGCAGCGCGTCGCCTTCGGCGTCGGCGAAGGGCGGCCGCTAGAAGTCGATCTGGCACCGCAGGCCGAAGCCGTCGGTTTCGGAGTCGATGAAGTCTTCGCCCACGATCACGCCGTTGCGGATCGGCCGCGACGTCGCCCAGGAGTGGAGGTAATTGAACGCGCACTTGCAGTAGGGATTCACGTACCAGTTCAGTCCGAAGGTGGCGTTCTGCATGTCGCCGCCGCGGATGGCTCCGTCGGTCAGGTCGATGTACGACCACCGCGCGGCGATCTCCCAGGCTCCGATGCCGTCGTTGTTTTTGCCGACGCTGGCGAAGGGTTGCACGCGGTCGATGGCTCCTGCCCGGCGATCGTAGGGCCGGTGCTCGCCCGTGAGAAACCAGCCGAGCTGGGCGTAGGCGCCGTAGAGGAAGCCGTCGCCGACGGTCGACGTGTCGACCCACGACCCCATGGCTTCGGATTGCAGCGACCAGGGGCCGCGCACCCACAGCAGTTCCGTGCCTTAGGCGTGGGCGAGGCTTGCGCCGCGGAGGACGCCGGTATCGACGAAGAAGGGGGTGCCGTCGGCGACGTCGGGGACGGGTTGGCCGCTCGTGCCGACCGGTTCGCCCGGCGGCACGACGAACTCGCCGACGTAGAGTTCGGGGATGGTGCGGTAGCGGACGCGCTCGCGCGGGGGCGCGTTGAGGAAGTACCCCGCCCCGAGGTGCAGGTAGGCGTCGCCGTCGGGGCCCTCGTCGAACAGCAGGTGCGTCAGCCGTCCAGCGAGGCCGTTGCCCCGATTGCTGCTGAGCGAACCTCCGAACTGGTCCTGGCCGGTCCGCAGGTAGGAGAGGGCCCAGGTGGAGCGGAGATCGTCCGCGTGGTCGTAGAAGCCGACGCCGATGTGGCGAAACGGGACGAAGGCCTGGAACAGGGACGACCGCTCCATGAACGTCGTGTAGCGGAAGCTGCTGACGGCCTCGAGGCTGAAGGGCTGCTTCCACTGCCCCACGCGAATCGTGCCCAACGGCGAGGTCTCCTGGAAGTCGACCCACAGGTCCGTGAACGTCGGCCGACCGAAAAAGGCGAAGTCCAACTGGAGGAAATAGTCCATCGCGTCGCTGACCGAACCCTTTGCGCCGAGCCGCGCGCGGCGGAAATCGGCTCCGTTTTCGATCACGCCGTACGCGGCGCGGCTCGCATCGTCCTGGTTGAAGGTCGCTCCATCGACCTGAAACACGCCGCTGAGCGTCACGTTGGGGAACTTCGGCTTGGCCGGCGGCGGGACGGCAGGCGCCGCCGTCTCCAGGGCGCGGATCTGCTCCTGCGACGCGGCAAGCCCCGCTTCAAGCTCCGCCAGCCGCGCTTCCCACGCGGCCCCGGGCAGCTCGATCGGCGGCGCCTCCAACGACTCCGTCGACAGGCTCTCTGCTGGCATTGCTAGCGACTGTGCGTGGCTGGCAAGTCCGCCGCAGAGACCGGCCGCGAGCGACAGCACCGCGATGCCCAGCGATTAGCAGGGCTGCGGGACCGCAAGGGAGCGCATGGGAGCAGGCCTTGGAAGGAACAGAGAAGGAAAAGGGAAGAGAGCCGACGCTGCGAGCCGTCGGACCGCGACGCACCGCGGGCCTTCGCCGCTGGACGGATCGCCGTGGCGGCAAGCGGGGGCGATCGCGAGCCGCTTTGGGGGTATCGACCGGCGGAAAGCGGACCGATGAGCGGCCAGGCGGATTTGTCATGTTTCTCTCCAGCCGCAGCGGGCGGGCAGAGGGGCTTGGCGTCGATCGAAGCCCCCCGCCGCGCGGCGGAGAAGAAATCGGCAGCCCGCGAGGCGTGCTTGCTGAACTCGAGCAAGGCCGCGAGAGAGCGTGCGACGAGACAGCCGCACGGCGGCGCGGTCGTTGGGCGGGCCCCCAACAGCAAAGGCCTCCCGGAGGAGGCCTTTGCGAGGGTCGTCACTCGGTCGACCGCACCGCGCGGGCGAAGATGCCCGTGCACGCACGGTACGCCGGTCGCGGCGTCACGCCACGACGCGGCGGCGCGTCAGCAACGCCGCCAGCGTCGTTCCAGCCAGCAGCAGCGAGGCCGGCTCGGGGATGGCCCGCGCCGACACCAGATACATGTTACGGCCTTCGAACTGCGCGCCGAGCACGATCTGGTTGTTCGGTCCGGTCACGTTGCGATAGATCGCGTAGAACTGGTCGAGCGAGCCGTTGCCGCCTTCGTCGGCACCCGTGTAGTCGCCGGCGCCGTTGGGGGTCAGCCCCGAGTTGACGCGCGTCCATCCGTTGGCGGCCACCCACGCCTGCTCGGGCCGCTGGAGTTCCGGATCGGCGAGATTGTTGCTCGACCCGCCCAGGTTGTCGCCGAGGCGGTTGTCGAGCAGCAGATACACGATCGACGGTACCGCCGTCGTGACCGTCATCTGGTAGTCGGCGATGTTCCGGTTGCTCACGTTCACCCGCACGTAGTCGTTGCCCGCCAGGTAGCTGGGGAACGGCAGCGACGCGATGTCCGAACCGTTGGGGGGCGAGGTGGTGAGCCCGCCCGAGGTCGCGTTGTAGTTGGCCACCGCCAGGATGTGCGCGCGGCCCTCCATCAGCAGTGCGCCGGGGTTCATGCCGCCGGGAGTGATGACGGGCGAATCGACGACGCTCGTTCCGGCGTGCGTGGCCGAGACAATGGTAGCTGCCTGCGTGCGGGCAGGTGCGGCGACGACCGCGCACGCCGCGCTCCACGCGGCGAGCCAGAAAGCAACCGAACACTTCATGAGATCGACCCCAAAAGATGAGACGTCCAAGGTGTGCGAGGGCAACGGGCCGCAGCCCGCACCTCAGTGCGAGGTTAATCCCGGGGCACGGGGGTTTGCTCGTTATATTGCGCAAAAAAATCGTTTTTTTACGCTGGCGGGGACGCTCCGCTCCCGCCGACGGACCGCCCGGCGGCCGCGGCCATGCAGGCACGGCTCGGCCACGGAGGCGCGGGGCGACGGGGGGGCTTCGCGGGCCCGAGGGGGCGGATCCCGGAGACGAGCAGGCTTGGACGAGATAGGATGGGCGGGAGCGGCGCGGGCCGCCGTCCCAGTCTGGGGAGACCGCACTTCGATGTCCCATCCGTCGCCGCCCCCCGCCGATCCCGGCCCGCCGACGCGGTGGCGACCGGCCCCCACGTCGGCGGGCGGCGAGACGGTCGGGGCGACCGGCACCGACGGCGGCGGCTCGACGCAGCTGCTCGGGGCGGCCGAGCAGTGGCTGGGAAAAACCCTCGGCAAATATCGGATCGGCGACGTGCTGGGCGTCGGCGGGATGGGGGTGGTGCTGCAGGCCCACGACCCGTCGATCGGCCGCGACGTGGCGATCAAGATCCTCCCCCCCGACCTGGCGGCCGACGAGACGGCGCTGCGGCGTTTTCTCGGCGAGGCGCGCAGTGCGGGCAAAATAGCCCATCCGCACGCGATCACGATTTACGAGGTCGCCGACGAGGGGCCGATTCCCTACCTGGCGATGGAACTGGCGACGGGAGGGACGGCCCAGGACCGGCTCGACCGGCTGGGGCCGTTGCCGGTCGACGAGGCCACCCGCCTGACCATCGAGGCGAGCCAGGGGCTGGGGGCCGCCCATCGGCTCGGTTTCGTCCATCGCGACGTGAAGCCGAGCAATCTGCTGCTGACCTCCGCGGGGTCGGTCAAGGTGTCGGACTTCGGCCTCGCCAAACGCGTCGCTGGCGAGAGTCTGGGACTTACGCAGGAGGGGCGCCTGGTGGGGACGCCCTTCTACATGAGTCCCGAGCAGTGCGAGGCGTTGCCGCTCGACCCGCGGTCCGACATCTACGCGCTCGGCGGCACGTACTACACGCTGCTCACCGGCAAGCCGCCCTACGCCGATTCGGCCAACGCGATGCAGGTGCTGTTCGCCCATTGCCGTGCGGAGCCCCCCGATCCGCGCGACGCGCGTCCGAATCTGCCGGCCGCCTGTGCGGCGATCGTCCGGCGGGCGATGGCCAAGGATCCCGCCGCACGTTACCCGACCGTCGAGGCGATGGAGGCCGATTTGCAGGCGGTGCGGTCGGCGTTGTCGGCCGCGGGGGGGCGTCTGCCGCCCGAGGCGTCCCCGGGGTCGCTGGCCGAGACGTGGGTCGCCGTCCCGGCGGCGGCTCCGCGCCGCGCGCGGCGTCGCTGGCTGGCGGCGGCCGCCGGTGCGGCGCTGGCCTTGGCGGGGGCGTGGGGGTTGTGGCGGACGATCGGCGGGTCGGGGGGCAGCGGCGGCCCGCCGCGCCGCGACGCGTCCGTGCCGACCGGCGCGGCCGGCCACGGCCTCGCCGCGGCCCCTCCCGTGCGGATCGGCGTCGTCCACTCGCTCTCCGGGACGATGGCCGACAGCGAGTCGCCGGTGGTCGACGCCACGTTGCTGGCGGTCGAGGAGGTGAATCGAGCCGGGGGCGTCGCGGGCCGGCCGGTGGAGGCGTTGGTCGCCGACGGACGGAGCGATCCCGAGGCGTTCCTGCGCGAGGCGCGGCGGCTGATCGACCAGGAGCAGGTCTGCACGCTGTTCGGTTGCTGGACATCGGCCAGCCGCAAGACGGTGATTCCCTTGCTCGAGCAGCGCGACCATCTGCTGGTCTATCCGGTGCAGTACGAGGGCGTCGAGGAATCGCCGAACGTGGCGTATCTGGGAGCGGCTCCCAACCAGCAGATTCTGCCGGCCGTCGACTGGGCGTACGCGACGCTTGGCAAGCGGCGGTTTTTTCTCGTCGGGTCGGACTACGTCTTTCCCCGCGTGGCCCATGCGATCATCGACGACCGCTTGCAGGAACTGGGGGCCCGCAAGGTCGGCGAGGCCTACGTGCCGCTCGGCAGTCTGGACGTGCAAGGGGTCGTCGAGCAGATTCGCGCCGCGCAGCCCGACGCGATCCTGAACACGATCAACGGCGATGCGAATCGCGCCTTCTTCAGCGCCTTGCGGCGGGCGGGCGTGGCGTCGGCGACGACCCCGACGATTTCCTTCAGCCTCGGCGAGGAGGAGTTGCGGAAGCTCGACCCGCAGTGGGTGGCGGGCGACTACGCCGCCTGGAATTACTTCGAAAGCATCGAGACGCCGGCCAACCGCGCGTTTCTGGCGGCCTTTCGCCAGAAATACGGACCCCAGCGGATCGTGACCGATCCGATGGAGGCGGCCTACGCGGGCGTGCTGTTGTGGGCCCAGGCCGCGCGGACCGCCGACGCGGTGGAGCCGACCGCCCTCCGCCGCGCGCTGCGGAACCAGCGGATTGCCGCCCCCGAAGGCGAGCTGCGCATCGACCCCGCCACGCAGCACGCCTTCAAGACGCCGCGGATCGGCCAGGTGCAGCACGACGGGCGGTGCGTCGTGGTCTGGACGGCCGACGCCCCGGAGCCGCCCCGGCCCTATCCGCCGACGCGGACGAGCGAGCAGTGGCGCGGGCTGCTGAACGATCTCTACCGCGGCTGGGGCGACCGCTGGCAGCCCGCCGCCGTCGACGCGCTCGGGTTGTAGGCCTGCCGGCGCGGGCGGAGATCGCCGCCGGCGGCGGGATCGGGGCGCGCGGCGATTCACTCGCGCGGCGGTCGCGGCACGTCGCGGAATTGCCGGTGGCAGGCCGTGCAGCTTTCGGCGATCGTCGCGGCGGCCCGGCCCGCCGCCGCCGGCGGCGCGGAGCC
>Ga0169931_10005343_pt1 | contig 19599 bp, 15 predicted proteins | sample Kivu_15m_20L_FD_129675 | JGI IMG/M metagenome (GOLD analysis project Ga0169931, IMG submission 129675) | Freshwater microbial communities from Lake Kivu, Western Province, Rwanda to study Microbial Dark Matter (Phase II) - Kivu_15m_20L... | ecosystem: Environmental > Aquatic > Freshwater > Lake... | reverse complement strand
TTCTTGCGCTTGCGCACCGCCACCGTGGGCTTGGCGGCGCTGCCGGGAGCACTGCGCGGCTTGGCGGGGCGGGCCAGGCTCGCCTGCAGCACCATCGCCTCCTGTTCACCGGCGTAGCCGCTGGTTTCGGTGGTGAGAGCATCATCGTTCTCGCCGATGATGTGCACCTTCTGGCGCTGTTTCTGCGGCGTGCGGCTGCGAAGAGCCTCGAGCTTGGCGCTGTCGTCCCAGTCGGGGCGTCTGGCGCGGGCGGCGGCGGGGGCTCCGGGGGTGCCGGGCCGGAAACCGGGGCGCCGCGGTGCCGTGGCAGGAGCCGCGGTGGGACGCACCAGATCGGGAACGGCCCCGGCCTCACCCGTGGCACCAGCCTCACCGCGGTCGGTGCGGCGCGGCGGGGGGGCGGTGGGGCGCCCGCTCGGCTTCTGCAGCTGCATCAGCTCGCCGGGCGCCATCGGCCTGCGCATCCCCGTCGGCATGCCGCCGGGCCGCCCCGGGGCGGCGGGCCTGCCGGGGCCAGGGCTGCCGGGGCCGGCGCTGTCGCGGCGGATCGGTTTGCCCACGAGCTCCAGGGGCGTGATCCCCGGCCGGCCAGGGCCCGGCGAAGGCCGGCCACCGGAGGGGGACTGCGGCCTGGAACCCGCCTGAGCCGGACGCACGGGAGCGGGGGCTCCCGGTCGCTGGGGCCGCGGTGCTGGCGGTGCGGGGCGGTTGCCGCCAGCCGGAGGCCCTGACGTGGCGGCACCGGGAGCGCTCTGGGGACGGCTGACCAGCTGCGGACGCCCCGGGGCTGGAGGCCTGCCTCCTGGCTGGCCGGGCCGGGCCGGGGGCGCACCGGGGCGAGCTCCTGCGCCAGGGCGCTGCGGGCTGGGCTGACCCGGCCGGTTCACCGGCATGGGGGTGACCGGACGGGGCACCGGTGCGGCGGGCCGTCGCTCCGGTGGGGCCTGGCGGTCGCTGGGGCTGGGCTGGCGGGCCGGGGGGGCGGCGGGCCTTGCCGGTGGTGGAGCAGGTCGAGCCGGGGCCGCAGGGGCGGCCGCACGCGGGGCGGGTGCCGCTGGAGGTGCTGTCGGAGGCGCTGCCGGCGTGGCGGGTCTGTCGGCAGCGGGCCGGGTGGGTGCGGCAACGGGTGCCGGCGGCCGCGCCGGTGGGGCTGCCGCTGCTGCGGTGGCCGGTCGAGCCGGCGGGGGCTGCACGAGGCGGGGGCGTTCAGTGCCGCCGGCAGCGGGTCTCACAGGCGCTGGTGCGGGCCGACTGGCGGCAGCGGGCGCCGGGGCCTGCGGCGCTGGGGCCGGGGCCTGCGGAGCTGGGGCCGGCGCCGTGGGCGCCGCGGCTCTCTTCAGCGAGAGGATCGCCTTGGCCGGTGCGACGGCCGGGGGTTGCGGGGCCGCTGCGCCAGCGCCATTGGCCTTGATCAGGGCCTTGATCCGGATGGCTTCATCGTCGCTGATCGAGCTGCTGTGGCTGCGGGCGGCGATGGAGAGTCGCTCGGCGGCTTCGAGCACGTCCCTGTTGTCCAGGCCCAAGTCCCGGGACAGCTCATAGATTCTCACTTTGCCGCTGCTGGTCATTCAGGTCTCCGAGGGGCGGGGCCAGGAGGGCCGCCGTTTGGGGCAGGGGTGCCACCAGGCCGTACGCACGCCACGGCCAGCATTCATCTTGCCTCAGGGGTTGCAGGCCCGGAGGCCTCGATCCGGGCCTGCAACCCGGCAACGATGGAATCCGCAACCGGCGTGCGGAGGGAACGCTGCAGGCGCTTGCGCCTGCGGGCCTCCTCGAGGCAGTGGACGGTGGGGCAGAGATAGGCGGAACGTCCCATTCCGGCATCGAGAGCCAGGCCGCCGCCGGCGAGACGCACCACCCGCAGAAGCTCACCCCGATCCGCCACTCGGCGGCAGGCCACGCACTGCCGCAGCACGGGGCGCCGGGGCGTCACCGGGCCTGCTCCTCTGCATCGCCCCGGTCTGGATCGTCGGCATCCGCGTCCGCGTCGGCCGCAAGCCCGGTGCCGCCATCGCCGGCGTCGGCCTCCCCGCCGAGGAAGGTCTCCTCCGCAGGGGGCTCCTCTGCATCGAACTCGATCTCGTCCTCGTCCTCGGGGAGCGGATAGAGCTCGCGCAACCGTGCATCCTCCTCGGCCCGGGCCGCCTGCTCCGCCGCCAGACGGGCCTCCGCCTCGGCCTGCAGGGCCTCCTCCTCCTGGCGCTGGGCGATCAGGGTGGCCACGATCCGGTCTTCAGAGCCCTGGTCGTACTCGGTGGCGTTCTTGATGTCGATCTTCCAGCCGGTCAACCGGGCCGCCAGGCGCACGTTCTGCCCTTCGCGACCGATCGCCAGGCTGAGCTGATCCGCCGGCACCAGCACGTGGGCATGGTGGCCTTCCGGATCGACCAGCCGCACCATCTCCACCCGGGCGGGGCTGAGGGAATTGGCGATGTACTGGCCCGGATCGGGAGACCAGCGGATCACATCGATCTTCTCGCCGCGCAGCTCGTTCACCACCTGCTGGATGCGCGAGCCGCGGGCACCGATGCAGGCGCCCACAGGATCCACCTCCCGTTCCATCGAATCCACGGCCACCTTCGTGCGCGGCCCCACCGAGCGGCTGGGGGGGTTGGCCTCGCGGGCCACCGCCACGATCCGCACCGAGCCCTCCTGGATCTCGGGCACCTCGTTCTCGAACAGATACACCACCAGGCCGGCGTTGGCCCGGCTCACGAAGAGCTGGGGACCGCGGCGCGGCACCTCACTCACCTCCTTGAGGAACACCTTGAAGGTGGCGTTGGCGCGGTAGTTGTCGTTGGGCAGCTGGTCGCGGCGCGGCAGCTCGGCCTCCACCTCCGGGCGCCCCAGGCCGCTGCTCACGGCCATGATCACGCTCTGGCGCTCGAAGCGGATCACCCGGGCGGTGAGCACGGGATCCTCGAGATCGGCGAACTCCTCCTGGATCATCCGCCGCTGCTGATCGCGCAGCTTCTGGGCCAGCACCTGCTTGGTGGTGGCGGCGGCCATGCGGCCGAAGTCGTCCTTCTCCGGCGTCACGTCGAGCACCACCGTGTCGCCGATCTGGGCGTCGTCGGCCACCTGCCTCACTTCATCGATCGAGATCTGGTGGTCTTCGCTTTCCACCTCCTCCACGATGATCTTGCTGGCGAGCACCCGATAGCCCTCCTCGTCGAGGTCGAGGGCCACGTCGAAGTTCGAGAAGTAGTCCTCCTCGAAGGGGTCCTCGCTGATGCCGAGATAGAGCGTGCGCCGGTAGCGCTCATAGCCCTTCAGCAGGGCCTCGCGCAGGGCCGCTTCGACCACCGAGGGCGGCAGTTTCTTCTCATCGCTGATGTCCTCGATCAGATTGTTCAGACCGGGGAGCAGAACCAGGGCCATGGCGTCGTGGTGGGGGGTGATTGCAGGTGGCTGCCAACAGGGGTGGCGGCGATGGGAAGGCGCGCTGCGGCGACCGCAGCGGGATCAGGGACCAGCGCGCGGGCTCGTGAGCCGCACCTGCACCACGTCCTCGCGGGGGATGCGGATGATGCGGCCCTTCACGTTGAGCTGCACGCTGGCGGCATCGCGCTCGAGCAGCAATCCCTCGTGACGGCGCTCAGCGCCGGAGTCCCCCCGCCGCACCACCTCCACGGGAAAGCCCCGGAAGCTCACGAAGTCGCGGTCGCTGCAGAGCTCCTCGCCGATGCCCGGGCTGCTCACCTCCAGCACATAGGGGCAATCGAGCCATTCGGCCGCTTCGAGCTGCTCCCCCAGCGGTCCGCTGAACGCGGCGCAGTCGTCGAGGCTCACATCGGTGCCGTCGATCCGGCGCACGAGCACCTGCACCGTCATCGGGATGCGATGGGTGAGCACCTCCACCCCCACGGCGCTGAGGCCATGGGCAGCCGCTGCCTGCTGGGCGAGGCGCTCGAGATCGGCGGTGAGGGGATGCGGCAAGGGGTGGGAGCGACCGGCACAGGCCGGCAGCGCTGGGCGGTGAGGCCGCCGCGGCCGCAGTGGATGAGACCGCTCCGGGCTCTGATCCAGGCCCCAGCCGGGGATGGCGATCAGAACACGGTGCTGCCCGGCGGGCATGGCTTCACCCTAGAGGATGGCCCTGAGATGACACCCCCAGATTCAGTTCGGGCGCCTCGGCGTAATAGTCGCTGCCGCTCACGTTGCCACGCAGATTCGCATCCTGATTGAGGCAGCGGCCACACTGCTCGGGGCTGCGCAGGTACTGGCAGACCCGTGCCCACAGCTTCGCCCGGGTGCCGGGTGCCCCCATGCTGAAGTGCACCACGTCGTGGCCGTGGCCGATGGCCTCGATCTCCACCTGGCAGACGCTGCAGCGCTCTCGGCTGCCTGTGGGAACGGAGACCATGGCTGCACGTCTTGTCTTGGGGCAACTTAGTCCCCGCTCCGTGGCCCGGCAGCATGGAGTCCCGCTGGGCCACCTCGTCGCTCCGGCGGCATGGTTCCTGCAGGCTGATGCGGATTCTCCAGCTGAGCGACCCCCATCTGGTGGCCGATCCCGGCGGCCTCTGCCGCGGCAGGCCTGCCCTGGCTCTGCTGCAGCGCGGTGTGGAGACAGCCCTGGCCAGGCTCACGGCCGAGGGGCTGCGGCCGCAGCGGCTGCTGCTGAGCGGTGATCTCTGCCACGAGGAGACCTGGGGCGGCTACGCCAGGCTGCGGGAGCTTCTGGAGGCTCCCCCCCTCGCGGGGCTGGAACCGCCGCTGCTGCTGAGCGGCAACCACGATCATCCGGCGCTGCTGCGCGCCGCCCTGGGAAGGCGGGCCTGGCTCGCCCCCGGGATCCGGCCGATCCCCTGGTCCGGCAGCGCGGAGGCGGATCCCGGCTGGAGCCTGCTCGCCCTCGACAGCCACTGCAGCGGCCGCGACGGCGGACGCCTGGAGGCGGCTCAGTGGGCCTGGATCGAACGGCTGCTGGCCCCCTCCGACAACACCGCTCCAGCTTCTGGCCCGCTGCTGGTGGCGCTTCACCATCCACCCGTGCCGATCGGGGATCCAGGGTTCGATGCGATCGCCCTGGAGGAGGGCGAGCGGCTGGTGGCGCTGCTCGCCGCCTCGTCGCGGGTGCGCGGAGTGGTCTTCGGCCACGTGCATCAGTACTGGCGAGGCGAACTGCCCGGCCGGCCGGAGGTGCCCCTGCTGGGGTGCCCCTCCACGCTCTGCAGCTTCGGCGCTGTGCAGCCCTGCCCGCAGGGGCGGGAAGGGGATCCGGGCGGGCTGCTGCTCGAGCTCACGGCCGAGGGGGTAATCCGGCATCGCCTGCTGCGCTGGCAGGCGAGCGACCGCCCCTAGGTTGCGAAGACGTTTCACAGCGGTGTCCTGCCCTGGCCTCCCCTGTCCGCCGCCTGGCCTCCCTGCTCCTGAGCCTCTGCCTGGTCGTGCTTCTGGCGCTGGCCGGCCTGCCCAGCCAACCCGCTCTCGCCGGTCCGATCCAGGCAGCGGAGCCTCCGGCCGCAGGCCTGGATCCCGCATCCTCCGTGTCGGACTCCGGCAGGCCGGGAGCCGCAGCGGTGGCTCCCTCCCCGGCTGAGCACAGCTTCGTGGCCGCGGCCGCCCGCCGCGTCGGCCCGGCGGTGGTGCGCATCGACACCGAGCGCACCGTGTCGCGCCAGAGCTTCGATCCGGCGATGCTCGATCCGCTCCTGCGCGACCTCTTCGGCGATCCCTCCGGCTCGATGCGCGAGCGGGGGCAGGGCTCCGGGGTGGTGATCGACGCCAGCCGCGGCCTGATCCTCACCAATGCCCATGTGGTCGATGCCGCCGACAGCGTCGAGGTGACCCTCGCCGATGGCCGCCAGCTCGACGGCACGGTGGTGGGAGCCGATCCCGTGACCGATCTGGCGGTGGTGCGGGTGAACCGCAGGGGTGATCTGCGCGCCGCGCCCCTGGGCGATTCCGAGGCCCTTGAGGTGGGCGACTGGGCGATTGCCCTGGGAAGTCCCTACGGCCTGGAGCGCACGGTGACCCTCGGCATCGTGAGCAGCCTTCACCGCGACATCAACAGCCTCGGCTTCTCCGACAAACGCCTCGATCTGATTCAGACCGATGCCGCCATCAACCCCGGCAACTCCGGCGGGCCGCTGATCAATGCCGGCGGCGAGGTGATCGGCATCAACACCCTCGTGCGTTCCGGTCCCGGCGCCGGCCTGGGCTTTGCGATCCCGATCAACCTGGCGCGCCGCGTCGCCGGGCAGCTTTCCGAGGGCGGCAAGGTGATTCACCCCTACCTCGGGCTGCAGCTCGTGCCGCTCACCGCCCGGGTGGCGCGCGACAACAATCGCGATCCCGATGCCCTCCTCCAGCTGCCCGAGCGTGATGGTGCGCTCGTGCAGAAGGTGCTGCCCGAAAGCCCGGCTGAAACCGCAGGGCTGAAGCGCGGCGATCTGGTGGTGGCGATCGGCGGCCAGCCGGTGCTCACGCCGGCGGCCCTGCTGCAGGCGGTGGAGAAGGCGGAGGTGGGCCAGCCCCTGCCCCTGAAGGTGGTGCGTGGCCAGAAGGAGGTGCAGCTCTCGATCAGGCCCGCCGCCCTTCCCGATCGCGGCTCGGCCGGCTGATCCCGTCCAGCTGATCGATGCACCCAGCGGTTCGCTCCAGCCGCCGGTTCGAGCTGGCGTCCGCCGGCCAGTTTGCCTGCTGGATGCTGGTCTGACCTGCTGGATGCTCCTCCGTGGATCTCCCCTGCTACGGTCTGGCCCGCCTTCAGGGTCAGCGAATGTCGGATCTGCAGGACCAGATGAAGCAGGCGGTCGCCGCCGCCGCCGTGGAACAGATCCGCGATGGCATGGTGCTTGGCCTCGGCTCCGGCTCCACCGCCGCTCTGATGATCCGCGCCCTCGGCGCGAAGCTGCAGCGCGGCGAGCTGCACGACATCGTGGGGGTCACCACCTCTTTCCAGGGCGAGGTGCTGGCCGCCGAGCTCGGCATTCCCCTGAAGAGCCTCAATGCGATCGAGCGGATCGATCTGGCGATCGACGGCGCCGACGAAGTGGATCCCTCCTTTCAGCTGATCAAGGGCGGCGGCGCCTGCCACGTGCAGGAGAAGCTGGTGGCGGCCAGGGCCGAGCGCTTCGTGGTGGTGGTGGATGCCAGCAAGCTGGTGGACACCCTCAATCTCGGCTTCCTGCTGCCGGTGGAGGTGCTGCCGGGTGCCTGGCGGCAGGTGCAGGGCCAGCTGCGCGGGATGGGCGGTGATGCCCAGCTGCGCATGGCGGTGAAGAAGGCCGGCCCGGTGGTGACCGATCAGGGCAATCTGGTGCTGGATGTGGCGTTCGCCGGCGGCATCACGGAGCCGGTGGCCCTGGAGAAGGAGATCAACAACCTGCCGGGCGTTCTCGAGAACGGCCTGTTCGTGAACCTCACCGATCAGGTGCTGGTGGGCGAGATCGTGGATGGCGTGGCCGGCGTAAGGGATCTGGCGCGGCGCTGAAGGCCGGGGCCGGTGCAGGCCGATCGTGCTACGACAGTGGCTCGGATCCGTCATGCCCTCCGTGCCGCTCTCCTTCAGCCAGCTCGACCACAACAGCCGCGAACGCTTCTCCTCCAGCCACTGGACCCACCTCGAGGGCGTTGGGGGTGTGCACATGCTCACCCTTTCGGGAGTCGTTCAGGTGGATCTGGAGGCCGGCCACGGCCTGATGGTGAAGGAACGCGCCGAGTGGGTGCTGGAGGATCTCCGGCTCGAGATCGCTCTGCCTCGGGCCGTGGTGCCTGCGGATCAGGCCCTGCGGGTCGATCGCTCGGCTCCGCTGGTCACGCTCAACGGCCTCGGAGGGGTGTCCACGGTGGGCTGGTCGGTGCATGAGTTCTCAGGGCCGCGCTCGCTGCTGCTCACCGAGTCGGTGCCGCTCACGGCCGTGCTCGGCGTGTTCAGCACTGGCGAGGTGCTGCACCGGATCGGCTACTCCATCACCCTCACCGGCACCCTCGAGCCGCGCGGCTGATCCCTACGAAGCGGCTGCCCCCTGCGCCCCGGCTTGTCCCCTGCGCCACGGCTGCCCCCCTGTTCCACGGAAACAGCCCTGCAACCCCGAAGCTGCCGGCCCGGCCCGCGTAGCTGGCGGGCAGGGCGAGCCTCAGTAGCCCGAGCTCCCTGCAGGTGGTGATCCAGCCGGCGCGGCCTGCAGCCAGGTGGTCGCCCTCACGGGTCTGTCCTGCCGGTAACCGACGGGCAGCCACACATCCCCCGCCGCCGAGGCGTAGTGGATCTCCCAGTGGTAGAGGCCCCGGAAGGCGGCCGGGTCGCGGCGCAGCAGCTCGGCGTAGGCCAGCACTCCGTTGCCGTAGAGATCACTGTTGTTGTAGCCCCACAGCCCTTTGCGGATGTCCTTCAGGCCGCCGCGGCGCACGAGGTAGCGGGCCGCGGCGTGAATCGCGGTGCGGGGGTCGCGGATGTCGCCGCCATTGCCGATGCCGGGTTCGGCCCAGGTGCTCGGCAGAAACTGCATCGGCCCATGGGCATCGGCCACCGACACACCATCGATGCGGCCCATGCCGCTTTCCACGAGATTCACCGCCGCCAGAACCTCCCAGGGGATCCCTGTGGCCGCCGCCGCCTCGCGGTAGTGGCGCAGGAGCAGCTCTGCACTCTGTGGCGCCTGGATCCGCCAGGCCGGCAGATTCACAGGCCTCCTGGCCGGGTTGTGCATCGCCACGAAGGCGCGGCGGGCCTGGAGGTGCAGATCAAACACCCCGCGCCAGCGCTCCGGCAGGGCTGCACGCACCTTGGCTGCACGCTGAGGCTGGTGCGCCAGCACGCGATAGATCACCTGCTGCTGGTGCCCCAGGGCAGGCATGGCCGCCTCAGGGGTCTGCGGCGCGCGCACGGCCTGCTCGAGTCGCGCCAGCAGCGCGGCGGTTTCGGCCGGGTCGGCCGGCACCAGGGGGTAGTGACGACCATCCGCTGCCCGGGCCAGACCTTCGCGGCTGGGCAGAACGGGCAGCGCTTCCGTGGCGACGGGGGGGCGGGGTTCCGCCGCCGCAGGGGCCGCCGGGGAGCCGCTGCTGCCGGCGGTCGCGCCGGTGGCCTGCGAGGGCTGGCGGCCCAGCAGCAGCAGGCCGGCGAGGACAGCCGCTCCGCCGAGGGGCAGCAGCAGGGACAGCACCGGCCGGAGCGACATGCGGAAGCGTCAGCGGATGTCCACGCTATCGGCGCTGCCCCGTGCGTCCGGCCCGCCTCGGTCCAGCCGCCGCCGCACCGACTCGGCGTGGCTGTGCAGACCCTCGCTCTCAGCGAGGGTCTGCACAGCCGGTCCGGTGGCTTCGAGGGCTTCACGGTTGAAGCGGATCAGGCTGGTGTGGCGCAGGAAGGTCTCCACGCTCAGGGCCCCGGCGAAACGGGCCGAGCCGCAGGTGGGGAGGGTGTGGTTGGGGCCGGCCAGATAGTCGCCCACCGCCTCGGGGCTGTGGGGCCCCAGGAAGATCGCGCCGGCATGCCGGATCCGCTCAGCCAGCGCCTCGGGATCCTCCACCAGCAGTTCGAGGTGCTCCGGAGCGAAACGGTCGCTCAGGCGGGCCGCCTCGGCCAGGTCGTCGCAGAGCACGATCAGGCCCCAGTCGGCCAGGGCGCGGCGCACGATCCCCTCGCGGGGATGGCTGCGGAGCTGGGCCTCGATGGCAGCCGGAACCGCGGAGGCCAGCGCCGGACTGGTGGTGATCAGGATCGCCGCCGCCAGCGGGTCGTGCTCCGCCTGGGCGAGCAGATCAGCCGCCACCTGGTCGGGCACGGCGCTGTGGTCGGCGATCACCAGCACCTCGCTGGGGCCGGCCAGCGAATCGATGCCCACCTGGCCGTACACGGCTTTCTTGGCCAGGGTCACCCAGAGGTTGCCCGGGCCGCTGATCACATCCACCTTCGGGATCGAAGCGGTGCCGTAAGCCAGGGCGGCGATCGCCTGGGCTCCACCCACGCGGTACACCTCCCGCAGCCCGGCCAGATGGGCGGCCGCCAGCACCGTGCCGTCGGGTTCGCCTTCAGGACCTGGCGGGGTGACCATCACGATCCGCTCCACCCCGGCCACGCGGGCCGGCACCGCATTCATCAAGACCGTGCTCGGGTAGGAGGCTCTCCCCCCCGGCACATAGAGGCCGGCGCGTTCCACCGGCCGCCAGCGGCGCCCGAGCTGTTCGCCATACGGGCCCTGCAGCGCCAGATCGGCGGGTCGCTGCTCGCGGTGGAAGCGTTCAATCCGGTCGTGTGCCAGGCGCAGGGCTTCCTGCAGATCCGGCGGTGTGATCCGCCAGGCGTGCTCCAGCCGCTCCTCCGGAATCCGCAGCGGATCGGGGCGTACGCCATCGAAGCGCTCGCTCAGGTCCAGCAGGGCTGCGTCGCCCTCCTGGCGCACGCGCTCGAGGATGGCGGCCACCCGTTCCTGCTCCTCCCGCATCGCGCCAGCCTCGGTGCGGGCGGCGATCTGCTCCAGCCGCCGGGCTGCAGCCTCACCGCCCCGCAGACAACACAGCGCCAGGGATGGCGTGCCGGAGGACGGCCCCTCAGGCGTGGCGCCGGCGGAGACGGTTTCTGGGGCCGGGCTTGGAGCGACCACGGGGAGAAGTGGAGTGCTGCAGCGAGGCTAGGGCGGCTGTCGCCGGCACCAGGTGGCCGATGGAGCGGCGCGCTAGGATCTTCGTTTGCCCGATCAGCAGCAGACTCTGTGGCCAATAACACGTCGTCGAAGAAGCGCGTCGCCATCGCCGAACGCAACCGGCTCCGCAACCGCAGCTACAAGTCGGCCCTGCGCACCCTGATGAAGCGCTGCTTCAGTGCCTGCAGCGCCTATGGCCAGGAGCCGGCACCGGAAGCGCGTGAGGCCGTGGAAAGCTCGCTGAGTGCCGCCTTCAGCAAGATCGACAAGGCGGTGAAGGTGGGCGTGCTGCACCGCAACACCGGCGCCAATCAGAAATCCCGCCTCAGCGCCGCCGTGCGCAAGGTGCTGGAGCCTGCTGCAGGGGCCTGACGGCCTTGACCACCACCATGCCCCTGCAGGAGCGGAAGGCCAGCGCATCCGGCAACCCTGAGACCGCGCCGGCCCTGGTTGACAGCCATTGCCACATCGTCTTCCGCAACTACGACGAGGATCTCGAGGCGGTCGCGGCCCGCTGGCGTGAAGCGGGCGTGAAGGCTCTGGTTCATGCCTGCGTGGAGCCGGCCGAGATCCCGGCGATCCGCGCCCTGGCCGACCGCTTTCCCGAGCTCCGCTACGCCGTGGGCGTTCACCCCCTCGACACGAAGCACTGGCAGGCCGATACCCCCATCGTGCTCCGTCAGGCTGCTCTGGCCGATCCGCGCGTGGTGGCCATCGGCGAGCTGGGACTGGATCTCTATCGGGAAACCAACATCGATCGCCAGCTGGAGGTGCTCGAACCCTAGCTCGATCTGGCGGTGGAGCTGGATCTGCCGGTGATCGTGCACTGTCGCGATGCGGCCGAGCCGATGCTGGAGCTTCTGGAGGCGCGGGCCCGGCGCGGGGGTGTCCCTCGGGGCGTGATGCACTGCTGGGGCGGCACTCCCGAGGAGATGGCCGGCTTCCTCGATCACGGTTTCCTGATCAGCTTCAGCGGCACGGTCACGTTCCCCCGGGCGGAGGCGATCCACCAGTGTGCCCGGGCCGTGCCCGCCGGCCGCTACATGGTGGAGACCGACTGCCCCTTTCTGGCACCGGTTCCCCGCCGTGGTCAGCGCAACGAGCCCGCCTACGTGGCAGCCGTGGCGGCCCGTGTGGCCGAACTGCGGGGCGAAACGCTGGAGCAGGTGGCCTCTACCAGCACAGCCAACGCCTCGGCTCTGTTCGGGCTTGCGCTTCACAATGTATGATGTTCCATTGGCCAGGTAGCGGAAGCGCTCCTTTGTCCACGCTGGCGAACCACCCGGCCTTCATCCCGACGACCACCCCGTTGTCCACCCCGACGAATCCCCTTCCGGACGCAGCGGCGTCAGCAGCGGAGCCTTTCCGCAGCGGCCACCACCCCCGGTAGGACCTCTCGCCCGACCAGCCGTTCCTGCCCGCAGGAGCGGCTGTTCGCGTCGCCGCTTCACGTCGACGGCCCTCGCCAGCCACCGAGCCACCCCGGGGTTTCACCCCGGACCAGGCCCCACCCCCTACGTCCTCCGTTCCTGCAGGTTCACCGCATGAGCAGCGCGATCCAGGTCGCCAAGACCGTGACCTATCTCCCCGATCTGGTGGAGGTGCAGCGGGCAAGCTTCAAGTGGTTCCTGGAGAAGGGGCTGATCGAGGAACTCGACAGCTTCTCGCCGATCACCGACTACACCGGCAAGCTTGAGCTTCACTTCGTGGGCGATCAGTACCGCCTGAAGCGTCCCCGCCACGATGTGGAGGAGGCGAAGCGGCGCGATGCCACCTTCGCCTCCCAGATGTATGTGACCTGCCGGCTGATCAACAAGGAGACCGGCGAGATCAAGGAGCAGGAGGTGTTCATCGGCGAGCTGCCGCTGATGACCGAGCGCGGCACCTTCATCATCAACGGTGCCGAGCGCGTGATCGTAAACCAGATCGTGCGCTCACCTGGGGTGTATTTCAAGGATGAACAGGATAAGAATGGCCGCAAAACCTTCAATGCCAGCCTCATCCCAAACCGTGGCGCCTGGCTGAAGTTCGAGACCGACAAGAACGATCTGCTGCACGTGCGGGTCGACAAGACCCGCAAGATCAATGCGCACGTGCTGATGCGCGCCATCGGTCTTTCCGACAACGACGTGCTCGACAAGCTGCGGCACCCGGAGTATTACCAGAAGTCGATCGAGGCAGCCAACGATGAGGGCATCGCCTCCGAGGATCAGGCCCTGCTTGAGCTCTACAAGAAGCTGCGACCCGGCGAACCTCCCTCGGTGAGCGGCGGCCAGACCCTGCTGCACAGCCGCTTCTTCGATCCCAAGCGCTACGACCTGGGTCGGGTTGGCCGCTACAAGATCAACAAGAAGCTGCGCCTCACCATTCCCGATGCCACCCGCACCCTCACACCTGAGGATGTGCTGAGCACGATCGATTACCTGATCAATCTCGAGCTGGATGTCGGCGGCGCCAGCCTTGACGACATCGACCATCTCGGCAACCGCCGCGTGCGCTCGGTGGGTGAACTGCTGCAGAATCAGGTGCGCGTGGGCCTCAACCGGCTCGAGCGGATCATCAAGGAACGGATGACCGTGGGCGAAACCGATTCGCTCACCCCGGCCCAGCTGGTCAACCCCAAGCCCCTGGTGGCGGCGATCAAGGAGTTCTTCGGCTCCAGCCAGCTGAGCCAGTTCATGGATCAGACCAACCCTCTGGCTGAGCTCACCCACAAGCGCCGCATCAGCGCGCTCGGCCCCGGCGGTCTTACCCGCGAGCGGGCCGGCTTCGCCGTGCGCGACATCCACCCTTCCCACTACGGCCGCATCTGCCCGATCGAAACCCCCGAAGGCCCCAACGCCGGCCTGATCGGTTCGCTGGCCACCCACGCCCGGGTGAATGAATACGGCTTCATCGAGACGCCGTTCTGGCGAGTCGAGAACGGCATCGTGCTCAAGCAGGGCGATCCGATCTATCTCTCCGCCGATCTCGAGGATGAGTGTCGCGTCGCCCCCGGCGATGTGCCCACCGACAGCGAGGGGCGCATCACCAGCGATCTGGTGCCGGTGCGCTACCGCCAGGACTTCGAGAAGGTGCCGCCGGAGCAGGTCGATTACGTGCAGCTCTCACCGGTGCAGGTGATCTCCGTGGCCACCTCCCTGATTCCCTTCCTTGAGCACGACGATGCCAACCGCGCCCTGATGGGCTCGAACATGCAGCGTCAGGCGGTGCCGCTGCTGCGGCCGGAGCGGCCCCTGGTGGGCACGGGTCTGGAGACCCAGGTGGCCCGCGACTCGGGCATGGTGCCGATCACCCGCGTGAACGGCGACGTGGTGTTTGTGGATGCCACCCAGATCATCATCCGTGATGAGCAGGGAGAGGATCACTACCACATGCTGCAGAAGTATCAGCGCTCCAACCAGGACACCTGCCTCAATCAGCGTCCGATCGTGAAGCAGGGCGACCGCGTGATCGCCGGCCAGGTGCTGGCCAATGGCTCCGCCTGTGAAGGCGGCGAAATCGCCCTGGGCCAGAACGTGCTGATCGCCTACATGCCCTGGGAGGGCTACAACTACGAAGACGCCATTCTGGTGAGCGAGCGGCTGGTGCAGGATGATCTCTACACCTCGGTGCACATCGAGAAATATGAGATCGAGGCCCGCCAGACCAAGCTCGGCCCTGAGGAGATCACCCGCGAGATCCCCAACGTGGCTGAGGAGAGCCTGGGCAATCTGGATGAGATGGGGATTATCCGCATCGGTGCCTTTGTGGAAAGTGGCGACATTCTCGTCGGCAAGGTGACGCCCAAAGGCGAATCCGATCAGCCGCCTGAGGAGAAGCTGCTGCGCGCCATCTTCGGCGAGAAGGCCCGCGATGTGCGCGACAACTCGCTGCGGGTGCCCAGCACCGAGCGGGGCCGCGTGGTGGATGTACGCATCTACACCCGCGAGCAGGGCGACGAACTGCCGCCGGGCGCCAACATGGTGGTGCGGGTGTATGTGGCCCAGCGCCGCAAGATCCAGGTGGGCGACAAGATGGCCGGCCGCCATGGCAACAAGGGCATCATCAGCCGCATCCTCCCCCGCGAGGACATGCCCTACCTGCCGGATGGCACCCCGATCGACATCGTGCTCAACCCCCTCGGCGTGCCGAGCCGCATGAATGTGGGCCAGGTGTTCGAATGCCTGATGGGCTGGGCCTCCTCCCATCTGGGCTGCCGCGTGAAGGTGGTGCCCTTCGATGAGATGCACGGCGCCGAGAAGAGCAAGCAGACGGTGCAGGCCTACCTCGAGGAGGCTGCCAAGCAACCCGGCAAGGACTGGGTCTACGACCCGGAGAATCCCGGCAAGATCCAGCTGATCGATGGCCGCAGCGGCGAGCCCTTTGATCAGCCGGTCACCGTGGGCTACGCCCATATCCTCAAGCTGGTGCACCTGGTGGACGACAAGATCCACGCCCGTTCCACCGGTCCCTACTCCCTCGTCACCCAGCAACCCCTGGGCGGCAAGGCCCAGCAGGGCGGCCAGCGACTCGGGGAGATGGAGGTGTGGGCCCTGGAGGCCTATGGCGCCGCCTACACCCTGCAGGAGCTGCTCACCGTCAAATCCGACGACATGCAGGGCCGCAACGAGGCACTCAACGCGATCGTGAAGGGCAAGCCGATCCCCAGGCCCGGTACGCCCGAATCGTTCAAGGTGCTGATGCGCGAACTCCAGTCGCTCGGTCTCGACATCGCCGTCTATACCGATGCCGGTGAGGAGGTGGATCTGATGCAGGACGTGAACCCGCGCCGCAGCACCCCCAGCCGGCCTACCTACGAATCCCTCGGCGTCGCGGACTACGACGACGACTGATCGCTGCATCAGCGGCGCCGCCCCGATCCCGCCGGGGCCGGCGCCACGGTTTTCCCCCTCCAGCCTCCTTTCTCCACCGCGCGGCCGCCGCCATGTCGAACAGCAACCTCCGCACCGAAAACCACTTCGACTACGTGAAGATCACGCTCGCCTCGCCCGAGCGGATCATGCAGTGGGGCCAGCGCACCCTGCCCAACGGGCAGGTTGTGGGCGAGGTGACCAAGCCGGAAACGATCAACTACCGCACCCTCAAGCCCGAGATGGACGGGCTGTTCTGCGAGAAGATCTTCGGCCCGTCGAAAGACTGGGAATGTCACTGCGGCAAATACAAGCGGGTGCGCCACCGCGGCATTGTCTGTGAGCGCTGCGGCGTGGAGGTGACCGAGAGCCGGGTGCGCCGCCACCGGATGGGTTTCATCAAGCTGGCGGCCCCCGTTTCGCACGTGTGGTACCTGAAGGGCATTCCCAGCTACGTGGCGATCCTGCTCGACATGCCGCTGCGCGACGTGGAGCAGATCGTGTATTTCAACTGCTACGTGGTGCTCGATCCCGGCGATCACAAGGATCTCACCTACAAGCAGCTGCTCACCGAAGATGAATGGCTGGAGATCGAAGACGAGATCTTCGCAGAGGATTCCGAGATCGAGAATGAGCCCGTGGTGGGCATCGGCGCCGAAGCCCTCAAGCAGCTTCTGGAGGATCTTGATCTCAGCGAGATCGGCGACCAGCTGCGCGAGGAGATCGCCGCCAGCAAGGGCCAGAAGCGGGCCAAGCTGATCAAGCGTCTGCGTGTGATCGACAACTTCGTGGCCACCAGCGCCCGCCCCGAGTGGATGGTGCTCGACGTGATCCCGGTGATCCCTCCCGATCTGCGGCCGATGGTGCAGCTCGATGGCGGCCGCTTCGCGACCAGCGATCTCAATGATCTCTACCGCCGCGTGATCAACCGCAACAACCGCCTGGCGCGGCTGCAGGAGATCCTCGCGCCCGAGATCATCGTGCGCAACGAAAAGCGCATGCTGCAGGAGGCCGTCGATGCCCTGATCGACAACGGCCGCCGCGGTCGCACCGTGGTGGGCGCCAACAACCGGCCGCTCAAATCACTCAGCGACATCATCGAAGGCAAACAGGGCCGCTTCCGCCAGAACCTGCTGGGCAAGCGGGTGGATTACTCCGGCCGCTCGGTGATCGTGGTGGGGCCGAAGCTCAAGATGCACCAGTGCGGCCTGCCCAAGGAGATGGCGATCGAGCTGTTCCAGCCGTTTGTGATCCACCGCCTGATCCGGCAGAACATCGTCAACAACATCAAGGCCGCCAAGAAGCTGATCCTCCGCGCCGACGACGAGGTGATGCAGGTGCTGCAGGAGGTGATCGAGGGCCATCCGATCCTGCTCAACCGCGCCCCCACCCTCCACCGCCTCGGCATCCAGGCCTTCGAGCCGAAACTGGTGGATGGCCGCGCGATCCAGCTTCACCCGCTGGTCTGCCCCGCCTTCAACGCCGACTTCGACGGTGACCAGATGGCCGTGCACGTGCCGCTGGCGATCGAAGCCCAGACCGAGGCCCGCATGCTGATGCTGGCCAGCAACAACATCCTCTCGCCGGCCACCGGCGAACCGATCATCACCCCATCGCAGGACATGGTGCTCGGGGCCTACTACCTCACCGCCGAACAGCCGGGCGCGCTGAAGCCCAGCTTCCCCGATCGCGGCAGCGATGACCGCTCGCGCCTGTTCGCCTCCCTCGAGGATGTGATCCATGCCTTCGAGGAGAAGCATCTTCACCTGCACGACTGGATCTGGGTTCGCTTCAACGGCGAGGTGGAGAGCGAGGGCGAGGATCGCGAGCCCGCCAGCCAGCAGACCCTCGCCGACGGCACCCGCATCGAGCAGTGGAAGTTCCGCCGCGACCGCTTCGATGAGGACGGCGCTCTGATCAGTCGCTACCTGCTCACCACGGTGGGCCGCGTGGTGATCAACCACACCATCCTCACCGCCGTGGCCGCCGCCTGATCTCACACCGCCGCATCCGTTCCGACGACTCCATTCCGCGCCGATCCGCTCCTTCCGTCCCATGACCGCCACTCCCGCCAAGAAGTCCAGCAGCAAGAAGGGCAGCAAGGCCGCCGCCCCAGTGGAAGCCGCCGCACCCGCCGCACCGGTGCCCACCTTCCGCAACCGGGTGATCGACAAGAAGGCGCTTCGCAATCTCGTCTCCTGGACCTACAAGCACCACGGCACCGCTGCCACCGCTGCGGTGGCCGATGAGCTCAAGGATCTCGGCTTCCACTACGCCACCCAGGCGGCGGTGTCGATCTCGGTGGATGATCTGCGCATCCCCGGCGAGAAGGTGCGGCTGCTGCAGGAGGCGGAGCAGCAGATCACCGACACCGAGGAGCGCTACCGCCTCGGCGAGATCACGGAGGTGGAGCGGCACACCAAGGTGATCGACACCTGGACAGAGACGAATGAGCGGCTGGTGGAGGAAGTCAAGAAGAACTTCAACGAGAATGATCCGCTCAATTCGGTGTGGATGATGGCCAACTCCGGCGCCCGCGGCAACATGTCGCAGGTGCGCCAGCTGGTGGGGATGCGGGGCCTGATGGCCAACCCCCAGGGCGAGATCATCGACCTGCCGATCCGTACCAATTTCCGTGAGGGTCTCACGGTCACCGAGTATGTGATCTCCTCCTATGGCGCCCGTAAGGGCCTGGTGGATACCGCCCTGCGCACCGCAGACTCCGGCTATCTCACCCGCCGCCTCGTGGATGTGGCGCAGGATGTGATCGTGCGCGAGGAAGATTGCGGCACGCTGCGCTTCATCCCGATCGATGCCGATGAGAAGGGCCGCTACGGCGCCAAGCTCGTGGGCCGGCTCGCCGCCGAGGCTGTGCTCGCCGCCGACGGCAGCATGCTGGTGGACCGCGACGGCGAGATCGACAACGCCATCACCGCCGCGATCGAGGCTGCGGCCATCCGCACCGTGAAGGTGCGCTCGCCGCTCACCTGCGAAGCCAGCCGCTCGGTGTGCCGCAAGTGCTACGGCTGGGCCCTAGCCCACAACGAGCTCGTGGATCTCGGCGAGGCAGTGGGCATCATCGCCGCCCAGTCGATCGGTGAACCCGGCACCCAGCTCACGATGCGCACCTTCCACACCGGCGGTGTCTCCACCGCCGAGACCGGTGTGGTGCGCTCGTCCACCGAAGGCACGGTGGAATTCGGCAGCAAGGCGCGGGTGCGGCCGCATCGCACACCGCATGGTGTGGAGGCTCATCTGGCCGAAACAGACTTCACGCTTGAACTCAAGGCGGTCAAGGGTAAATCGCAGAAGCTGAGCATCAGTTCGGGTTCGATCCTGTTTGTCAACGATGGCCAGGAAGTGGCCGTCGACACGATGCTGGCGCAGATTTCATCGGGCGCTCAGGTGAAGAAGAGCGTCGAGAAGGCCACCAAGGATGTGATCTGCGATCTGGCCGGTCAGGTGCGCTTTGAGGATGTGATCCAGCCCCGCGAGGTGACCGACCGCCAGGGCAACATCACCCACAAGGCCCAGCGGCTCGGCCGCCTCTGGGTGTTCAGCGGTGATGTCTACAATCTGCCGCCCAACGCCCAGCCGGTGGTGGAGGGCAACAAGCCTGTCCATACCGGCGATGTGCTCGCCGAAAGCCGGCTTGCCAGCGAATATGGCGGTGCCGTGCGTCTGCGTGAATCGGCCGGCGATTCACGCGAGGTGCAGATCGTGACCGCCAGCATCACCCTCAAGGAATGCAAGCTGCAGGGTGAATCCACCCACAGCGGCGAAAACTGGTTCCTTGAGGAGAAAGACGGCAGCCGCTACCGGCTGGTGACCCACCCCGGCACCAAGATCGGCGCCGGCGAGGTGATCGCCGAGCTCAACGACGACCGCTTCCGCACCCAGACGGGCGGCATCGTGAAGTTCGCCCCCGGCCTCGCGATCAAGAAGGCACGCTCCGCCAAGCACGGCTACGAGGTGAGCAAGGGCGGCACGCTGCTCTGGATCCCGCAGGAAACCCACGAGATCAACAAGGACATCTCCCTGCTGATGATCGAGGACGGCCAGTGGATCGAGGCCGGCACCGAGGTGGTGAAGGACATCTTCAGCCAGACCGCCGGCATCGTGACGGTGACCCAGAAGAACGACATTCTGCG
>Ga0169931_10005340_pt1 | contig 19609 bp, 22 predicted proteins | sample Kivu_15m_20L_FD_129675 | JGI IMG/M metagenome (GOLD analysis project Ga0169931, IMG submission 129675) | Freshwater microbial communities from Lake Kivu, Western Province, Rwanda to study Microbial Dark Matter (Phase II) - Kivu_15m_20L... | ecosystem: Environmental > Aquatic > Freshwater > Lake... | reverse complement strand
GATTTTTGACAATTTAATTAAAAATTTTAATTTAATTTATGAAATTAAAAATTTATTTATTTAAATATTCAATTAAATAAAAATTTAATGAGAAATAATCATTTTATTTAAGTGTTGATTGAGGAGCCTCCAGATAATTCATCTTTAAATTAGTAACATCACAAGACAAAACACTCTAATGGGTTTTTCTATAAGTTATTTAACTAATTTGGAATAATCTTTTATTTGATTTCCTTTAATAATTTATTTGTCTTATAAGAGAATGATTACTAATCAATATTTAGTTTTAAATTTTTTTTATAATTTTTCTTAAGATTTCTAAAATACTCTGCATCATTTTATACATATTATTCATTATATGTCCTGACTTCTTTTTCAAAATGTATTTTTTACTCTCATCTTTTAATTTCAATTTATCCATTAAAGGAAATAATTTATCTGGATGCCATCTCATTACGGCTTTTTTGTAGGCATTCTTCCATTTTTTAATTTCCTCATAAGGATTTTTGATTGAATCATTTATTGTTATTTTTTCCACATAAATGTTATTCAATTTACAATAGGAACTTAATAAAACATCGAATTCATTAGGCGGCAATAAATATTTTTCCAGATCAGGAGATATTATAAATCCTAATGATAAAGAATTGACCCAAATTTCCTCATGCTTTTTCCAAAGGGGAATCGCTTTAAGTCTAAATTCTAAAGAATTTAAATAAGATTTATAAGCAGATTCTGAATGTCTGTTTGTTTGATAATCTCCTAGAAAAAAATTTGATTGTGTTTTTTGTGTGTTTTGATTTAAATTTAGATAACTCTTAGGATAAGAAGAAAATAAAACTCTATCCCTCACTGAAGCTTCCCTTTTATTATTTTCAAGGACTCTTTTTAGCACATTAGCAAAATTAATATCTTCTATTTTTTTGCTTGTATTTTCATTTTTGGAGGAGCTAGTTTGATCCTTATTTAATTGAGGCTTAGATTTCAAATCTTCATCTTTTTCAGAAAAATTATTAACCAAAAGATATGAATTTTCTTTGGAATTTTCATATTTTAATTCGTTAAATTCGATTTTTAAATCTTCAGAATTACTTTTTTCAAAATTTGATTTTGATAAATTCATTTTAGATTCAATCTTATTCAAATCAAATTCTAAAAACTTGTGAGCTTGATCAAAACTTTGAATATTATTTGTTTCAACGTCTAATTGCTTATTTTTATTATTTCTTTTTTCGATTCCAAGTTTACTTTTATAGAAATCCTTCTTTAAATCCACAAAATTTTCTGTAATTTCATTTTCAATAATTATAACATCATCTTCATTTATTAGATCACTATTAAAATAATTGTTATGTGAAATTTTCTCTTGCAAAATAGATTTTTTCCCTATTTTCACAAATTCATAACCATCTATTGATTTCATTATATTTTTTCCATTTTTTGTATTTCTGTCATCATTCGAATATTTGATATTTGTGAGATTATCAATGATATTATCATCTTTATTATTGAGACATTTTGATGTTATACTAGGGAAAAAGTTATTCGCTGTTGTGTCTATAAGGATAAATTTTATTCAAATATTACTTTTCTTGTTCAACTTTGAATTTAAATAGTTTTTCTTACATAAATTTTCTAGAATAAGCTGATTCTGTCCCTTGGTTAGTCTTTCTTTCCTGTTGTTAGCAATTTTAGCTGTTAATGGCTTTAAGTAAAATTAATGTTACCTTTTTAAATAAATTGAAATCTTTATCGATTTGAAAATTCTGTGGAGGTTGAATGTTATTCCTACCTTTTCTACTTTGAATGTTTGATCTATTAGATGTTAAGAAAAAATTATTCCCATATTGCTTTGGATTAAAATCAGTGTTTTCGTTTTCAATATTCGAAAAGAATGGATATTTATTTACATTAGTCTTATTTCCTTTAATTAAAACTCGAAAATTTCGACTTTCAAGATTAGTACTCATTAAATTTTTATCAAATGAAGGATTTTTCATTCTTATTTTTTGTAATGAAAGACTTTTAAATTCTAAGCCTAAATCACGTTCTTTTCGTTGAATAGATATATTAGGAGGAATTTGCTTGACATCTTTATGATTTAAATTTTTAGAATCATTTTGTCTTAGAGTTTTTAAAAAATTTAAATTCATACTGCGTTATTTAATAAAAATTTCATTTTTAAGAATATATATTTTAAATCAAATATATTCAAAATTTTAAGTGTAAAATATACTAAATGCCATATATTAAAAAACTTAATCACAATAATCAATATATTTAAATAATATAATGAAATTTTAGTTATATATTATTTTTATTATAACTTTAAATATAGAAGAAGTTAAAATTCGTTATACTGTTATTTAGAAATAATAAGAGTATAATTTAACGTTTTCTTTTTTTATCTCTTGCCTTCTGTGCTCTTTTATCTTTTTTAAGTCTGCGATCAACATGTTTTATATTTCTCGAATTTTTTCCTTTGTTGACTTTGAATGATCTGCTTACTACATATTTCTTCTTTTCTTTATTGTTAGACATTTCTCTCTTATACAACTTTTCTATTTGTTTGATCTTGGAAAATTCGTTAATTTCGTCTTGATTCACGATTACTTGTGCCTTCTTCTTGACTTTTTCCATTCTCTTAGCTAATTTATTTTTCTTTCTTGCTTTAGCCTCCAAAATCTTCTTAGGTATTCTGTCATTGAATTTTTTAAGAATTTCTTTTTCAGCCATTATTTCATCTTTAGTTACGGGCTTAATTGGTTTATTGTGTTGTCTCTCTTCAGTTGAAAACCATTCGGGTGCTTGATCTAAATCAGAGAAAGCGTAACGATTGTATGTATTATATATTATGTCTAATCTGTTTTTTTTTCTTAACATCTTTTTGGCAATTGCTCTTATTTCAGCGATTTCGTCTGAATCATATTCCTCGTCATCAGAGTTTATGTTATTTTTTTCAATGTCATTTTCTTTGAGATTGTTTCTCTTTGTTTTCCTTCCAGTAATTTTTTTATCCTGCTCATCATCAGTGTCGGAAGATAAATTATCTTCTTCATTCAAATTAGATTGCAGAAGTGATTTGTCTTCTCCATTTCCTCCTTTATCCTTCAGGACCTTTGAATTTTTCTTTTTGCGTAGGGGATTTTCTATTTCTTCATCGTCGCTCAAGAATCCATCAATCGAGTCCTTATCATTATCCTTGTAACCCTTCTTGTAATTTTCATCATTTTCTTGCTTTTGGTCTTCCTCATTATAGAGGTCCATTTCGTTATCATTTTCCAACTCGTCCTCAAAATTTTCTCCGCCTTCATTTTCTTGATTTTTGATATAAACAATCCCGTCATCCACTCCTTTTTTTTCAAGTTTTTCAGGATATTCCTCTTTCTCATGTTTCTTTTTAACGTTTTTCTCCTTTTTACCAAGGCTTCTTTTTTCGTTAAATAATCTGATATTTTCTTCGATATCTTGATTCATCATGTCTAAATATTCATCTTCAGAAATATCTGATAAATTTATTTCTTCAATTGTTTGTTTTGGAATTTTTACTTTTCCAGTTTTCTCAAGATCTCTGTATTCAAGATCTTCAATGTTAATATTTTCCTTTTTTAAAAATTGGTAAAATTTTTCATCAAATTCAACGGCATTATTATCATTCATGTTTTCTTGTTCATTGATAAAAGACATTTTCATTCTCATCTCATTTTTTTCCTTTTTCTTTCTTTCATGTTCTAACTTTTTCTTTTTCTGTTTTTCGATCGTAGCAATTTCGCTATTGATTTCCTCCATTTTTTTCTCTTCATAATTTAGCTCATCTTCTTGATCTTCAGCACCTTCAACTTCTTTTTCTTCTTTAACTGTCTTGAACACTTTTGAACGAATTTTGTTTCTCCATATGATGAGTTCTTGAATTTCCTTCTTCCCTAAAATTAGAATATCTTCGAAATACAGTTTATAATCAATAGGACATTTCATAACATTCAAGTATTTAGTGGAATCTTCGTTGTTATATTTAATTTTATTAATCTCAGTAAGGAATTGGTAAGGGTTTGGACATTCTATGAATTCTTTAAAAGTTCTTTCATTGTATAACTTAGATGAATATCCAGAACGATTTCTTTTCTGTTCAAACATGGCCTTAATTGATTTTATAGTATTCATCTTCATGTCTTCTTCATCCTCCAATTGTTTCAAGGCAAATTTTGGATCAAGTAATTTGTTGTCGATATAAGAAGGAGCCTTGTACCCCTGACAAACTACGAAAATTTCTGCTGATTCATTTCTACTTGCTTGAGGCTTAGTTGCTTCTACTTTAGAGAAAAGTTGTTTAAGAACGTACAAAAGAGAATTATAGTCACTAGATCTAAAAATTTTTGTTATGAACCATCCCCCTTCTTTTAGAAATTCTGTTGCCAATTTTACCGCAAATAGGACCAGCTCTGATTGGTTATATGCGTCCTTTGACCAAGTACCTCCTACATTAGGAGCTCCGTCGTTTAAAACAACATCGGCTCTAAAATGTTTAATTTCTTTTCTTATCAAAAATCTACATTTTTCTGACGTGATATCAGCCTGAAAAGTAGTAACTCCGTGTATTGACTTGATATTATCAAGATCCACCCCGATCTTGATACTACTTACTGGCATATATTTTGCTGCAACTTGAAGCCACCCTCCAGGAGCCGCACAGAGATCAATTAAACAGGTAGAACTTTCTAGAAAGTGATACTTTTTATTAAGTTGAATCAATTTAAATGCTGCACGAGATCTAAAACCATGCTCTTTGGCCAAGTAGTAATATTTATCTAAACGAGCTTTTGACTTTCCTTTTTTCCCCATATTTTTTGGAATAAAAATATATAAGATTTTATTTCATATATTAAATTATTTTATATTTAATTTAAAAATACTTAGTTCTCAATAATTTTTTTTATAAGAATTAAATTTAAAAATTATTTAAATGAAACAAATCAAAAATATTTCTGATTCTAAAAGTTTATGGAATTATACCCTATCACCAGGATGGACAAATGAAGAAGTCGAAGCTTTAAAAATCGCTCTTATGAAATACGGGATTGGGAAATGGAGGAGAATACAAAAATCTAATTGCTTGCCAGGAAAAACAATTGCGCAGATGAATTTGCAAACTCAGCGCCTTTTGGGACAACAATCTCTTGCAGAGTTTATGGGACTCCATGTGGATTTAGAAAAAGTATTTAAAGATAATCAGGAAAAAAAAGTAATAGATTAATTATTTATTCTATTAAGGGACCCGAAATTATAAGAAAAAATAACTTCATTATAAATACAGGCGACAATCTTACCCTAGAACAAAGAAAAATAAAAATTCAACAGAACAAGGTTAAATATGGACTTAATGCTTCATATATAAGGTCCTTGAAAATTCCTAAATTACTTTCGCAGTCTATTGGACACTTTCTTACAATAAAGCAAATTTTAGATGATAAAAATAACTTCTCAATTGTTGAGAAAATAAATCAATTAAAAAATTTAATTAAATGCATGAAGAAAAAAATTGCGATCATTCAAAAAGTAGAAAGAAAGAGAAACGAAAGAAAAATTTCTGTTATTTCAGGGGATGATGATTCAAATTCTAAAAGATATACCAAAAAGTCTTATGTTTTAACTCTGAGAAAATTAGACAATGAAATGAAAAATTTTGAACTACTAAATTAATTTCTCAGTAGCCATTAATTTATGTTAATATTCAAAAATTTTAATACATTAAGATTGTTGTTACACAAATTTCATTATGTAAGAAATATATCAACATATAATTATTTCATAATTCTATAAATTTTTAAAGAAATCTAAATCTTTACACATATTTAAACTATATGTAAAAATATAAATATTTAATAAAATAGTTTTTTTACAAATAAAAAGAAATTTTATATTTTGAATTAAAATTTGTTATAATTTTATTTATATTCATATAAATGTATGCTAGAACATATTAAAATATTTAAATTATTATATTAACCTTAGTATAAATATGAAAGAAATATACAACAATACTGAGTTCAATACTCAAGCCTTCAACAATAATAATAAAAGATTTAAATATTCCGATGAAATTCCAAAATTAAAAAATTCCCAATTAGAAGAAATACTTAATTATAGAAACTATAAATTTCAAAATTACTTATCTAAAAAATGTTCAGAATTATGTATTAAAAAACAAAATTACCAAGAGTGTCTCGATAATTGTATGGAAAAGTTAATAAATTCAAATATCCTATTCGAAAAATTTTTATTGAGTTCGTCTAACGGTTTAAAATCAAAAAATTTCTCAATTTAGAACATATAATTGACACGATAAATATTATAAAAACAATGTATAAAATTATAAATTTTATTTTATTTATTCATCATTCTCTTCGGGATAATTCCTTTTATTCTATTAAAATTAAAATCTTCTAAATAAGACCCCAAAATTTCTACAACTGTATTAACATTCAAAACAGGATTAGCAAGACATTTTAAATATTCATCTAAAGGAAGGCGTGCTGTTTTAATATTTAAATTACTAGCTTTATTCAAACTTCTCCATTTACTTACTGGTTTGTCAACAAATCCGCCTATTATATAGATTGTGTTTGAATTTACTTCTGTCAAAATATCATTACTGTCGGGTGACAAGTAAATTAAATTTTTTCCAGAATTAGTAATTTCCTTAATATCCGTAAAATTAGCTTCCGAAAAATAGAAATGCCAGTTTTTTGATCCCATTGCTTCCAGTTCTTGTTTGATTTCTCCTTCATAATTTGACAAAAAATATTTAAATGGTATTTTGAATTTTTTATTGAGATTATAGCAGTTCCCTAATTGACTGGCCAAACTTTTTATTTCTTTTATCTTCATCAAATGAACATAATCCATGTCAAATACTATTGTGTACTGGCTTTTCATTCCTTTTAATAGATTTTCTTCTTGTTGTATTAATTTTTGTTCTTTTTCTGTGTAGAATTTTATTCTTTCCTCTTTTGTCATTTGACTCACCATTTTGATTCTTTCATGTCGTTTCTCCTTTTTAATTTCTTTACGTTTGTTTCTAGTCTTCATTCTCATTTCCTTTTTCATGTCTTCGTATAATTTAGTTTTAATTTCTTTGTTTAAATCAATTCTTTTTAACTTCTCTTCATTGATTATTTTCTCAGAGAAAAATTCTGGATTGAAGTCGAAATCATTTTCAAAAAAATTATCGCTTTCCATAAAATTAATATAGACGAAATATTAAATGATTTTAATAAATTAAAAAATAAATTAAAATAAAATGACTCTTTTCAAGCACACTCAAAATATGATAGATACTCTCCCAGATTTCAATAAAGAAAAGAAACTCAGCAATTTATTAGGAACGAATACACTATTAAATAAAATTAGAACCCTTCCTCAAAATGAATTTGGAAACTTTAGACTTGGAGCATTGACTTTGGCTATGATTTTCGGAGCCACTAGTTACTATATGTATAGAAAAGAATATCAACAGAGAATGAAAATAAGTAGTGGATATTATAAACTCCTAAAGAAAAACCCAATCGATGCTGGAAACCAATTCATTTGGCAAAAGGAATTAAACGGTCCTACCTTTTTGCTCACATGGTATTATAGAATGCCTATAAAGGAGTACGATATCAAATACAGATTAAGATCTGCTTTTATTGATGGTGAATTCGATCACGACAAAGAAATTTTATTACCTACAAAGATAGATGGAAATGATGGTTATACTGTTATTACTCCTTTCTACTATTATGAAAAAATAATTCCTTCACCCTTCTTAGGAGTAACCCAAAATGGAACTTTATATAAACAAAATAATGAGGCAAGAGCGGCGATTGCAGTTAACAGAGGATGGTAAAGATTAATTTTAATTATCCCTTCAAATATATTAATAATTAGGATTCCTGCAGAGTTAAAAGACAGAAGACTTAGACCTCACGACTTTAATAGCGGTAAAAAAGAAACCTTGTTAGGAACAATTAAAATGTCAGAAAATAAAAAACATGATTTCTTGATACCTAACGATCCTTCTAGAAATTATTGGAATAATTTCAGTCTTGAAGATTTTGCTTATTACTGGAACTTACCAAATGTTTTAGATGCTAAACACTGCTATTTCCAAGAAATCAACATGTCTGATCTTGGTGTTCAATACGCAGATATCTATCCTTTGAAACCCTCTCCTATCGAAACTATTGTAGATGATGGAAAAAGTGGCGGAATAAAACTCGATAGAAATTATAATATTTTCAAAAAAGCGGCTGTCTCATTTACAACACTCTTCGCTTATTTAGCATATTTAACTGCCTAAATTAAAAAATTAGTAAAATAAACACTGAACAATAAAAATAAACTGAGATAATAAATTTTATTACTTTATATTGATTTTATAAAATGAATAATGAATAATTTATTTATAATAATTTTATGAATTAATGTTATTTGATTCCAAGTGAAAAATAAATAATTATTTTGAATTTAAATTTGGAGTGATTTTAAGTATATAATGTTTAAAAACCACTCAGTTGATCCTATCACTGAAAAATTAGACGATTTCTTTCGCGAAAATACGAATGAGAAAGAAGAGGAAATCAGACTATCACTGATTTCACCTGAAATTTCCAATGTGATTGAATCTCTAATTGAAGAATATGACAAACTTAATCAAGTAATTTCTCAAGAATATGGTTCCAAAGAAAATCTAAACCTGCCAGTCAATCAGAAAGAAATGAAAAGACAAAAGTTAAGGCAAATTTTTACTCTATTAATTCAAGAAAAGGAAGAAATTTCAGAATTTATTTTTCAACGCCTGATTAATATAAGTTTGAACAGCAAGAAAATTACTGAACTGCTCCAAATATTCACAGAAAAAGAAAAAGACAATTTGATTTTCGAGTTATTTACTAATTTAAATATTTGTTCGTATGGGGATTATGAAGACTGCCTATTCATTGTTGCCGAATATTTTTCAAAGCATCAAACTAAATACGAATTGATTTTCAACTTTCTTCAGATTACAGTTCAAAAAGAAATTTATACTTTCTATCCAGTTTTTTCTTTGTGTTTGAGGAATTTTTCAAAATCATCAAAATTAGACCAGGCAATGATGCTGATTAATTACATGATGTACTATAAGATAGAAGTTTCAACCTGTGCTTTGAATTACTTAATAGAAAGTTTGTGTCGTGTAAATCAATTCCAAGATGCTCAGTCTATTTTCAACAAATTTCTAAACTACGAACCGAAGTATGTATTTCCCCAAGATGCAATCAAAGTCTGCAAATTTTCTAAGTTGACCTTAAATTCTAAAGTAAATATTATTACTTATGGAACTTTAATTAAATGTCTGTGTAGGGCTAACCTTATGGAGCTAGCTCTTTATTACTACGAAATTCTGAAAAAAGATGACTTAATTAAAGATGAGGTCATTTTTAATTTATTAATTGACGGCTGTTCTAAGAATCAGAATATTGAGCAGCTTAAGGCGATCTACTATGACATGCTTAATTTATCTATCACCCCCACAATAGTAACTTTTAATACAATCATCGATGCCTATATTAGATTTAAGGATCTGCCATCCTCTTGGAAGATTTATGAGGATATAGTGAAAAATAATATCAAGCCAGATAATTTTACTTTCTCAACTTTGTTCAGAGGTATTAGAAAATCTAGTCATAGAGAATATCTTTATAAATCCCTACGAATTTTGGAAGATCTCAAATCCAATAATGAACAGATTGATATTATATTGATCAACGTCTTGCTAGATTCATGCATAGCGATGAAGGAAGAAAAACTAACAATTGAGCTTTTCGAAAAAGTCAGAACGGGTTATTTCACACCTGTTATTCCTGATATAATTACTTTTAATACCTTGATCAAAGGATGTGCTCAAATGAATCTTCTAGAAAGCGCACGTGAAGCTTACAACTACATGTTTACTTTAAGCTATATAAAGCCAAACGATGTGACTTTTAATACGATGATAGATGTTTGTGTCAGAAGTGGCAAAATGCCGGAAGTTTGGAGTATTATTGAAAAAATGAAGGAGTATGGTATCAAACCGGATAATTTTACATATTCTACTATTATAAAAGGTTTGAATAAAAATACCAATCTCAATATAATTGATAATAATGAAGAAACTCAAGATGAAAGTCAAACTGATCGTCAATTTAAGGATAAATCTCCTTCTGAACTTGAACTTGCTTTCAAACTTTTTGAAAATGTAAAAAATTTCTCAAAGCCAGATGAAATTCTCTATAATTGCATAATGGATGCCTGTCTTCGCTTCGAAAAAATTGATAAGATGATGGAGCTCTATGACGAGATGATATTAGAGAAAATCAAACCAAGTTCTATCACATGTGGAATAATTATCAAAGCCTACGGAATGAAAGGAAAACTAACCAAAGCTCTGGAAGTTTATGAAGAAATGAAAAGGGAAAATATTGATATTAGTTCCATAACTTATGGGTGTCTAATCAATGCCTGCATCAAGAATGATAACCTCAACAAATCATTCGAGCTTTATGAAGAATTAGCTAAAAATAAAATTCAGATGAACATAGTTCTCTACACCACACTTATTAAGGCGTATTCTAAAACAAAAAATTTACAGAAGGTCCTAGAAATTTTCAACAAGATGAAAAGAGATAAAAACAATTCGCCTAATAATGTGACTTTTAATTCTGTTATTGACTGTTGTATAAAGTGCGATGAAATAAAACTCTCTGAAAAAATCTTCGAAGAAATGAAAATATCAGGGATAAAACCTGATATAGTCACATTTTCTACGTTGATTAAGGGTTGCCTTAAAAAATCAGAGTTAAATAAAGCAATCGAATATTTGAACACGATGCAGAAGTATGACATAAAGCCTGATGAAGTTTTGCTAAACTCTCTTTTAGACGGTTGCGAAAAAATGAGGAAATTCGGCAAGGCTGTTGAGATATTTAATTATGTAAGAAATTTTCATGTGGAACCTACGATGATGTCTTTTTCTATTATGATGAAAATTTATGGAAAGCTTAATGATTTTAAATCTTCAAAAGCTTTAATCGAAGAAGTTAAGAAAAAGAATAAGAATATCTCTCTAATCATATTCACTTGTTATATAAAGACTTGCTTTTCTACTGATAATCTTGAAGAAGCTATTTCGATTTATAATCAACTGCCTAAACTTAAATTAGTTCCTGATTCCATCACTTACCTCACTATGATAAATGGGCTCATGGGGGTTGATAGGAAAAAAAATCAGGCGGTGGACAGACTTATTATTGATTTAATTAAGGAAAGTCTTTCCAGAAATATTATGCTGAATTACAATTGTTACAAGGATGTGGTTAAGAAACTACAAAACGGAAGTGAAGATTCGGGAATACTGACTGAATTAAAAGAGTTACTCATATCTTATGATATTGAAATTAACGACAATTTGAATGCAAGGTATGGAACGAAGAATCAAAATTCTTCTTTTAAAGGGGATAATATTAATTATCTTCTCGATGGATATAAACATAAAAGCGGAAGTATTCACACCAACATCAAAAACAAATTGGTCAAGGCTGAAATAATCGGAACTGATGAAAATACCCGCTTGAATAATAAAATTCCCCTGAAGCAAATTGAAAAACATGCCATATCTTCTGAAAAAGAATATAATTTCAATAATTTGGCAGGTGCTAACACAACTAATAATTGTATCTCTAGTAAAACCACTCATAAGATAACAACTGCTTACAATTCTCACCAGTCTAAAGATAATTTCAGCTTCTGCGATTGGAAAGATAAGAAGGATAATAGCAGTCTTAAGACAAACTTCCAGAATCTCGAGCTAACTGAAAGAAGAGGCCTTCAGTTGATAAACGAAAATACTAATTCCTCCTCAAGAAATCTGTTTTCATCCTATAGGAATGATGTCCAACAACCTGGAAAAAATAAGAAATTCAACAGGTTTTGATTTGAAATTAAAATATATATTAAGAATATAAAAATAATTTATAAACTTTACTAATATTAATGAATATATAACAGGTTTTATAAACAATATAAATATAATTAAAATACTATGCAAAATGATTTACTTAATTCAGAAATAGAAAATTTAAATAATTTCCTATTAAAAGTTGAGAAAGATTCTGATATTTCCAAAATAGTATTACTGACCTCTGGAGGGACATCTATAAAACTAGAAAAAAACACTGTTAGATCTATCGAAAATTTTTCAACAGGTAAAAGAGGAGCACTTTGTTGTGAAGAATTTCTTAAAAAAGGATATAATGTAATCTTTCTCTATAGGAAAAATTCTCTTTTACCATTCTTACACAACTTTAATGTAAAAGATTTTTTTGAACAATCCGAGAAGATTGATGAGAATATATTTTATTTCAAGGAATTCTACGATATCTATAAAAAGCACAAAAGTTTATATGACAATTATAAAGAAAAATTTTTACTTATCTCTTTTTATGATGTTGAAGATTATATAAAAAATTATCAGTAAAATAATTTCATAATTCTCAGGTTTATCATAAAGTCCATAAGTCACTTTGGAAAAAGATCTATAATATTTTTATCAGCAGCAGTAAGTGATTACTATATCCCTGAAGAAAAATTAAGTGAGCATAAAATTATATCGACCAAAGATAAACTTGAAATAACTTTGTATCCAGTTAAAAAAGAAATTCATCGTATAAAAGATGAATGGAGTCCCAAAAGTTTTCTGATCACTTTTAAATTAGAAACTGATGAAGAAATTCTTATTAAAAAGTCTCTTAAATCAATAGAACGTGCTAAATCTGATTTTGTTGTTGCTAACTTACTTCAAACCAGATATGACAGGGTGCTAATTATCAACAATGAAAAAACATATGAATTATTTAGAGAAAATGAGTACTACATAGAAGAAAAATTGATAAATAAAATTGTAGAATTGCATGAAATTTACATGATAAATCAAGAGTAGAATGATAAATTTATTTTTTTTTTAAAACGTTTTAAAATATTAATATTATTCATGATAAATTTTAAAATAATCAACCTTATGGAATTTTTTGAAATTTTTATATATTCTTTGTTAATGGTAGATGATTTAAAATTCAATGAAAATGTTGAAAAATTAGTTGAAGAATTGGAATCCGAATTTAAACAAATAATCGGCAAGTTTCCAGGTAATCTACTTTTAGATAATAAATTATTCCATCTCAATAATTTATTGAATATACATTATGAAAAATCATGTCGAGATTTAATCGAGAATTTAAATAATATTAAAAAATCTAAAAATGATGAGCAATTAAATAAAAAATTTCTAGAACTAGAAAAATGTAGGGAACCTTATAAAGAAATTATACAAGATCAAATGAAAATTAGAGAAAATTTCATGAAAATTTTTAAAAACCAAAATATGTTTTGTTTCAGAGAATGTTATGACAAATTTGGTGACAAAGATGAAATAAAGCCTTGTATGAGAGAATGTATAAATAATTTTGATAAATTTACTTTAACTGCTTACGGGGAATTATATTCTGAGTATTTAGAAAATATCAATGAAAATTTTATGAAAAATATTTAATGGAATAGATTATTTCTTAAAAAAAGTTATGATCCTAAGATTGTAATTTTAAATAATAAAATAATCAAAAATTCTATAAAAATTCATATTGGAAAATAAAATAGTTTTCTTAAAAATATTTTTTTATATTTTTTAATATATTCTAAAATCTCTAATTCTAACTGACTGTTTCTAGAACTTCTACTTTTTCCATTACATCACTAAATACATCTTCTATGGCTTCTTTGTCGACTTTTGATCCTTTTGGCAACTGGCACATTAATTGATGAGGGTCTATATCAACGAAATTTGGATATAAATTCACAGTTGCCAAAAATTGGTAGATAATTCTTTTGTAGAATTCCATGTCTATTTCCAAATCCTTCTTAAAATGGAAATAAACAAACAAAGGAATTTCAATCGAGTGCCTATCTTTATTTTTTTCGGCGGCCATTTGCTTGATTTCTTCAAAACTTAAATTGTTCATGTCAATTGTATTCGTCAAGGAAATCAAAGCTATAAAAACTGTGATAAATATTCCTAATTTTCTAACCATATTTATATATATTTATATAACATTTAACTTTTTATCGTATAATAATGCGTGGATGTAATAGGCATAATTGATTATTAATTAAATAAATTAATCAAGCATCATAAAATATCATTCAAGTATACCTATGATATATATTTTAAAAATTTCTTTCCCTTTAAAAAATAATTAACACCTTTAAAATAATTTCTAAAATATGTCATTTATTTTCTATTTTTTTATGTTCATTCTAATAACTCTTATCGGTAGAAATAATCAAGAAGATAATATCAAAAAAGATGATGTCATAAAATATTTCTATGAATTGTATGTAAAAGCTAAATATTATGACAATAATTATTTTTTTGAATATTTCCAAAAAAATGATGAAAAAGAACTATTTTCAATTTTTTCCAATGAGGAATCTAAAATTCATTTCTTCTATGAAAATAATAGTCCCGACGGCTATAGTGTTTTTATTGCCGATGTGGGTCAGGCATATTTTAAGATAATGATGAATCCGTGTAAAAATTATAAAGAGTTTTGCTGTGATGGAATGGCTATATGTGAAGAGGAAAATACTGAAATAAAAGCAGGTGGAGATTTAGAGTTTGCATTTATTAGCAACAATTTTATAACAGTATGTGAAAATGAATTTCAAAATAAAGATTGCGGGGCATTTATTGAAATTCACATGCCTGGCAATCCAAAAATTTTGAATGAATTTCAAATAAAAAATTACTCTCAAGATAATTTTAAATCAGTTTTAATTTCATCTAAAAACCTTTGTAGCGGTAGGTATGAGTTATGGTTAGTTTTCAGAATGAGAAAACGAAATTTTTTAAATTATGTTAAGCCCTTCTTTGTAAAGTATCCATCTTGCAATTGTGAATACCTAAAAGGGTTAGGATTGGAATGTAAATAATTCAGGATTTTCCAACAATAAATACGAATTATTTTTAATAAAAAACTTTTAAAATATTTAAATATTCATACATATAATAATTCGAGAAATATATTAAAATGATTAAGTTTACCATAATATTTATTTAACTAACTTGATAATAATCTTCTTGTTTTAATTTCTTAACTGTTACAATTGATTCGTGCATTTTTAAATAATCTTCATCGGAGATATTTGAATAATATCTTTCATAAATATAATCGTCAAGTTTAAAGTAATTTAGGTAAATTAGAAAGGAATCGAATAATAACATCGAGATTAAAACAAATTTCATCTTGTGAGAATTTTTAAAAGAAATAAGAAATCCAAGATTTTTATCGTAAAATTTATAATAAACTTTGTATGCACAATAAATTGTAAAATTAATTGTAAATGTGTTTGTCCACAGTCTAATCAAATGATGATTCCTTGTCCATATTCTAGGCTCATTTCTAAGCATATCTTTATAAAGTGAAAACCGTAAATTATAATTTAATTTTTCTTTGAATACATACGGATTGTTCATTTTAGACGATTCAAAATTAAAATTACGTATTCCAGCACTCATAAATAAATTAAATAATAAGTAATTTTAAAATAAAATTTAGAAATTCCATATATTTACGATTTTTAATTTTAACAAACTAATAAAATAACTAGAACTGAGATAGAATTTTATTTGCTATTAATACTTGATGTATTTTACTTTTATTTTAATATTTGATTTCTATTTCTATTTAAATTAAAATTTCAATATAAATTTGAATATCCTTTAAATTTAAAAAGGGCACGACTTAGAAGACGAATCATTTTTAGTTGAAGGATTATAAGCGTAATTTTTATTAAAGCTCCAAAGTCCAGGGAAAGGGCAGTTGCATTCATTAGTGTTTTGATTTTGTCTAATTTGTCTTAAATAATTTGTTCTATGAATCAATGTCCATCTGTTTAATAGATATAGAGTTGTTAGGTATGTAAAAGTCATTCCAGTAACAGAAACTTTTGTTGAAGGAAATCTTTTAATAAGATAAACCTCAAAATTTTTTAAGTAAAATAATATTGCAGAAATCTTTCCGAACATTTTTAAAGTATATAATTTATTTTAATAATAAAAAATGAAAGGAAAGGAAAAGCCACTATTAGACAGGTTCAAACCATTTTGGGAAACAGGTAAAAATATATCAGAAGATGCTAAAAAAATTGCTTTCTGTCTTAAAACATATGCTGTGAACCAAATATTTACTGTTTACAAGAAAAATAATTCGTCCTTACAAGAGTCTGAAAAGAAAGAATTTGAAGGTTGGATCAGAGAATTAGCTTCAGAAAAAAAGGTCCTCGGTTCTGATGCAAATTGTACTGCAGAGGAATATTCACAATTCTTACAAAGTTCCTTTGATAACGTAGACGATGAAGATAGGAATGGAGAAGTCACTGTCACTACTAGTTACAATTTTAAATTGTTAGGGGATTTAATAGATGTCCTTTCACAATGGGGTCCAATTCAAGATGAATGGCAGAAAAAAAGTAAAAATTTTAATAAACTAAAAATTTATTAAATTATAGAAAAATATTGTAAATTTAAGGCATTAGATATATTTAAATGCCTGAAACAAGGAATCGTTCCTAAAAGAGGTGGACCCAAAGAAGCAGAAGATGAAGTTTCAAAAGAACTAAACTATATAATGAAAGAAAATAAAGATATTTCAAAAGAACCTAATGACAAAGAGAAATTATCTACTATTGAAACTAATTTTGTAAACGAGATGAAAAACTTTAATATAAATTCATTTGAGGATAAAATAACTTCATCTAAACAAGTAGACATGAAAAATGACAAGGATAACTCAAATATAAATATTAATTCCAAGAAAAATAATTTTGAAAAATCTCCATTCGCGGATCACAAAATAGATGATGATTTCAAAGATAATAAATTATTGGATTCTAAATCAGTTGAAAAGAAATCAGATAATTCTACTACTAACAACTCTGATGCTAGTAAAAAAGATTTCAAACCTAGTCACGGAAATATTAAGCTAGTTAATATTAATAAGGTAGACTTAGATAAAATTTCGCCTAATTTTAGTGATAGCCACGAAAATAAGAAGAATTTAAAAAGCTCAATCCTACTGGGTCCAGATTATAAAGTCGACAACAAAATAACGTCTAGAAAAATGGATTTCAACCTTCCAGTCAAATATAGAACTTTGGAATATTTCAGACTTATCGATACTATAAACAAAATAATGGAAACAGCAGGAAGGGAAATAGATTCCAACAAGGTTGAAAAATCTTTATTACAGATGGAGTTAGCTTTATACTACTTACATAATATTGAAAAATGATGATATAAATATTTATTTAATATAATAATCCGAAGGAAGACAGAATTAATTATAATACTTTTAAATATTAGGAAATAATAATAGTCTTATTAATTGGTTCAATTCAAAATATTTATAAATGGAAAATAAGATTTCGTCATTGGATAATACTTCATCAAATAAAAAGAAAATCTTTCATCTTTATGAAATAAATGAGAAACTATTACAAACTTTCAAAACAAGGAAAACGATTAATAAATTATACAGCATGTACTTCAAGAATCTAAATGAGTTAAATGAAGTCTCGAAGCAAATAAAACCAATTATAATTAACGTAAAATATGATTTTATATACTTATTATAGAAAACAAGATTCAATTCCAAAATTTTGCGATTGATTAAACAATCAGAAATTTTAAATGAAAAAACAAAAAATCGAATAATAAATGATAAAAATATATTCTCAGAAATATTAAAAAACATGGGTAAAAATGTTATCAAGGATTTATTTATGAAAGACCAAGTTGATAATTTATCAAAAGCCAATTTCAGAAGATTTATAGAAGTCAAGGTAAAAAATTATCTTCGAAGGGATTTTCTAGATTTCGAATGTGTATCCCATATACATTTATTTGAGAAAATGAAAAAATCACTCTTTATTAACCCCTTGCTAAATAAAAATACAAAAAATCAAAGCTACAGAAAACCGAACGATTGTTTTAGGAATAGAATAAAAAGAATTGAAATCATTAAAGATCATACTGATAAACATTTTGATTATGACACGCTAGAATTTTGCGAAGAAAATTTTTCAACTACAAATAGAATAAATGAAAAATCTGATCTCTCTCAAAAAAAAATTCATACTGAAAATTTAAGTAATGAGAATAATATTAATACTTATGATATAAATAATCCATCAATGACCTTTCAGAATGATATTTTGAATATTTTCGATCATAAAAATAATTTAAGATCAGAAGAAGAAGAAAAACGAGAAAAGATTTTTTCTCTTGTTCAATCTTATGTAATATACTTTTTAATTTAAAATAGAAAAAATTTTATTCTCATTTTCCCCCCGATAAAATGATTTTAGTAGTAAATGAGATTGAAAAAGAATTGAAAGGAATGAATGAAAATAAAAATATTTATCAAATAGTGGAAGAAAAACTAAATCTTTTAGAAAATTAATTTTTATTATTAAATTAAAAGGATATATATATAGCTATGAAAAAATTCTTTAATGACATAACTATATAAAAGAAGAGAAAAATAGTCCTATAATAACTTTATTTTTTCTTAATTTAATTTCATTTAAGATATATTTGTTAGTGTTTTATTTATTCAAAGTGTTAATTTTTCTGAATGCTCAGAAATTTCTTAATAATTAATTTTTAATACATACATCCAAAATTTAATATTTACAAATGAAAATAAATTTAGTAAATTTTATTTTAATACAGTCTGATTAAGAATTCATTCAATTTAAATTGTTAGAATAAATTTAAATTCTAATTTTTTACTTTTTCAAGATGGTCCTTTATTCCAAGAATTTCAACTAGAATTGAAGAAAATCCAAAAAACGGGTTTTTATTTGTTACCTCAATAAAAGCTTTCTCATTATCTTTTACAATATCTATTTTTACATCCTTGATATTTTCTTCTAATTTCTTCATAATCTCCTTTATTGATGATTGGTCATTTTTAATTCTCAATTTAATTCTGAAGTAAGTACCGTTTCCAACATTTGAGCAAAGAGAATTTAAGTATCCAAAGTATTTGTCATGAACAAAAGTAACTTTCTTTTCAAGAGTTTCCATAAAATCAAAATATCTGAGTATGTCATTAGTAATATGAGAAGAATTTTTAATTTTTGAAACCATAGTCAAATGATCTTCTTGGTTTATTAAACAAAAAAATGTATTTCCATTGTTTCTATACATCAACCTGCCATCAGGCCAATCTCTAAAACTACCTGCGGATTTTAAAATTTCACTATTTTTATTAGAAATCATCTTATCTTTTGAAGAAATTTCGATAAAATGTCCCTTGTTCTTAAATATATCATTTTCAATTTCTTGAATTTTCTTTTTTAGGATTTCTTTTACCTCTTTCCTTTCAATTCTGCTTATTGTAGGAGTAAAATCATAATCAATTATATTTCTATTTGTAGTGATTTCTATTTCCTCAAAATAATTTTGGAAAAATTCTTGCATTCCAATTGCAAG
>Ga0169931_10005339_pt1 | contig 19611 bp, 14 predicted proteins | sample Kivu_15m_20L_FD_129675 | JGI IMG/M metagenome (GOLD analysis project Ga0169931, IMG submission 129675) | Freshwater microbial communities from Lake Kivu, Western Province, Rwanda to study Microbial Dark Matter (Phase II) - Kivu_15m_20L... | ecosystem: Environmental > Aquatic > Freshwater > Lake... | reverse complement strand
TCATAAATATATTTGTATATTAATTTATATTTCACAAATTCTTAAATCCCTTCTCGTAATCATACTGAAAATTAACATACTCTTCGTATGTTTTATCATCTGCACTTAAGCCTAGTAAATCTTGAGTTTGATATGCCACTATACTATTAGTTTGTGCATTCAACATTATTTGTCCTATGATTGACATAGGAAGAAGCGGAAACAAACAAAGTTTTAATAGCCCTATGGACCTGTATTTAATATTTGTGATCATAGGATTTGTCTTCAACACTTTGCCTCTTGTGTATCTCTTGTATAACATGTAGATACCTATAATATATGCAGGTGCCAGAATAGTTTGTAAACTTGTAAGAGAATAGAGCTGTCCTAATTTCAAATTGTAATCACCTTCGAAATCAAAAGCTTTAGCCCTATCTAATTGTTCGGACCAATAGAGTTTTACATATTTTTCGTCTTTTTCTTTTGAAACGATATGCTGTGATAAAAGTGGAGGAACTGAGATTGAAATGTCGAGGTATTCTCCTTTTTTGTCTTTTGTTTTTTTGTATGAATATTTTTCGTGAAACTTGCTTTCACTCATTAATATGTATAATATAATAATATATAAAAATACATTAATATCAAATATTAGATTGGAAATTTGGAGGTGACGATAGGAAGATTAAATAATGAATATCGAATATAATAGGCCATTCTCAAATTAATGAATGAAGAACAAGTAGAGTGGAAAATGAATGAAATGAATAAAATGATTCATAGATCATATAGATATTTAGCTCATCGATATTAACCTTTAAAGTTATATATTTTAAATCAGATAAATAACAGCATTTTCCAGGAAAAGAGGGTTATATATTATCTAACAATGTTGTTTATATTCACAATGTATGCATTAACTCAATAAATCAAAATTTTTCATTTAATTGATTTCTATTTAATTCCCTATGAAACTAGCTTATTATAAAATAAAATTCTTATCAACTCTACGAATAATATTCTATTTTTAATAAATTTATATATTTAAAGTATTAACAGCCTATGCATGTATTTTTATAAAAATCATAATTATTTATATTTTCCATGTATATACTTATAATTTATCTAAATCTAAAAATGTTAAATTTATAATTTATATAATATTATTAAATTATAATAATATTATTCGTAATATGATAATATTATCTAACTAAATTTCTTATTTATAAATAAATTAAGATTATATCACTTAAAGAGCAAGAATGAAAAAGAACGATTCCTTAAAAAGCAAGGGTGGAGAAGATCTTTCGTTTTCGAAATCTACCAATTTTGGAATCTCCCATTGTGAAAGATTCCAAATCAACAAGGAGGGGGTGGAAATCTACCCGGAAAAGACAATTTTGAATCAAGATAAGAGTGCATCTAGCAGTGCGAACAGTGGGAATAATGGTAACGATATTTTCCCTTAATTTTCGAAATTTTTATTCATTTTTAGGAAAAGAAAAACCGTATAACAAATCATTCAATTCATCAGAGGTAAAATAGTAACCATATAAATATTTTATGATAATATTAAATTTTTGAGTACTTTTTTCTACTGAAATATTTCTATACAAAATTATTTTCAACACAATTAGATAATATAAATATTTTTTTATTTTGGGTTATTAATCTTTAGGCATCAAATAACGAGAAAGAATTGGCCACGACTAATATAAATTCGAAGCAGTCTAAGCATTCGAAGGAATCTCAGCAATTTTGGGATAATCTTATCAAAAATCAAATGTCTTCCTCAAATAGAAAAACCAACATCGATAACATTCCCGCTATCACAGTAAAAAATAATAGCGTAAATTGCTATGAAGTTCAGAACCAGAATCAAATTTCAAATAAAATATTCGAAAGGAGAGAAGCAAAAGAAAATTCGAATTCAAACTCAAATTCGAATTCAAATTCACAAAATAGTAGTTTAAACATGATTTCAAACAACCAAATCAGCGAGAATGACGTCGACATGGATTTTATTTATAATTTGACTAATCAGAATAATAATGACAACAATATGATTTACAATTTTAATAAAAATTTTAACGAGGACAAAAAAACTGAATACGAAAATGAAATTCTTAATATTCATAATAATGCTTTAAATATAAATCAAAACCAGAGTGCGAATATCCAGAATAGCGCAAATGACATTTCGCACAACAATAATGAAAATAGTATTAAGAACAACGCCAGACACAAATCCGAATTAGAAGGTAATAATTACAACAAGTCAAATCAAATAAAGTCAGAATTTATTCATAAAAAACCAAGTAAAATAATACTCAATTATTATTTAGAGGCTCCCTCTGCAACGCAGAATAGGAAGAAAAGCAGCCAAAATAACATATCACTTGTTAATAATATGAATATCCCCGGAGATAACTTTAATTTTAATTCTTCGAATAATAACAATGTCTCCAGCAGCGAAAGCAACAACTCGTCAAATAAATCAAATAACAATCACAACGAAAAAACTAACAGTAATTCGAATTTTTTGAATAAATTCAATAACCCTAAAATTCAATTGGATGACAATAAAATAAACTCGCTGAAGTTTAATTTGTTAAATAAGAATATTTCGACGACCCTTACAGGAAATAATAACATGAATAACATGAGCAGTATGAGGGAAAGTACAGTTAGCATGGGTAATAATAATATGATAACAAACAATCAACTTCATAATAATGATGCGCACTTGATTAACTTTATTAACCAGTTGAATAGTCTTTTGGCTGGTGCTAATAATAATTTGGGTAAAATGAATAACTTGGGTAACATTAATTCTTGTGTAGGTAATCTCAACACTTTGAATAGCCTTATCAACTCTTCAGGGATATCATGTGGGGATGCAAATAATAATCTATCCAACCCGAACAATCTGAACTCGATCCTCAATATCCTTAAAAGTAATTCTAGCTATGATGGCAACAACAACTTTGTAAATATTAATAACACAAAAGATAACCAAGGTAACAACATGGGCACAAATGTACATCATAAAAGAGATTGCAACCCTCAAAACTCCGACATTAACAATTCAAATACTGTAAATCAGATAAATAACAGCAATAAGGCATCTGGTATTACGAATTTAGCGAATAGTTCCCAAAGAAACGTCTCAGATAATGACGCCTTCCTTAAATCATATATTGTAAACAAAATTGATGAAATTCTCGACAGCAACGCCTTAAATGACAAAATTTCTTTATTCAAACTAATAACACAATTTAATAGCTTCAACGACAATTCTTCTAAGTCTTTTCTTGATAATTTCATTCTTTCAAATTATGTGAATTCTCTTAACTTGAAAGCTTTTGAATCCCATTTTCAACATGAGGTTGTAAAATTTACAGTAGAGAATTTTTGCAAGTATTTAAAGAACAACGGTTACATAATTATTAAGAGCAATCGTATAATCAACTCAAAAAAAGAAGGCAATTATCAAAATGAAGATGAAGGAAATAATATATCCTTCAATGACGAAAGAATAAATATGAATTCTGATATTAATATTAATTACTCTATGCTAAATAGTAGTAAAAGAAGCAGCCATAACATAAAAATCGAAAATTCAAGTTCTAATTCAGGCTCCAGTTCCAATCTTTGTCAGCAGCAAGAAAGAGTCTCTGATAAAAATTTAGGAAGAAAGCGCAACAAAACATCGCAAAAAAGTTGCAAGGACGAGAAGAATAGTGAGTCAAGCCCTAATAGGGTAAATAATAGCGATAACAACTCGAATTCAAATTCTAATTCTAATGATTATAAATCATCTTCTAATAAGCGTACTAGCGAATTAATTTGCTCTCATAAAGATAAGAAGCATTATGCAAAGAACATGTGCAAGTCTTGCTATCACCGAGCAGGAAGAGTAAAAAAAGCCTGGTTGTGTCCTCATATTTACAAAACCCACTATGCTAGGGGCAAATGTAGAAATTGCTATTTAAATTTTTATAATAAGGTAATAATTGATTTTTTATTTTATTTATTCTTTTACTAGGAACATGCAAAACGAAGAAATAAAACAAACGAATCAGCAAATAATATGCAAAATTTTATCAAAAACGACCCAGGGATTCAAAGTGCTGCTGGAAGAATACTAAACGAAGAAGGAAATGTTTTTATTAACGGAAAAGGTTTTTATAATCTCGAAAATACCAAGAGTGAAAATATTTTCATGAATGAATATAATTGTAATTCCGATCAACTAATTAATTCTAGAAAGAAACGAAATACATCGAAAAGTAGTGATTAAAATGTTTTTTCTTAAATGGAAAGAGATTCAATTTTTTGAAGAGTTGATTAGGGGATATTTTCAAAAATATTAGAATTTATTTTAATTGAAATTTAGCTTATTTAGATTATAAATTTTAGTAGATTAAATTATAGAATATAAGAATTGTATCATGTTTTAATATAAATTATAAACAGGAGATAAGAAATTAAATCAAAATCAACCAGAGATTCTATAAAGTTTCCTCTTAAATCACAAATAAATACCTAAAGGGGGGGGAGGTAAGGCACCCCCTAATTATAAAATATTAGCTAATTATAAATTATGATTTTAATAAAATTCATATTCTTGTAATTATTTATTTAATTCCTTATTTGTAGTCCAGGTTTTATATAATATTCTTATAGGCAATTCGAACATAACTGTCATAAACATCGACAAAGATATTATTAAAAATACTAACCCCATAGTGATGAAGATCATGTTCTGCTGGTTGATGTATATTTGAACTGTATAAATCGAAAAAAATAGGTAGACAATTGAATCAGAAGCACCCAAATAGCTAAAACTTATTCTGTTGAACGGAACTAGCAAATTTGAATGTGCAAAGTGCTTGATGAGACTTGCCTTGGGAGAAATCAATAAGCAAATTATCATAAACACGAAAAAGAAGGAGAAAACTTTTCTTTCGTAAATATACATGAAATATATGATATGGTTCATTTTAATGTGCAATTTTTCATCTTCTTGAGTATCGGGATTTGCGTAATTATCAGAATAATCACTATAATACATCGTGAAGAAGTAAAACGTTAACGAAAGTAAGACTTGCATAAGAATTGAAATGAATAAATAAAATTTCAAGGCTGATTTCTTACTTTTATCAAGAATCTTCATAATATCTAAGGTGAATCTAAAAGGGATATAATTATTTCCATTTTCAAGGGGTGTACGAGAAATGATGTCATTATAATGGAAATAAATAAGCCCAGCAAATACCCCTAGTCCGTATGTATTTATAAAAAGGTGTGTGTATTTATATCCGATATTATCTCCTAAGAAGAAGGAGAATGAGACATACTCCGTTTCTGGGTTCTTATCATAATCGTAGAGGTAAGATAAAAAGGACAGACAAGTGTTTAAGAAAAATATTACAAATATAACGTAGTCAAAGATTTTACTTTTTAATTTGTAGGCTATGTAGAAAATTAACAAAATGATTGTGAAAGAGTATAACTCGTTCATGTAAATATTTGCAAATCTATAGCAGTTTTTGAATCCATCATTCGGGTTATATTCAAAGAATCCATGATACTGCAAGTAAAACGGAATAAACATTTCATATGGCTTATCTTTACAAGTTCTCTTGTTAATAATGTCTTTAACAAAGAATTGGAAAATAGGGCTAGGATCATCTTCAGATAAGCAAGGGTAGTATTCCATCCATATATGAAGCAGGAAATAGATAACTAAGAATATCAAAAATTTTGTAAATATGTTGAAATAAAATTTCAAGAAAATTTTAAAACTTGGATCAACATCGAATTCCTTGCTGTTTCTTTTAATATAGGACATAAGCTTGTAAGACATAATCATTCCATCTAAAGCAATCCAACCTTCTAGGGCAAAAGTTGAGTATTTTACTAAGGCGAACCAGATGTTTGTGTAAAACCAAATGTTGGTAAAATCTCTATGGGGTATTTTAGTAATAGCATAAACGTTGTGATTGTATGTAATCCAAAAGAATAGAAACACTCTGAAAAAGCTAATATATTCTAAACCAGTTTCATCATAATACTTGTTTTGTGGTTTAGTTAAATATTTAAAGGATGATCGAAAACTAAAAAATTTGAGAAATTTATACGCGTAACTTCTTTTCTTTTCATCAATGGGATTCTCATTAGGGTTTTGTGGTTTGTATACACGGCTATTTAAATAAATTTGCATTTCTGAACCTTGTGATCTATATGTCTCGTCATCATACGAGTCTTCATCTTGCAACTCTTCTCGAGGATTGGAACTAGAATAGTCTAATGATTCTTTGGGAATAAAAATTTTTATAATAGACAAAACTTGTCTAAAAAGAAAGTAAGCTATAATCAAGTAAAAAGATGTAAGAAATGCAATATATCCAGGATTGGTCTCTAATTTCACAAAATCAGATTCTTCTTTGAGGTTATATGCCGTAATATTTTTAATCCCATATGTATTATTAATGTAATCAAAGAAAATTTGATTTTGATTCCTATCCATAAATTTTCGATAATACGACTCACATTGCTTCCAAAGACATACTCCCCAGAAGTATTTTTCTTGACCGATGAAAGAGTATAGATAATTAAAATCCCCGTCACTCATGTACCTGTCGATATCGATTTCTAATTCAAAGAAGATATATTTCAATCCGCTACTTTCGCAATCTTGCTGTAATCCCACATCAGACAAGCTTTTTCCAGAATTCCTGAGTAAGGCGAATGTTATATTAGAGTTTATTGAAGTACTGCTAATAGCGCTGCTACATTCAGGTTTTTGTACTATTTCAGTAATAAACAAAGTGACGTTAGAGTTTTTAGAAAGGACTAATTCAAGGTGGTTGATCAATTCTTCCACTATTTCGTTTATATCAGATGGATTCCCAATCAAGTCCCTGAGGTAGTTTTGTTCCAATTCGTTCTCGTCATAAGGGCATCCTTTTGTTTTAATGAGATTTTTATAAATAGTTATTGAGAATAATAATAAGAAAGCATATTTTACACCGAATATCATCTTTATATTTTATCACTATTTAATAAAAACATATTTTATTAATTAATTTTAAATTAATTAAAGATAATATTTTATTATTTCATAATTACATTCGCAGATAAAATAGTTCTATGCAGGGTAAAATTAGAGACTACTAGCTAAAAAATTTTTATAGTTGAATATATTTAAATAAGATGTTACTAATTTAAATTACAATTATGATATAAAAAATCAAAATTTTTATTTTAAAATTTTTCTCGATCAAGAAAATTCTAAAGAAAATTACCGCAATTAGTGACTCGTGTCTGTTTTTATTTTTCCCCTCGAGGTACCTCTATTAATATGGAATAGAATACCTTAAATCTAAGATAAATTATTGAAATATGATATTTATCTATTACATATACTAGAATCGATTTCAAATTTATAAATTTTAAAATATTTACTTTTACTTTCTTATTCAACAAAAACACCCCCTTAGATTTGAGTTTTATCTAAAATTGTTCATAAAAAAATCCCCATGGTCGAATTCCCCTATGTAATTATTGTAATTTTCTAAATTCGTGTTTGAATCCAAAAAATTTAAATTTTGAAAATTGTTTGTTTTATTTGTTTGAAATTTTTCTTTGCAAGTCTCATTTGGGGTGATGCTTCGATTTTTATTAAAACCATTTACATCGATTGAACTGTAATTACTTGAATTGCTACAAGTTGAAGATTTAGTCTCGTCTTTTTTCATTTGAAAAAATCCAAAAATTTGTTCGAGAGCAGAGTCCGTGTGTTTTATATTGAAGGTGAATAATTTTAAGTTTTCAGAGTTCAAAGGAAACAAGCACTACATTTAATATTATATTCTTACATATTGATTCTCGCAGACTATAGTTATCTCATTAAGATTTATCAAATTAGGGGTCAAATGAGTATTGCAAGAAGGACAGAAAATTATATTGTTTTGAAGAAAGTATTTGATATCTTTAATTATTTCGAAAATGTTGTGTGAATTTTTGGGATTATCCACTGGATTTGTCACATCCATTTCATTTTTACTCGGGAACATAATTAATTTGAAATATATTAGGATTTAATAATTATGGAAATAAGTAAAATTATATTTATTTTTTATTAATAAACTTTGATAAGAAATTATTTTACTTATTTTGAATAGAATTTACGCTTTTATAATTAATATAATACTATAAAAAATTCCTTTATAAATGAAAGCTTATATAAGAGTCTATCATATTTTTTATTTCTAGCTTAAATTGATATTAGATAATACCTATTATATTTTTACCTCTTTGTCTTATTTATATAATGCATCATAAATATATCTTTTCACCTCTTCATCCTCTAAAAAGTTTTTTACAATTTCCTTTTTGTCGATTTTATTCAAATTGCTAGAATCGAATTCAGAGTGGCCCATGGATTTTATCAGTTGTCTTGTCTAAGCATCGGTATGAATTTGATAAATTTAGATAAGATGTTTATTATATCTATAACAAATCAAAAATATAATTATGAATTGTGTATAATTAATCATTTAAAAATTATCCCTATGAAGGGAATTCATAAAAAATTTTAAAATATTTCTTTTATTCTTACTTATTTTACCGTATTAGAACCACTCAAATCTGATTCTGGCACATTGAAAAACACCTCTTGATTACTTGTCCTTGAATTTAAAAGGTAAGATTCATATTCTTTCTGCTTAGTTATAAGAATATTTAGGATAGGATTATTGAAATTTTCTAATGCTTTCCACTTTGAATACTTTTCTCTTATAGTCTTCTCCTCATGATTGATTTTATTATCAAGTATCTGCTCGTTTCTTCTTATGAATTTATCCACTTTGTCAACGTCTTCTTCTCTTTTAATCGAATTATTGTTTAAATAAGAAGTTTTAAATTTTTGATTAGTTAAATAAAAACTGTTTTCATTCTTTATTTTATTTTCATCTCCTGAATAGCCAGATTCCTCAAGTTGCTTAAGTTTGTTCTTAAGATACAAATTATATTTCTTAGAGTTCTTAATTTCTTTGTTGTAGAATTCTTTGTCTTCTTTAAGTTTATTTATCTTATTTTGCAGAGAGTTAAGTTCGGAATTATTCGCTAAAAATAAGGGAATATATAATATATATTATAATTTAAAACTACCTTGTAACTCTTTGTCCTTATCGAATACTTGATTCTTCAAAGTTCGCAACTCTCTCTTTATCTTATTCAACATGTCATCTTTGTTATTCATATTTGCAGTTTCTATTAATTTCTGTTTTATCTTTGCTAACTCCTCGTTCAATAAAGATTTTTGGTGCTTTAAAACATTTTTATAGTCATCACACGTTTTCTCTTTTTTCTTATCACATAGTTTCCCGATTTCTTCTATTTTAGTGTCTATGTCTCTTATTAAAAGGTCTATTTCTTCTCTTTCTGCAGGTACTAAAGTTTCTAGGGAATTCAAATCGTTTCTATCGTACAGACGGTTGGAGTTGTTCAAAGAAAATTCTTTGCGGCTTCTCTCGACTTTTTGACTAATATTCATTACAGGTATATAAAATTGTTTTATTTAATTTGATAATATTTTATAACTTTCTATTCATTCTATATTCTTTTATTTTATTTTTTTTGAATTTATTAAATTTAAATAAATAAAGGAATGGTCGCACATAATTCGCAATGTGAACTATTTGGAGTTTTTGGATTTTTTGTACAATTTACACTTGGGATAATTTCGTTTATGTCTTTAGTAAGTAAGTAAAATAATTCTTAAAATATTCTTATATATAAATTTCTGCCCTATTATTTTGACAATTCGTGATTTAGAAAAAAGTTTAGAGAAATTAAATTCGAAATTTTTATTTTCTCTACACAATAATTATTTATTCTTTTAGTCAAGAGACATTTAGAATTTCCCAAAAGATCTTGGAGAATATGGATGTTGGTATATATAAATAGCAATTTATACTTTTATGTCATAGGACGTTTCTAAACAAGGAATATCATCCCTGCTTCTCCATTTTTTGAATTTATTCTTGGCAGTTCTCATCTCAAAACAAAACGAAGAAGATGCCTGTGTCTGGTATTTAGTGAACATAATCCTAGACGTGTCACTAGGTGTCATACTTGAATGGATTTTTATACGCTTAATGGAGATTTTTGCGAGAAAATTTGAAATTGAAGTTTTGATATCGGGGTGCTACTTCTCCAGGGACACCCATGTTTACGATGATTATAGTATCAATTATAGTATCTGGGGGGTCCAAACTTTACTATGGTGCCTAATTTCTTCTCTCATGAAGTTTGTGGTGTATTTAATAATGTTATCCTTCCCTAAAGAACTAGAGAATATGGGATTCGCTATGTTGGGGTCCATCGCAATTTATCCTAAACTCGAGTTAATAGTTGTAATGATAATAGTACCATTCGTTACGAATGTTCTTCAGTTTTGGCTGGTTGATGGTTTCCTTAAAGAAAGTGATGAAAGTAGGATCGAAAGATTGTCTAGAGGAAAGGAACCACTTATTGCAGTTGGACCAGAATACTATGAAAAAAGAGGAGAAACAGCCTAGGCGTCAAATTAGCGAACTGCAATTCAATTTTAAAGAGATGTTTTTATAATTATTAAAACCTTGATAAAATTAATTTAAATTTACTCATTCATTTTTTAATATTTCTGATACTGATAAATTTTCTAATTGAAAGATCATAACATGTTACAATTTTTCTAATATATATTTAAATTAAAGTATTTAATTGTTATCTAGGATAAATTAGTGAGTCGAGAATATTCCAAATTATATATAAATGTTAAGCAGAAACATTTTCTAATTTTCTTTCCATCCCAATTTAAATTTTCTATGATCAATTAAAATTAAAATAATTAATTAAATTCTTATATATCATTACTATGTTTTAATAATAAAAAATGAAGCATGCTAAACTGTTGATTTTTTCGATAATTGCGATTAGTTTTTGTCTCTTAAACGAGATTAAATCATCTAGAACAATTTTAAGCAAAATGGCATTAAAAAACAAACTCGATACCTGCCAAAATAAATGCAACGGTAAGTAGATTAAATAAATCCTATAAAATTTTTAAAACAGAATGCCAAAGAGTAGTCTATGCATTGAAATTCAAACAACCCTTCGATTGCAGATCATTCCAATGTCAGAATATGGTAAATAAAATATCATTTATACGTAGTGTGAAAACATCTCTGCCCAATGGGCTCTCACTCAATTCAATCCATTCGATGAATTCAAAAAAGATGTTTTCGGAAAATGCGAAATTTGCTTTAGACAAGGACATTGTTCAATAGTAGAATGCCATGACCAACAAAAGAATGAGGTAGAAGTCATTGATGCTATAGTTAACAATTTGCCATTGAGAGGAAAATATTTTGGAGCTAAAGAAGAAACCCAAGCAAGCAGCCAACCAAATATTAAAGTCTCGGCAATTAACAAGAAAATCAATTCAAACCTCGCAGATTCTTTAAAGGTCGCTATTAAAACAGGATCAGCTACCAATCTTGCTGGTCAAATAAACAATTTAATGCAAAATTACATTCTTAATCCTAATCCCGCATATTTCTTACATCCCTACTCTATTCTTAACATCAACCCCTTATACGCTGTGCCTTCGGGATCCATAAATTATTGGAGCAGTAGTGCAAGAGATCTCTTCCCTGGTGTAAGAGAAATCCAAAAAGCTGCTAAAGATATTCAGAACAATATTTCTAAAATTAATGATTTAAAAAATAACGAAAAGGACAATAAAAAAGCTAATCATAAAGCTAACGATGCTCTAAAAAATGAGAAGAAAGCTCTTGAAGATCTCGAAGATGGAATAAATGAAGTTGCTGATAATTTGGATGATAGTTATAGAAAAATTAAGGACTTATCAGAAAATGTTGATATAAATGATCAATTTACTAAAAGTGCTTTGAACCAATCTCTCCTTCAAATCAAAACAAACACTGCTGAATTAAACAATATTGTCAATGAAGTTGAAGGTAGTTTAAATTCTCTGAGATAAAGGGCCCCTGACTAGATTATGAGATTATTATTTTAATAAAACTGGAATAAACTTTTATTTTAAGGGAATTATAAACAATAAATTATTTAATTTATTATATGATTTTTTAGTAAGGAATTATAATATGTAAATATTTTTACATAGAGATAGGTTGAATATTTAATAAAAGAATAACAGGCACATTAAAAATTTAAATTTAAATGTGCCAATTAAATAGAAATAGTTTTCTCTTGGATAAAATATCTATTATGTGATAGATGGGAAATATACAAATTATTATTAGAAATAAAAATTAAATAATCCTAACATTCAGACACAGATTTTAATAAGTTTTACTAACTAACAAGTATTTTTGTTTTTACCATAACCATTTCAATAAAATTAATTCAAATACATAATAATTTAGTAGTGACTTACATTTTTGTAATTATCCTGTAATCTTGATTCTCATTCATACGAGAATTAATAATAAAAGAATTTTTAAAATTTAACATTCAATCCATTAAGAAAATATCTACTTATATAGACGATTGTGTAATAAAATATCAAGGTAAATAAAACATCCCGTATCAATCTAAAGCTTTGAAAAGGATTTGTCACAAATCTGAAAAAATAGAAAAATAGACTGAATGCAAACTTCCTCACAAAATTTAAACTACTATCATCAACAAATTCAAAAAAATCAGAATGTTTGATATTATTGCCGGTGAAATTAAAAAAATTCAAAATCTTTCTAAGAGTAAGTCCATACAGTAAATAATTTTCATCATTATTTAAAATAAGTTTCCCTATGTTCACTTTGTGACCAAATAACTTTTGGGAAATCATCTTGATAAAATCTTTTCTGTTTTCTATATTAAAATTCAGAAAGTAATTCAAAGGAACAAAAAAAACGTCTGAAATTTCTCCATCAGACAAGACGAAGTTTTTTTCACATTCGTTGAAAAAATCGAAAATGACAAAAAGATGAGATATTACAACATATCGGAAATCTATAGTAACTTCGTAATTGTAATTCGCACCGAAATACCGAGAAGCAACAGGCAAGTCAGAATTTAAGCTCAGCCCGATTTCTTCTTTTGTCTCACGAATAGCCGTGTTGAAATCGTTTGCATCAGATTTTTCAAACTTCCCACCTGGAAAGGCGATGTGCCCTGAGTATCTGTCCTTCTTCGACGGAGCTCGTTTTATAAATAAAATATCAACTTGAAAAATATTTATTTCCTGGTTATTATCTGATGATTTATAGGCATTCGAAGTCGTTTTAAGAAAATTTTTAAGAGATTTAATACTGAGAATTTTGTTATTCTCAATATGAACTGAATCTGATTTTAAATAATTTTTTTCTTCTTTAAGAAAGGTTTGTAAGTCCTCATTGAATTTTTTCTTGATGATTTTAAATTCCTCTTGATTCGAATTTACAAACTTAGATAGAAAATCATCTGTTAATCTTATTCTAAAACTTATAGTGACTGAACTTTTTTTAAACGCCTTTTCAAACAATGATTTGTAGGAATTTTTATAGAGAGAAAAAATTCTGTTTGAATTTATCGATTGCAAAATTTTTGCGGATTCCAGGAATATTTCTATATCGGACATTTGTTTTATTTAGTAAAAGTTTATTTATTTTAATCAAATTATTTCAAATTTAGCATCGAGTAGAGATGAAATAGAATTCAACTGTAATTATTGTTTTATTAAAAATATAATTACAATATATTTAATGTCACGACTTTACTTAATTCTAGCAGTTATTTTAATCAAATTTTTCTTACATCAAACTTTGAAAAGAAATTTTGAATATTACAAAAGTAAAAAGGAAAATGGAGACATTATTCAAAAGTACTATAGCACTCATAATCTTAAAAAGAGGCAGTCTAATGAAGAATCAAGCAATAAAAATAAAAATATCGACTCAATCCGTCTAGTCGATATGGCTGTCCTTCCTAACGATATTATTTTGAATCAAACGAAGTGGAACATATCTTGGATTACAAGTCCTACAAGTTTATCCAAAAATTCCTGGATAGGATTATATCAATATGGAGTCAGGACAGAAGCAATAAACTGTATTACATACATAGAATTAAATGCAAGATATGAAGGAAGTCAGGACCTCCCATCACCTCCTGTACCAGGAGTATATGAAATAAGATATATTCAAGATAATAATTTGAAATCGTTAGTTACAGTAGGGCCAGTCTATGCTAATCCTTCTGATGTCGATATAAAAATCTCAAAAACTGAAGTTAATCCAGGAAAGAAAATCGAATGGAAATTAGAATTTAAAGAAAATTCTTGGAATGAATTACAATCGCCGAACAATAGAATCTATTTATGTCTTAATCCTGTAGGGGACTATGACGATTGTTTGATTGAATCTCCGATTTCAAAGCCAATTACAGAAGAAGTAATTACGATGCCTAAGACCGGCGGATATTTTGTTATTAGGATATTAGCAGAGACAGATGATAAAAGCTACAAAGCCAAAATTAAACCTCTGATTGTAAGCAAAGTAATTAAAGTTTCAAGTCCTTCCTTTCAGATTACTCCCGATAGTTTTAGCACTGTTATTGCGTCTAGTATAACTGCGAAGTGGTCGGCTGAATTCTCAACACCTTATGATTTTGTGAGTTTATTTTATCTATCTGATTTGAAAATATTTACTTTGAAATTTCCTCCAATTAAATCAAAGAAGACTATGGGTGAAAAGAAAGGAAACATCAATTTCTTCTTACGTCCTGAAAACCAAGCAGGGCCTTATGTATTGGTATATTTCTATGAACATCGACCTGTTGCTGTGAGTGACATCATAAAAGTAGAACAGCCTAAAGTCCAGTGCCCGGCAGATTATAAAACCATGTCAAATATCAAGCATTTGGTCATCATCTGCACAGAGAATCATTCGTTCGATAGTTACTTCGGAAATTATTGTAAAGCAAAGACTAACAGTAATCCGAAATGCAATTACGGACAGTTTTGTTGTGAGAAAGCCCCAGATGAAGTGGATGGTTCTAAACCATTCCTTCTTAATGATGATCAGAATATGCTGTTCGATCCTAATCACGAACAAAGAGTAGAGTTATGTCAAATTAATAATGGAAGAATGGACGGTTATATTAAGGGATGTCCTTATAGTGATCCTCAAAATTTTGCCATCGCTGATACAAAAACAGTTAAGCAATTGTTCGATTGGGCACAAGAATATGCGCTCGCTGATCGCTTTTTTCAACCTAATGCAGGAGCCAGTGCCCAAAACAATATGTATTTAGCTAGGGCAGGTTATGTGTTCAGAGATAACACAAACATTCCTGTTGGGAGTGTTGGGAGTAACTGCTGGTATTTAGGACATATGATACCTGATGAATTCGTTCTCCATTACAATCCTACAATCACAAGTCTCTTAGCAAAGTGCGGATTTACTTTAAGAACTTATGCAGAAGGATACAGATATGCCACGGAAAATTTCACAGGAAATCCATGCTATCCAAATGGCTTTGATCCTTGTGATATTCCATTTGATTACTATGCGGGTATTCGAGATAATCCTTGGTTTATAACGGATATTTCTGATTTTAAAAAGGATATTACAGAGAAAAAATTACCAGATGTTTCTTTTGTCAAACCTCTAGGAAAAAATTCCGGGCACCCCAAATTTGGAACAATTACTGATGAAATAAATTTCACTAAAAATGTAGTTGATACAATTTTGAATTCTAGTTATTATAATGATACTCTTATTTTGTACCTACCTGATGAATCGGGAGGATACTATGATCACATTCCACCACCTCCAGCTAATGAGGTCGATGATGTTCCTTATGGACCTAGAATACCTGTTCTTGCGATGGGAAATTTTGCGAAGAAAAATTATGTCTCGCATGTAACTATGGAACACAGCTCGATAATAAAATTCATCGAATGGAATTGGCTTAGTGGTAAAACTGGTCAATTAAATACAAGAGATACAAATGTAAATGGAATAGGAGATCTGATAGATCAGGCCATGGCTGGTATCGAAGTTCCTTAAAATAGAATTTTGTATTTCTTATTATTCGAATTTTTATTTAATTTAAGTATTACTTAATATGTAGAAAAATCAATATATATATTCATAGAAAGGTAATATAATATTAAATGTCAATAATTCATATAAAAAATTTATTCTCTTTAAAATCATTTATGAATCTATAATTGAAAAATAAAATATTATGTTAGCTATATAAATATAATTATATTTTAAGATAAGGCGAATTTATCCTCTAATTAGTTTTGTATAAAATCTAAGGAACATAAACTCCAGCAATTTTTTCGTCAATCAGATCTCCTATTCCATTTACATTTGTATCTCTTGTATTTAATTGACCGGTTTTCCCTCCTAGCCAATTCCATTCTATGAATTTTACTATCGAACTGTGCTCCATAGTTACATGTGAAATATAATTCTTCTTGGCAAATTTTCCTAAAGCTAACATAGGAATTCTGGGTCCATAAGGAACTCCATCCATTTCGTTTGTTTGGGGAGGTGGTATATGATCATAGTATCCTCCAGATTCATCTGGAACCCACAAAACGAGAGTATCGTCATAATAAGAAGAAGTTAAAACAGCTTCGACTGTCTTTTTAATGAACTCAACTTCGTCAGAAATAAGACCGCTGCCTGGATGAGCTGTATTTTTTCCAAGTGGTTTTATAAAAGATACCTCTGGCAAGGTATTTTCTTTTAAATCTTTAAGATAGTCAGAGTAGTCAGTAATAAATCTAGAATGGTCTGTTATTCCTGCATAATAATTATAAGGTATATCGCTTGAGTCATATCCATCCGGATAGCAAAGATTACTTGTGAAATCTCGGGCTGCTAATTCATACCCTTCAGCATATGTCTTAAGAGTGAACCCACATTTTGCCAAGAGACTTGATATTATAGGGTTATAATATTGCACGTACTCGTCAGGAATTCCGTGTACTAAATACCAGCAATTACTGCCTACACTCCCTACAGGTATTTTCGTGTTGTCTCTAAAAACATAACTTGCTCTAGCTAAATACATATCGTTTTGGGCACTGGCTCCTGCATTAGGTTGGAAGTAGTGATCGGCAAGCGCAAATTTTTTAGCGTACTCAAATAATGGCCCTAAGATATCTTCTTCAGCAACAGCAAAATTTTGAGGATTACTACAAGTACATCCTGTGACAAACCCGTCCATTCTTCCTCCGTTTATCTCACATAATTCGCAATACTGGTTATGATTTGGGTCAAATTTCATGTTTTGGTCGTCATCTAATATGTAAGGTTTATATCCATCTACCTCATTTGGAGCCTGTTCACAGCATTCACTACCAAAATTACATTTCGGATCACTATTTGGATTAGCTTTACAATATTTCCCAAAATAACTATCAAATGAATGGTTTTCAGTGACTATTAATACAAGGTGCTTGATATTTGACGTGGTTTCCCCTCCAAAAGAACATTTGACTACAGGTTGTTGAATATTGATGATTTCACTTACAGCAACAGGTGAATGTTCTTTAAAATAAACAAATAAATAAGGACCAGCCTGTCTTTCGGGAGGCAAGACAGCCCTAATTCTTCCTTTGTTTTTACCTTGTGTGTTTTCAACTGAAATAGGGGGATACTTTCTGTTGAATAATCCAATTTCATTCAAAGAGTAAAAACCAATCCAGTCATATAGTCCAGAATTTTCTACATTCCAATTAGCAAATACAGTCGAGCCTATAACAGAGGTCAAACTTTCTGGAATGATTACAAATGCAGGATTAGAAATTTTTATTATTTTGCTTACTGCAATCACCTTGGTCTTTTTAAATGAGTGCTGGCTAGTCAATTCTCCCATTATTCTAAATACATAATATCCAGCGGATTCTGGTAAAGTAGAAAAAATATTTTCTTCGTGGCGTTCGAAATCTTTTCTCCAAAGACATCCATCATATTCCCCTACAAGATTAAGACAGAAGTAAAGTTTAGAATTCTTTTCGTGAAAATCTCTCCATGCATCTATCTTAATTTTTACTTTAATTGGAATTTTATCACCAGGAACTCTTTCTAACCCTAAAAGTTCAATTTGTACATAGTCAGGATTTACATAGATTGGACCTATTGATGCAATAGCCTTTAGATTGTTGTCTTGGATGAATCTTATTTCATAGATTCCCGCTTCTGTTGGAACTGGAAGCTGATCTGTTCCTTCTAATCTTTGATTTATGTCTATAGAAGAAATTAAATTTAAGGTTGTAGCCATTAGTCCGTATTGATATAATCCTATCCAAGAATTACTGGCCATATTTGTAGGATTTGTAATCCAACTTACTGTCCAGTTTGATTTTTTAAGAAGCTGAATATCATTCTGATCGATACTTAATGAGACTAAACTGTCTTTGTTAAGAACAGAGAAATTAAAATTTTCATAATCAAAATTATTTATTTTTTCATCTCCTTGTGATTTTTCTTTTAAAATTTCTGATTCTTGTGATTTCAAAAATTCACTTTTATATACCCCCGTAAAAACAGAACCCAATATTAAGAAAACGATTAAGGAGAAAACAAATTTTATTTTCATTTTTATATTTTTTAATTTTTGCTGAATTTATACAAAACTGTTTAATTTAATTCGATGATTACGTGCAAAAAGATATTTTAAAGATCAAAGATTATGACAATAATTTACATATACATGTACATAAAAATGAAATACAATAATTAATCATCATTTAAGAAATTATAAGCCATTTATCTTTCAAAAAGAACTTAATTATTCAATTTAATTAATTTAAGAGATGGAAAATTTAGACAATTTAGGATCAGATTTTTCGAAAATTTCTCTTGTATCAAATAAAACTAATAATCTAACACCTGTAATTTTCATTCTCGGTCCAACCTCGATCGGCAAAACCAAAATATCCCTTAGCCTCGCCAAATCTCTCATGGGTCAGATAATAAACTCAGACGCATTCAGTTTATACAAAGAGGCAGACATTCTCACAGCCAAGGCATCAGAAGCAGAGCGGAGTATGATACCTCACCACATGTTGGACATTCTGGAGCTCAGCGAAACAAATTATATCGTCACAAACTACAAAGAAGATTCGAGTAAAATTATAGATAATTTAATCAATACCCATACGATTCCCATAATCGTGGGAGGGTCTAATTACTATGTTGAGTCGATTTTATTCGATAAGAAATCTTTCTATGATGATAATAGGAGTGTAAATCAAAATCTACACGAAACTAGTGAATTTAGTAATAAAGATATGTTTCCTATTATAAATGAACTAAAATCCTCTATAAAAACTGATGATGAAAACGATAAAAAGTCAAGAGTTAAGAAAGAAATTACAAAAATTCTCGAATATATAGATAAAATAAAAGACTCCCAACATAAAGTAATATGGGATTTCTTAGAAAAATACTTAGACGATCAAGTAGATCCTGAAAGCCTTTATGACATTCTTCTAGAGATAGACCCACTCTATCACAAGTTTCTTCACAAGAATAATATTAGACGAATAAAAAACGGTATCATCTACTTCTTCTCCCAGAACAAACAAAAATC
>Ga0169931_10005337_pt1 | contig 19612 bp, 18 predicted proteins | sample Kivu_15m_20L_FD_129675 | JGI IMG/M metagenome (GOLD analysis project Ga0169931, IMG submission 129675) | Freshwater microbial communities from Lake Kivu, Western Province, Rwanda to study Microbial Dark Matter (Phase II) - Kivu_15m_20L... | ecosystem: Environmental > Aquatic > Freshwater > Lake... | reverse complement strand
GGTCGCGATATCCTTTTCTTCATCGACAACATCTTCCGTTTCACTCAGGCCGGATCTGAGGTTTCGGCTCTCTTGGGCCGTATGCCATCGGCTGTGGGTTACCAGCCCACACTGGCTACAGAGATGGGTCTGATGCAGGAGCGAATCACATCTACCAAGCGTGGTTCCATCACATCAGTACAGGCCGTGTATGTGCCTGCTGATGACTTGACTGACCCTGCGCCAGCTACCACCTTCTCGCACCTTGATGCCACCACCGTACTCAGCCGTAAGATCGCTGAGTTGGGCATTTACCCTGCAGTTGACCCGCTCGATTCGACCTCAAGGATACTCACCGAGGCCATTGTTGGTACCGAACATTACCGTTGCGCTCAGCGCGTGAAAGAGATTCTGCAGCGCTACAAAGAGCTTCAGGATATCATCGCAATTCTCGGTATGGACGAACTGAGCGAAGAAGACAAACTGGTGGTGCACCGCGCCCGCAGGGTACAGCGCTTCCTATCGCAACCATTCCACGTGGCTGAGCAGTTCACCGGCCTCAAAGGTGTGTTCGTGAGCATTGAAGACACCATTAAGGGCTTCAACATGATCATGGACGGTGAAGTGGATCAGTACCCAGAGGCTGCATTCAACCTCGTTGGCACTATTGAAGACGCCGTTGAGAAGGGTAAGAAACTGATGGCAAACGCCTGATGCCAATTATCAATTGTCAATTATCAATTATCAATTGAAATGGTCGTAGAAATTGTAACCCCTGACCAGAAGGTGTTCGAAGGCGAGGCGAAGCACGTGCAGTTGCCTGGCAAGAACGGCCTTTTCGGTATCCTTGATAACCACGCTCCCATCATTTCGAGTTTGGCCAAGGGCCAAGTGAAGGTGGACGGAAAAGACGGTCAGATACACAATTTCGCCATCAATGGAGGAGTGGTTGAGGTGAAAGCCAACAAGGTGATCGTATTGGCCGAAGCATGACCCTTTGATACATCGAAAATCTAAAGATGTCTGACCCCTTAGGTCGGACATCTTTGTTTCTGACCATGACCGAACTGCCTGAAACTGCCGATGAATGGGCCGCAGGAGTGACGCTCCTGCTAGATAAACCATTGGAATGGACCTCGTTCCAAGTGGTGGGAATGGTGAAGCATAACCTACGCAGAAACCTGAAAGCCAAAGTGAAAGTAGGCCATGCCGGAACATTGGATCCTAAGGCAACAGGTCTGCTCGTGGTGTGCACAGGCAAGCACACCAAGCGCATCAGCGAAATCCAAGATGCCGAGAAGGAATACACCGGTGTGATCCGGATCGGGTCCACTCGGCCGTCATACGATTTGGAGACTGAGATCGATGCGCGCTTCCCGACCGGCCACATCACCCACGAGATGATTCTCGATGCGGCCCGTTCCCTGACAGGTGAAATGGAACAGACCGCTCCCATTTTCTCGGCCAAGAAAGTGAGTGGCGACCGGGCTTATGATCTGGCACGGAAAGGCAAAGAAGTGAACCTTAAGCCACATCGTGTGACGGTGTCAGAATTTTTCATCACAGACATTGTCAGTGACGACGAAGGCATTGATGCGCATTTCCGTATCGTCTGTTCGAAAGGGACTTACATCCGCACATTAGCATTCGACCTTGGCCAGCGCCTGAGCAACGGTGCGCACCTGATAGCACTGAGGCGCACCCGCATCGGTGAACTGAATGTGAACGATGCCTGGCAGGTAGATGATTTCCGGAAGCATTTAAGGGGGCTTGACAACCCCCCCTCGGTTTGATTACATTCGCGGCCCCTTGAGGCGGGCTACCCTTCGGTAGAGCCTAATCCATCAAACAGAATGAAACTCAGCGCATTCAACTACGACCTTCCAAAGGAACTGATAGCTCAGTACCCGGCACCCAACCGCGAGGACAGCCGCATGTTGGTTATCAATCGCAAAGACAAGACCATTGAACACAGGGTATTCCGTGATCTGGTCGATTATTTTGACGAGGGTGATGTGTTGATCCTGAACAACACCAAGGTGTTCCCAGCCCGCTTGATGGGCCAGAAAGAGAAGACCGAGGCCAACATTGAAGTGTTCATGCTGCGCGAACTGAATCGCGACAGCCTGCTCTGGGACGTGCTGGTGGATCCAGCGCGCAAGATACGTATTGGTAACAAATTGTACTTCGGTCCGAATGATGATTTGGTGGCAGAGGTGATTGATAACACCACCTCGCGCGGACGCACGCTCCGATTCCTTTACGATGGTAGCCACGAGTCTTTCAAAGAGAAGATTTTCGGTATGGGCGAGACTCCGTTGCCCAAATACATCAAGCGCGATGTGGAGCCCGAGGATGAAGAGCGCTATCAGACCGTTTTTGCCAAGGTGGAAGGTGCAGTGGCCGCCCCTACTTCAGGGCTTCATTTCAGTAAGCAACTGCTCAAGCGTCTGGAGATAAAAGGTGTCGAGACCGCAGAGATCACGCTGCACGTAGGCCTCGGTTCGTTCCGAATCGTGGAGGTGGAAGACCTGACCAAGCACAAGATGGACAGCGAGCAGCTAATCATTGATCAGGAAGCCTGCCGCATCGTGAATGCCGCCAATGATAAGAAGAAGCGTGTGTGCGCTGTGGGAACGTCAGTTATGCGCGGAATCGAGTCTAGCATGGGTACCAAGGGCCACATCAAGCCCTATGACAGTTGGACCAACAAGTTCATGTTCCCACCCTACGACTTCACAGTGGCCGATAGCATGATCACCAACTTCCACATGCCGCAGAGCACCTTGTTGATGATGGTATCGGCTTTTGCCGGGCACGACCTTCTGATGGAGGCTTACAATCAGGCCGTTAAAGAGAAGTACCGTTTCTTCTCTTATGGCGATGCAATGCTGATTCTCTGATCGATTTACATTGAGTAATTGAAAGGCCTGCCCTTACCGGTAGGCCTTTTTATTGAGGCAGCACGAGTTTACCATCGCGCAGCACGGGCACCACGGGGCAGATGTCCTCGCGAAGGCAATGATCCACATCCGCCTCGAGGTTGAGGTGGGCCAGCCGCCTGCGGTGCGAGCACCCGCGCAGGAAATGCTTCAGGTCGTTGCGGGCACTGCGGTACACCAACATGGAAGCCGTAGCACTATCGCATTCGGTCGAATAACTGGAATCGGCCACCAGACGGTCGGTGAGAGCACCGGCAAAGAGGCTGTCCTCCATGTTGAAACGGTCTTTCCAACCTGCACATAAGATGACCACATCGCGGCCTTCGGTGCGCAGGTGTTGCGCCAATGCACTCAGATTGAGGAATGCCCCAATGCTGATGCGGTCGGTGAAGCCCCACGCCATCTCAATGGCCTGTGTACCGTTAGTGGTGGTGAGCACCACTTCCTTGCCACGGAAATCGGGGTTCATATATGAGAACGGACTATTGCCGAATGCGAAACCATCGGCCACCTCCCCGTTGCGTTCGCCACCTGCAAGAAATCCTTTGTCGAGGTATGCCTTGGCCTGTTGTAGGCTACCTACCGGGATGATGGCCCCTACGCCATGATGCAGCGCTGTGACAATTGCGGAGGTTGCCCTGAAAACATCTACCACCACCACGCTGATGCCCTCGCGTGCATACGCAGGGAACATGGGCGGAGCGAAACAGACCTCGACCTGCGGCATCGGATCAGCTGAGGATCACTTTAGGAAAGGCAGTTTCACCACCTCGGCCTTGATATCGACTCCTCTGATATTGACATAAACGGCACTGCCCGGAGCACTCAGTTCCTTTGGCACATATCCCATGCCGATGGCCTTCTTGAGGCTCGGACTCTGGGTACCGCTGGTCACCTTGCCGATGGTATTCCCTTTGCCATCAGTTATCGGATAGTCGTGACGCGGAATTCCTCGATCGATCATCTCAAATCCTACCAGGCACCTGCTCACCCCGGCATCTTTCTGAGCCTTAAGAGCGGTTGGGTTCGTGAACTCGTGATTGAACTTGGTGATCCAGCCAAGACCGGCCTCAAGTGGCGATGTAGTGTCGTCAATGTCGTTGCCGTAGAGACAGAAACCCATCTCGAGCCGCAGAGTGTCCCGTGCACCGAGCCCGATGGGTCTTATCCCGTATGCCTCACCAGCCTTGAAAATGGAGTCCCATATAGCATCGGCCTGACTGTTCTCGAAATAGACCTCGAAACCGCCAGCACCTGTGTAACCGGTGGTACTGATCAGCACATTATCGATGCCTGCGAATCGTCCTTTGGCGAAATGGTAGTATTTCATACCGCTCAGGTCCATATCGGTGAGCGGTTGTAGCACTTCAACCGCTTTGGGGCCTTGCACCGCAAGCAGTGAGGTCTTGTCAGAGATATTGATCATTTCTACCCCGCCCGTATTGTATTTGCTTATGTGTGCCCAGTCCTTGTCGATGTTGCTGGCGTTGACCACCAGCATGAAGGTCTTGGCATCTATGCGGTACACCAGCAGGTCATCCACAATGCCGCCTGTCTCGTTGGGTAGGCATGAGTACTGTACGCGGCCATCGTATAGCGCGGCCACATCGTTGGTGGTCACACGGCTCACTAGGTCGGCAGCGCCATCACCACGCACTATGAACTCGCCCATGTGGCTAACATCGAATACGCCTACACCGTTCCGCACGGTGTCGTGCTCTATTAGGAGCCCTTCGTACTGCAGAGGCATATTGTAGCCGGCAAAGGGTACCATCTTGGCCCCGAGGGCTATATGGCGTTCGGTGAGTGCGGTGTTCTTCAAGGTGATGGGCTCAGATTCGATGGGCGGCAAATGTAGTGGATAGGTCAGGGGAGAGGAATAGTGTCAGCGGCTTTGCTGATGCGTGTCGTTCATCGATACGCGGAAACCGAAAGGGCATCCTTTAGCGTTGAAAATGCAACCCCGAAACAACCAGGAACATGAACCGAACATTAGCCATAATTGCTGCCTTGGCAGCTATAGGATCTCAAGGTCGGGCCCAGACTCTAGTGCTGAACGGTCATATAAAAGGAAGTGGCCCCAAAGACCGTAGCGTGAGTGTGGTGAATCTATACTCGTTTGAGGGCGACTTGCATGAAAGCGTGCTCCAGCGGCACACATCGGTTCGGGGCGATTCTCATTTTCGGTTTGAACTGACTCTCAACAACGGATATATCATTGAAGTGATATCGAGCAACGGCAGCCACAAGCGTGTGGTGGTGAATACTGAACTGATGCCACATCAGAAGCTTGACCGCAGCACCTGCGAAGTGAGCATAGACATAGCAGATGACGATAAATGGGGACGCGACCCCGAGGATGTGGCCTGGATCAATTACAATCCCACCACCTCTTGTTTCGGTCTGAGCGATACTTTCTGGTCGACAGCTGCGCTGACCGACTGAGCCTTACTTCTTGGTAGGCTTGCCCTTTTCTTCAGGGGCGAGAATGACGCGTACCACCTTCACAAAACGCTTTAGGTAATACTCGTACTGATCGAGGGCGGTTATCACGATGCCCTGATGGTTGCTCGTGGCACTGTGAATGAAGCGTACAGGCTGACCAGGGTCCGAGATGATGATGCCGGCATGTCCAACAGGCCTCTTGGAAGGGCTAGAACCAGCGAAGATAATGATGTCGCCCTTACGGCATTCGCTCAAAGGCACCTCGATCCCGATTTTGGCCAACTCTGGCGATGAACGCGGTACAGCGATGCCGTTGTTGCGGAAAACGAAATTGACATAACCGCTACAGTCGAATCCTTCTGGGCTGCTCCCGCCTGAGCGGTAGGGAACACCGATGTACTTCTGGGCGAACAGCACGAGACTGTCGGCTTTTGATAGCTGTGCAGATGTTGTGGAGTCGGGAGAAGCAGCGCGATATATCATCTGCCCTTTGCAGCCGAACTGTGCAAATAGACTGACCATCAATATGATAAGTGCGCGACCTGTCATTGAGAGGGGTGCGAAGGTAAATCCGCACCCCTCTCACAGAACTTAAAATACTGTTAAGCCCCTGGCTCAGTCAACGAAGGTGACTGTATCGGTCACGCCCGCTTCTGCGGCCATGAGTACGGTGAGGCACTCATCCTGTGCATCGGTTATCTTCCACGGATGGCCCAAGTAGGTCTGTTGCAGTAGGCCTTCGCCTGGCCTCAGATCCTCGTCATATGCGGTCATTCCACCGGAGAAGTTGACCCACACGACCTTCAAGGTACGCCCACTCTTATTATCGAAGTAGATGTAGGTGCTGGGTGTGCCCAACTGCGATGCGATGCTGCCGATGGTGTCGCAGTCGAACTCGTAAAAGGCACCCATGGCGTATTCGCTATCGAACACATCGGCATCCTCCTCCTCTTTGCAAGATGAGATGAACACTGCCAAGGCCATAGCCGGAACAAGGAATCTGTTGAGTTTCATTTTCATCACGGATTGGTGTTGCGCAAATGAAACGGAGGGCCATCGGCCTTTATCTACGTGATTCATCTTATTTACGGGACTCCGAGCTTGGGCCATGCACCCCGTTTCATTGGGTCACAATAACTCAACGATAGGGATACTGGTCGCCCGGTGGAGGATGGTGTGCTTCTCTTATGGCCTTTCCCTGTTTGTTAAGCTCTTTCAGGTAGGTCCAAATCGGGTACTTGAGCCGATGTAAAAGGTCCGCCAGCAAGGTATCTGTGCGGGCAGCATTAAGCATCCAAGGGGCATTGCGGTCTATGCGGCCCTCGTTGTTGCCAAGACCCGGCACGCGAGTCGATAGGCGGTTCACATCGTTTGCCTCGGCCCAATAGTCTGTCGGTTGCATCGGAAGCAGGCTCGGAAAGTCAGACCACGCCTCAATGAAGGTGATCTGCCCTTGGTCGTTGAAGGTGAACTCCTCGTAGATGGGAATCCGTTTGCCGCTGTAGTTGAACACCACATGACAGCGACAGAAGGGTTGCTTGTCGAAGAAGCGGCAGTCGATGGTGTCGTACTTGGTGGGGTAGAGTTTGAGCAGGATGTCGGTGTTGATCAGGTTTCGCCTGCGGTAACCGGTAAGGAGCAACCACGGGTGCCATTCCCAGCGGATAACCAGGTCAGAGTACTTCGGCTGCACACGGATGGGTACAGACGACTCCATGGTAAGGAAGTACTTCACTCCCTGCTCTGTATAGTATTCGGCCGGAAACCGCGGTACGAGACGTGTTGACAGTGCCGAGTCCACATCGGCCGATGAGGCTTGTGCTTGGCTGATACCTTGTTGCGTGGAGCATCCGCCCCATGCAAGAGATACCGCTAGAGAAAGCAGGAGGTAGGCGTGTTTCAAGGCGGAGGCATATGAGGCGTTATGACTTCGGGCCATGAGTCTCAGCTGGTCCATGAATGGCTGAGAATGATCGCACAAGAGCAGGGAGTCAGTTTGACGTGGTGAATTTACCGAGAGCAAGGGGCGTAGAGCCGCGAGCGATGAGCTTCGAAAGCGAAACTGCGGCTTGCCCTGGTCAATCCTTCGTTATTTTCTCTCGAACCTGGCCGGGGCGGGACAGGATTTGTTTGCCGATCCCTTGGAAAAGCTCAGGTTGACTAACGGCCTCAGGGAATTTCCTTAAAAAAACACAGAAGGGCCGCCCCGTTCGAACTTTCACCCACTGCGTGTGGTAAGTAGCTTCGTACTGTGTTTCGACCGAAGCTTGCTGAGCGTTACAACAAACTCATGAAGGAGGCTCACGAGCTTTCGAAAGTGAATCGCACAGCTAGTGATAGCAAGTATGCTGAGGCCGATGCCGTGCAGAAGATGATGCTCGGCCTGCGGTAGGGCTTTTGTGGCCGATAGTAGCATTCGGCCTGATTCTGGCGCGGGGCCACGTTTCGGGAATATTTCGTGAACATCAAATTTTCGGTCAACGACAGTGTGATGCTATGCGTGCATCTGATTCGCGACTATTTTTGTCAAGTAATCTCCCCAATGAAGCTGAAGTCCGTTCTTATCGTCTTGCTGGTCAGCGCAATGACCGGTTCGGTATGGCTGCCGGCAGCGGCACAGGAGCCGTGCGATAAGAAGTTGCAGGTTCTGACTTGGAACGTGTTCCTGCGGCCGAGGCATCTTTTCTGGTCCGATGCGCAGTTGGACCGCACCCAGGATATAGTTGAGACTCTGCGCGACCAGCAGTTTGATGTGCTGGTTTTCCAAGAGGCGTTCGACCGCAAGTGTGTCAGCATCATCGTGGAGAATCTGAAAGACCTATACCCGCATGCAGTCCTGCCTGTGCGCAACAACCCCATCAACCTTACCAACGGGATACTCATTCTATCGAAACATCCGATCGATCTGGTGGACCGCATCCTTTATAAGGATTGCGCTGGCTACGATTGTATGGCCGATAAAGGGGCGGTGCTGGTAGAGTTCAGCAAGGCGGGCCGCTCCTATCAGGTAGTGGGTACCCATGCGCAGGCCGAGGTAGGGCGCAGGTACCAAGAGATTCGGGCCGTACAGTACGACCGCATTCGCGAGGAGCTGCTGGAGGTGCACAAGACCCCTGGTGTGCCACAGATAGTGGTGGGCGATATGAACACCGAGTGCAGCGATGAGGCCGAAGCCTACAGCGACATGCTGTGCAAGCTCGATGTGGTAGACGGTGATGTGCTGATGCCCGAGGGCGACCTGATCATGGGCGGTGAGCCGTATACCTGGGGCTGCCGTAAGAACGACCTGATACCCGATGCCTACAAAGGCCGCACGGCATTGCTCGATTATGCCCTGCTACGTTCCAATGGCCGGATACCGAAACTGGTGAGACGCACGCTTCAGGTATTCAATAAGCCCGTGCGTAAATCGGGCGGAAGGCGCCACCTGAGCGATCATTACGCGCTGGCAGTCACCATAGGGTACTGACCGACCCTTCATTCTTTCATCAACCCGCCCAGTTCTGCCTATCGAGGCTGCGGTATTGGATGGCCTCGGCCAAATGGGCAGGCTTGAGGGTTTCGCTGCCTTCAAGGTCGGCAATGGTGCGCGACACCTTCAGTATCCTGTCGTAGGCGCGGGCACTCAGGCCCAAGCGGTCGGTGGCTTTCTTGAGTAGGGCCTTACCGGCCTCGTCTATGGCACAATGCTCTTTGAGCAGGCGTGTGCTCATCATGGCGTTGCAATGCACACTGGGGTCGGCCTCAAAGCGTTTCTCCTGCACCTCCCGGGCTCGTATCACCCGCTCGCGCACTGATTCGCTGCGCTCCGCAGTGTGGGCCTCGGCTAGTTCGTTGATCGGTACCGGGGTCACCTCAATGTGTATGTCTATGCGGTCGAGCAGAGGCCCGCTGATGCGGTTCAGGTATTTCTGTACCACACCGGGTGCGCATACACATTCTTTCTCGGGGTGATTGAAATACCCGCACGGGCAGGGATTCATACTGGCCACCAACATGAAATTGGCCGGATACTGCACGGCCATCTTGGCTCGGCTGATGTTCACCACGCGGTCTTCCAACGGTTGGCGCATCACCTCGAGCACTGTGCGCTGGAACTCGGGCAGTTCATCGAGGAAAAGCACTCCGTTATGGGCAAGGCTGATCTCGCCCGGCTGCGGGATACCACCACCGCCTGTCAGGGCTACATTGCTGATGGTATGGTGCGGGCTTCGGAACGGCCGTGCATTGATCAGGCCGGTCTCGCTGCCCAGCGTGCCGGCCACCGAATGGATCTTGGTGGTCTCTAATGCCTCGCGTAGGGAAAGGGGCGGCAGAATGGTAGGCAGACGCTTGGCCAACATGGTCTTGCCTGCACCTGGCGGCCCGATCAGGATCAGGTTGTGACCACCAGCGGCCGCTATCTCCATTGCGCGTTTGATGTTCTCCTGCCCCTTCACATCAATGAAGTCGATGTCGGAACTGTTCAACCGCTTGTAGAACTCCTCGCGGGTATTGACCACGGTGCGCTCCAACTCGTGGGTCATATTGAAGAAACCAGCCACCTCGCTGATGTTGTCGGCTCCATATACTTCGAGATCGCTGACAATGGCGGCCTCGCGGGCGTTCTGTTTGGGCAGTATGAAGCCTTTGAAACCCTCCTCGCGGGCTTTGATTGCAATAGGCAGCACCCCACGAATAGGTTGCAGGCCACCATCGAGGCTCAGCTCGCCCATGATCATGTAGCGATTAACCTCGTTGGCATTGATCTGCTCCGATGCGGCCAGTATGCCCACGGCAATGGTCAGGTCATAGGCCGAACCCTCTTTGCGGATGTCGGCCGGGGCCATGTTGATGGTGATGGTCTTGCCCGGTATGCGGTAGCCGGTATTCTTGAGTGCCGCACGGATGCGTGTGTAACTCTCCTTCACAGCATTGTCCGGCAGGCCCACCATCATGAAGTTGATGCCCCCGGGTTTGATGTCAGTCTCTACCGTAATGGTGTAGGCTGTCACTCCATGAACCGCACTTCCGTATGTCTTTACCAACATAGCGGGCCGAAATTAGGATGACTGTCGGTAAACGGGTTCATGCACATCCTACATTCAGAAGTTGAAGGTTTGGGATCCGGGAGAATCCCGGAGTAGTATGCCATTTGGGCGAGTTTGACTACCCTCTACTTCCCTTTCCTCAAGGGCCACATGAACCCATCGAGGCCGAGGCCATTGCGCTTGCTGTGGTAGTAGCCCGATCCTACCTGAATATCATCGATGGTATGGAACACCCCGGGTAAGTGCTGGGCAATAAGGCGGTCGATAATGGGGATATCGGTGCGGTTCATGGCTATGAAGATCATCTTGACTGGACCCTTGGCACCTTGTCCATCCAGGACGGTGTAGCCTTGTCCGTGCTCAGTAAGGGCGGCCAAGAAAGCATCAACGGGCCTATCAGATATCACACGCATGAGTTGCTGCCCGATGGCCAATTTCCGCTCAATAGCGAATCCGATGAAACCACCTGCTGTGAAACCGCCCGCCCATGCCAGATAACACACCCAACTTGTGAAGTTCTGCAAAAGCTGCGAGGCTGCGGTGATCCAGATCAGCACCTCAAAGAATCCTACTATTCGCATGGCGCTGTGCTGACCCTTGCTCAAGAAAACCTGCCGCATAGTGCCCAAGCTGGTATCGGTGGCCCGCGAAAGGAATATCACCAGTGGTATCAGCGCGTAATCGACCCAGAAAGGGTCTGTTCCGAGTTGGATGAAAAAGTCGCGCATATTGATTCGGTTAACTGAATATCGGTCGGTTTAATATGCCGTTGACTATCATTCTGACCTTGGTGATTAACCCCTTTTCACTCCTTACCGATAACTGCCCGACTCTCATTTCCTCTTCTCCGGCACCAGTCCGTCCATCTCTGCATGGACCAAGGCCAAACGCATCGGTACCCTGCGGCCTTGGTTGAAAGCAGTAACAAAGGCATCGTCATGGCCCAGAGTGCGCAACCGCTCGCGTTCGGCCTGGGCACCGGCATAGGTCATGAACGGGCCAACTTGCAAGGTGGTGAGTCCGCTTTCGCGGTGCTCTTTTATACCGTCAACATGGAGATAGACCTCTGCTAATCGCTCGGGGAAGGTCTCGGTGAATGCTCCGATCTGCACCCGGAACTCGATGGGTCCGTTGAGGGTGGCACTCATACTGCGGTCGTCCATGCTAACCACTTCCTCTTTGAATGCCGGACTGCCGCTGATATCGACTATGAATGCATCGGGGTATCCAGCTTGACGCACTTCTTCAAGGAGTTTCTCGGCCTGTGATCGGAATATCAGATTACCTATCACATAGCGGAAGATTCCGTTCTCATCCACATACACCCCTACGTTCTTCAGTGAACTGAATTGGGCCGAGTACACAGCTTGGGTGCTGGCGGCCACCTGCACGCCATGCAACACACTGCGGGTGGTGTAAACGTGTTCGCGCGTCACAATCCTCTTGCCTTCGGTTGCTGCCACAAGCCGTTGCTTCTGTCTGGCATCGGTTTCGTTCTGGGCCACGATCAGCTTCAACTCCTGCCGCATGCGGTCGGGGTCGTAGCACAGCTCCATCCAGTGGCGTGCCTCGGTGGGGTAGCTATCATCGTCCTGAGAATACACATTCATGAACATGCGGAACATTTCCTGAGCCCGCGCACATTCGCCCTTGCGTGAGTAAGCCAGCACCAGATAGTACCAGACCAGCTCGGGCTCGGCCATGCCGGGATCTATGTCGTGTTTGGCGTAATAGGCCGATGCCTGCTCGAGGTGTGGAATGGCCACATCGGTGCCTGTACCCAGCCGCATGTGGCACAGCCCGAGGAAGTAATTGGCGTGGGGGTTCAGCGGTTTGCGCTGCACCAGTTGCTGAGCCAACGGAAGTGCCTCGAGGGTGCGGTTGCTGGCAATGAGCAACTTGATACTGTCGAGTTGGACCTGTGTCCTACCTAACAGCGGGACGATTATGAGTGCTATGACGAGGCGCAGGTCAGGCCGCATCTTGAGCATCAGGGTCAACAGGACCGTGCAGTTTCACCGCCTTGCCACGCTTACGCATGCGCATGTTCAACATTTCCAACAACAGAGAAAAGATTACAGCGAAATAGAGGAATCCCGTGGGAATCTCATAGTGGAACGATTCTGCCACCAGCATGAAACCGATGAGAATGAGGAACGAAAGCGCCAGTATCTGCAGAGTAGGATGGTTGTTGATGAACCTGCTGATGCGGCCTGCGAATAGCATCATCACAAAAAGCGCAATGACCACCGCTAGTATCATGATGAGCACCTGATCACTGAGTCCTACAGCTGTGAGGATGCTATCGAAACTGAACACCATGTCGAGCAGCACGACCTGAATAAGGATTGATAACATGCCTGTGCCTTTGCCTTTCGAATCTGGGGTTGCCTCCTCGTCTTCGCCTTCGAGTTTGTGGCCTATCTCCATGGTGCTTTTGCCCAGCAGGAACAGGCCCCCGAGCAGCAGAATCAGGTCGCGGCCACTCACACCGTGTTCCAGAACAGTGAAAATTGGCTCCGTGAGGCCAATTATCCAAGTAATGCCCAACAACAGCCCGATACGGAATACGAGTGCCAGTCCCAATCCGATGTTCCTGGCACGGGCCTGCTGGTCTACGGGCAGTCTGTTGGTGACAATGGAGATGAAGATGATGTTGTCGATACCGAGTACGATCTCTAGGAACGTGAGGGTGATCAAGGCCACCCAAGCCTCTGAATGCATGAATACTTCCATGGTGTAATAGATGCGGCAAAGATCGGAGGTCAATACTGTCTTAGAGTCGAAAAGAGAAGAAGACGGATGAGAAAATGATAAAGGTTGATTCGTGAATGAGCATGCAGGGTAGTATGCACCGTAGACAACTGTGATTCAACTGCACTTTGCACTGGAACCTGCGCATTGTATCAAGAATCATATGTCTTGGTGTCGGTGTCAAACATCACATCCTGCTTCGGCTCAAGGGGCTATTTTCGCGGCCCGAAAAAGACCGAACAACCCTCTGTTGGTCGGGTTTGAGAATCGGACATCAATCTAGATTATGCAAGAAGTAACAGAACACCGTCAAGTTATCATCGTAGGGTCGGGGCCAGCAGGCTACACCGCTGCCATCTATGCCGCTCGTGCCGACCTGAAGCCGCTCATGTTCAGTGGCCTTCAACCAGGTGGCCAGCTCACCATCACCACCGAAGTGGAGAACTATCCGGGCTACCCCACCGGTACTCAGGGCCCCGAGATGATGGAGGATTTCCGCAAACAGGCAGAACGGTTCGGGACACAGATCGTTTACGACCTCGTGTCTGAAGTCGATCTCACGGGTCCGGTGCACAAGGTGTGGGTGAGCGGCAAACTCTATACGGCCGATGCCGTGATCATCGCCACCGGAGCCTCGGCCAAGTGGCTGGGACTCGAGAGCGAACAGCGCCTCAATGGTTTTGGGGTGTCGGCCTGTGCTGTGTGCGATGGGTATTTCTACCGAAATCAGGAAGTGGCCATTGTTGGCGCAGGCGACACTGCATGCGAAGAGGCCCACTACCTCTCAAAACTCTGCAAGAAGGTGACCATGCTTGTGCGCAAGGACCATTTCCGCGCCAGTAAGGCCATGCAACATCGTGTGATGCACACTCCCAACATTGAGGTTCTGTTCAATACCGAGACCGTTGAGATCCTTGGTGAGAAAGGAGTGGAGGGTGTGCTGCTGCGCGATGCCACTACCGGTCAACAGCGTACGTTGCCTGTAACGGGTTTCTTCGTAGCCATAGGCCACACGCCCAATACAGAGATATTCAAAGGCTGGATAGACCTTGACGATGTTGGTTACATACAGGTGGTGCCAGGTACCACGCGGACCAACAGGCCTGGCGTATTCGCTTGTGGCGATGCGGCCGACAAGAACTATCGTCAGGCTGTCACAGCTGCCGGCACAGGTTGCATGGCTGCACTCGATGCCGAGCGGTATCTTGCCGCTCTTGGCCATTGAACCAAGGGCGATGCTCGCTCCGGCCGCTTTCTCTGCTGACTTTTTCAAGTGTTTCGGCCAGCAGCCACAGGTTGCGGTTTTCTGTCCTGGTCGTGTCAACCTGATAGGCGAGCACATCGATTACAACGGTGGGCCTGTGATGCCCTTCGCCATTGACCGCGGAATAACTGTTCTGGCTGCAAAGAATGAATTGGGCACCATAAGGCTTGCGAGTGTGGGTCGCGATGGCATTGAAGAACGCCAGCTACTGAACATCACCCCACAAAAGAACTGGACCGACCATGCCGTGGGTGTAGCGGATCTGTTGATTCGAAATGGCCTGGATGTGCGTGGCTGCGACTTGCTTTATGCCTCTGATCTGCCCGAGGGGTCGGGTCTGTCATCGTCAGCAGCCTTTGAGGTAGCCACTTACAAGGTGCTGTGCCAGTTGTTCGCGCCCGATGGTTTCGATCCGGTGCAGGCCGCGCTGGGTTGTCAGGCCGTTGAGAACACATTCATCGGGGTGAAATGCGGTATCATGGATCAGTATGCGGTGGCCAACTGCAGAGACGGCCAAGCCATGCTACTCGATTGCGCCACATTGAATTGTGACCACGTGAATGCCGTGATCGAGGGTTATGATTGGGTGGTGATGGACAGCCGAACCCCGCGTACCCTGGCGGCATCGGCCTACAATGTGCGCAGGGCGCAATGCGAATCTGCCTTGGAGCAGATAAGGAGAGTGCGACCCGAACTGGTTCATCTTGCCTCTGCACGGATGGACGATCTGAGTGTCATCACCCAAGACACTGAACGAAAAAGGGCACGGCACGTGGTTACTGAGACCGCTCGCGTGCAACGGATGGCTGAGGCCTTGGCCCGAAAAGACCCTGATTCGATTGGGTCGATATTGAAGGACAGCCATGCCTCCCTGCGCGATGATTATGAAGTCTCTAGCCCGGAACTCGATGCACTTGTCGATGCGGCCAATGGCCACATTGGATGTGCTGGTGCCCGAATGACCGGGGCCGGGTTCGGTGGATGCTGCATCGCCTTGGTCAGGACTGATGATCTCGAAACGTTCCAAAGCACTGTGGTCACTGCATTTCAAAGCCGTTTCGGGCGTGCTCCATACCTGTTCGTGGCGCGTCCATCAAATGGTGTGCATAGCATAGAGATTCGTTGACCTTCTCATTACCTTTCGGCCCACTAACGCAACCTCAACCACACCCCTCGCATGAGAAAGAACCTTTACCTAGCCCTTGCAATTATCTCGGCCCCATTGGCCACACTCGGCCAAGCAGACTGCACGGGCGGTCGCTTCAGCAATTACGCCTTCGCACCCGATGTGACACGCACTCAGGCAATCACCTTCGGTAGCAACACGGCCGTATCAGGTGGCAATCAGGTGCTGAAACTTGATGTATATGAACCAACTGGCGACATGGGCACGGGACGCCCCGTGGTGTTCGTTGCGTTCGGTGGCTCGTTCATCGGTGGCACCCGCAACGATGGTTACGTGGTCGACCTCTGCAACCGCTTCGCCCGCCTCGGCTATGTGGCCGTTGCCATGGACTATCGCGTGGGATTCTTCTTCCCGATCAATGAGGTGAACACCACGTTGGCCGTGATGCGCGGTATGCACGACTACCGCGGTGCCATTCGCTACATGCGCAAGACCGCTGCCGAAGACGGTAACCCTTACCGGATCGATACCGAGCGTTTCTACGTGGGCGGTGTGTCGGCCGGGGCCATTTCGGCCATCCATGCAGCATACCTCAATCAGATGAGCGAGATTCCATCCTACATGGCCAATGACACAGCCGGACTGGGCGGTATTGAGGGTAACAGCGGCAACCTTGGTTACCCTTCGAATGTGCAAGGCGTATGGAGCATGAGCGGCACCATAGGCGACACCAGTTGGATCGAAGTTGACGATGTGCCCATTCTGAGCCTGCACGAGACCGGTGACAATACCGTTCCCATCGGTACGCAAGAAGTGGCCGTATCTGGTTTCCCAACCGGCCTGATCGCAAGTGGCAGCCGCGACATTCATGCCCGTGCTGACAATCAAGGGGTTGAGAATTGTTTCCGCGAATACAATCAGAACAACCACGTTGGATATCTTGATTATGACTACAACAGCGCCTTGGGCTATGTTGTCAGCTTCCTTGAGGACCTTGCCTGCGGTCAGGCCATAGAGTGCGGGGAGAACACCTTTGTACCGGGCACCGGCATTGCCGAGCACGACCTTTCTGGCAGCATGACCCTCAGCCCTAGCGTGACTAATGGCAATCTGACCATCGACCTCAGTGGCGCATTCGCACAGTGGTTCGAGTACGATGTGATCGATGCTCAAGGCCGCATCCTTCTGTCGGGCCAGTTGACATCGGCCCGCACCAATCTGGACATGAGCCAACTGCCAGCAGGTGTATACATGGTACGCGCTCAGAACGCCAGCGGCCGCGCAGTAGGTCGTTTTGTGAGGGAATGACTACGATGTACGGAAGCGACATTTCCAAAGGCCGCTGGGTTGTCCTGGCGGCCTTTGTGCTGATGGCCGGTTGCGGCCCCAGTGACGATGACCTGAAAGAGGCGGTGATAGACCACATGGTGCGTCAGGCAATGGCCGAGGGTGGCACATCGTACCACGCACTGGAAGTGGAGCTCATCACAAAAGGCGATGAAAAAGATGGAGTGATCACATTGAAAGTGGCTGTTAGCGGGGCCATATCTGCCGATGCCGGGCCCGATGAAATGACCGCTCCGACCCCGTTCGCTGATACCCTCGAGCTGAGTGCCATGGAGCGCAACGGCCGTTGGGAGGTGATGTGACCGCTCTGTTTTTCACTTACTTTCAGCCCCCGAACCGACCCATTTACAAATTATATCAATAATCAATGAGAAGATTCTCCCTTCCGATCCTGATGGTCGCATTGACCACGGTGGCCCTTGCCGGCCACGTTACGGGCGAGCGCGACCCACTCGAGGTGCGCATGTACACCAAGGTCAACACCGGGCGCAACGAGAGCACCCAGGCCATGCTGCGTCAACTGCCCGCTTGGCAGAATTTCATTAGCCAGAACGGTACATGGTATGTGCAGTTTGACGAGCGCAGTGCCATGCCGCACCGTGCACTTGGTAGGCCCATAACCACTAGCGGTAGCACACCGGCAGAGCGTGCCATGCAGTTCGTTCATAGCCGTTTGGGAGGTTTCGGTAGCCAGCGTGCCGACCTGTATGTGCGTAATAGCAACACAACAGACCAATTCAGCTATGTGCACATCGGCCAGAACATCGATGGCCGCGAGGTGCTTTTCGGTGGGGCGTACATCAAAATGGACCTTCAAGGCCGCGTGGTGTCTTTCGGCCTCGACATCCAAAAACAAGGAGAGAGCGGTTTCACGATGAGTCAGGAGCAGACCAAGGCCAGTGCTGCGGCCGCTCTGCCTTTGAGTGCCAGTTCGGTCGAATTTCTGGGTGAGGCTTGGCTACCTGTGCCACGTCCCGGCCAGTACGAGTTGCGCCCTGTGCACCGATTCGCTCAGAAGGGCACCCGTCCGAACGGCATCCCTTTCAACTACCTCACGTTGGTCGATGCCGCCACAGGTGCTATCCTGATGCGCAATGATCAGGTGAAGTATCATGGAGGACATGACCATGCCGATGAGCCACAACCGCTGCCGTTGCCCGGTGGGCCGAGCATACAGGTGAATGCCACGATTTATCCGGGCACATATGTGAACGGTACGGGCGAAGTGGGTCTCCCGAACCTGAAGGTTACACAGGGGACAACCTTCTACACCGATGCCAATGGGTTTGCTGCGGCTGATGCCGCCAATGCGACCGTGAGTCTGGAAGGCCTATGGAGCCGTGTGGTGACTACCAACGTGACCCCGAGCGCAACCACCACGGTGCCCAATGGTCCGCACATCTTCAGCTTTGACAATGATGCAACCATACGCGAGAACACGGCTTATTATCATGTCAATATCGTCCACGACCATATGAAGGCGTTCTATCCATCTTTCACACTGATGGATAATGCCCTGCCTACCAACATTGACCTTACAACGGATAACTGCAATGCATTCTACAATGGGTCGAGCATCAACTTCTATGCTTCGGCTAACAATTGCCAGAGTTTCGCGCTGTTCAATGACGTGATCTATCATGAGTACGGCCATGGGATCAATGACAAGTACTACCAGAGTCAGGGCGGTTTCTTTGCCAATGGTGCCATGGGCGAGGGTTATGCCGATATCTGGGCGTTGGGGATAACACAGGAACCCGTGATGTCTCTGGGTTACCTGCTCAATGACCCGAGCAGTTTTATCCGCAGGTACGATGAGGATCCAAAGGTGTATCCAGAGGACTTGATAGGTCAGGTGCATGCTGATGGCGAGATCATTGCCGGGGCGTGGTGGGACCTGCACCTCAACTTCGGTAGCATGCAGCAGATGTTGGACATGTACGCTGAGTCGTTCAACGCCTTGGTGACTGGGCCAGATGGCGATGAAGGTCAGGTTTATGTAGATATCCTCATCGAGGCTCTGACCATAGACGATTCGCCTGCCAACGGTGGCGACAACGATATCACCAACGGTACACCTAACGACCTCGACATCATCAACGCGTTCGATGCACACGGTATAACGCTGTTGAGTAATGCCACCTTGGTGCATTCCCCGATTTCGACATCTGATGCCGATGCTTCCATTAGCCTTACTGCCAATGTCACCCTCCAGTATCCGTGGGCATTGGACGGTGCCATCATGCGCTACCGCCTGAATGATGGTGCCACTTGGCAGACCGTGACCATGACCAACAGCGGCAATACCTATTCGGCCAGCATACCTGCCCAACCTGCCGCCACCATTGTAGGATACTACATGGCTTTGCAGAACGTGAACGGAGTGTTGGCAGCTGTGGACCCGATCGGTGCCCACAACCCCGACCCGAACCTTCCGCACTTCATCCTTGTGGGTTATCAGCTTGACCATACCGAAGACTTTGACGACTCACAGACGAACGGATGGCAAGAAGGGATATCGGGCGATAACAACACCACCGGTACTTGGATCATTGATGTGCCCATGGGCTCGTTCTCGGCCGATGGAGACCTTGTACAACCTGATTACCAGAACACTCCTGGTGGAATCGCATGCGCAGTTACCGGCAATGCTACCAGTACAAGCGCAGGTGTGGGCGAGAATGACGTGGATGCCGGACACACCTCGTTGGTCACTCCGCCATTC